>Ga0064014_10120_pt1 | contig 31709 bp, 33 predicted proteins | sample CrowatWCoCulture_2_FD_61584 | JGI IMG/M metagenome (GOLD analysis project Ga0064014, IMG submission 61584) | Marine cyanobacteria communities from the University of California, Santa Cruz, USA, analyzing cyanobacterial DNA methylation -... | ecosystem: Host-associated > Microbial > Bacteria >...
TACCATTCTCACAGTCTCTTAATCTCAGAAGTAATAATCATTAATCTTTCAACTTAACAATAAACTCTTCTAAAATAGGATTAACTAATTCTGGGGCTTCATCTTGAGGGCAATGGCCGACACCTTCTAAGGGAATAAACTGGTCCACTGTAGGATAGTTTGCCCATTCTTGACCTATTTCAATCTTTTCCCAAGGGTCTTTATCTCCCCATAAAAGAATGGTTGGACAGGTTAAACGGGGTAATAAGTCTTCTGGTAAAGGCCCTTGAGAATAACCCGTAAACGCTAAAAATACCTCTGCTGCCCCCTGATCTTGGGCCGGTTTGAGTAACAGTTCAACTAATTCATCTGTAACCGCCTCAGAACGATGATAAGCCTGTAAAAGAATGTTTTTGACAGTATTTGGTTTAGCAACTTGTTGAAAAAAGAAAGAACCGATAGCCTTATTGGTTAAAACACGCTGCATAGCATTGGCACCAACCCGACGATACCAGGGTAAACTTGCCTGTTTACGTTCGTGCAGTAATCTTAAAGAACAATTAAGGGCAGCTACTCCTAAAACCCATTCGGGATGATCTACAGCGGTTTGCATTACCACCACACAACCTATAGAATTACCCACTAAGATAGCAGGACTACCGATCACCTCTCGGCAAAAATCAACCACTTGCTGTCCCCATGTCTCAAATGTATAGTCAATTTCCTGTTTTGGGGTAGGTTTAGCCGAACCACCAAACCCGATTAAGTCCAGGGCATAACATTGACAGGAGTTGCCTAAAACGGGGAGATTTTTCCGCCAATGCCTCCAAGATGCGCCAAAACCATGCACCAATAAAACAGCAGGCCCTGTGTCTCCACAATGATTATAGGTAATGGGATAACCTCGCCAATACCAGGTTTTCTCATTGTTCGGAGTAGTGGGGTTTGTGATAGAAGACTGCACCATCTCAGATTTTATGTTAAAAAAGTTTTTCTTATTTACTTAACTTAACATATAGTTAATGACTCAAACTATATTCCGCCATTTCCCGAATCAGCAAAATTCTGGAACTGAGATAGGTGCTGATCAGTCCACAGTCTTCAGAAGATAGGTTTTGTTGGCTACTTAGCTTGCTAATTATATGATTGATTAAATCTGAGTCATTTAACCCTACTAAGGTTTTCCCAGAATTTTCTCCAATGATTGACCAAAGTTGTCTCATGATTGTTGTATTCACTACTTTTTTCCTCATCTCATCTATGGCGTTCGTTTAACACAAGAATATATATCCTTGTTCCTGTTGGACTTCTTCAAAATCCTAAGCAATTTATATACTATTTGCCATCCCCCATGTTGGAATTTTATTATATCTATAAAAAACTTTTTCTTTCCTTACAGAAATCTCAGAAAATTCTGACTATTTCTGAGAAACACTTCCTAAAAGTTGATACAAAAGTTTAAAATGTAAGTGAGAGTTAAGTGTAAATTAACAAAGTAAAAGTTTAATATTTCCCTAATACTCTACACAATATTAAGGATAATTACAAGCTATACTATAGTCTTTACCGATGAGCAATAAACTCTTAACGATCATTGTGCTGGTGTTACTTGGGAGTAGCTAACGTTTTTTTCGCAATAGCTTACTTAACCTATTGATTAACTTTTCTAACCAATGAATAGCTGAGTCTAACCATTCTAAAATTCTAACTAAAGGATGCTTAACATAACCAGTAGTTTTGGCTTCAGTTTCAATATAATGGGAGGATATTTTTTCTATTTTATGCTTAGACTTAGAAGTAATAGACTTTTGAGAGTTATTTGTTTTTGGTGAATTTACGAGAGATTTACCCAAATATTTTTTCTTTTTTGCAGCACTTACTTTTTTTCTTTTCTTTCTTTTGAAATCTTTTTTAGCTTGATGGGAAGATAGTTCAGACTGAGATAATAAGGCAGGGGAAGATTGAAAAGAAGAAGGAATATTGACAACGGAAAGTTGTTGCTCTAAAACATCTCCAGATAACCAGGGATCATCCATTGTTTCACCAATAAAATTATCAGCAGACACAATTGATGATTTTAACTGTTTTCGGGGTAAATCAGATGCCAATTGCTTATGAGGTATAACTTGATTAAAAAAGTAATCAACAGCAGCATAAATAAGAAATTCTATCCGAAAGGGATCTTCATTTTCAATATTTAACGACTCATTACTTTTGTGTTTAATATATTCTCTTAATAGTTGTATTTTCTCGCTAAAATAAGAAGATAATTGTAAGGATTTTATGTTATTTTCTTGCTGAGAAAACTGAGAATTAGTTGATAAAGAGGTAATCGTGTTTTGAGGTACTATAGGAACTAAAGAAGATTCTCCAAACAAGTCTATGTTCATCGCTAAAGTCCCTGTTTGCATCCAAACCATGACTTTCCAAAACCAACGAATGGGAGGTAAAACATGATTACCTTTTGTAGAAAAGTTATTTGTTAAGCCCAGGTTTACCTTGTTATCTTGTTTAAGATTATATAAATAATTAGCTGTTTCTAAACTAATATATTTTTTTAAATGCTTTTGTTGTGCCTCGGAAAGAATATCAATAATTGTGTTATCTTCAGCTACTAAAACTAGGTTATGATTCTTTATCTCATTAGCCATGCCTTGAACCATGATAGGCATTTTATTATTATTATTATTTCGTTTTTTCTGTTGACTTTTGCTTTGAGTTAGACAGCGTTCTGTTTCTTGCAAAACTCTTCTTAAAGGTTGATCAACTTTAGCAGGAGAAGTGACAGTATTATTTTTATTAGTGGGTAGTGCTTTTTGAGTAAAACCCTGTCTTAACTGTTTAGGGATTACTCGTCCTGCTTGTACCATTAAATATATAGGGTAAATGAGGATTTGTAAGCTCCATTCTACCCCTACCCTAAGATATTGTGCGCTGCGAATCAAGCGATCGCGCCATTGCCAAGATTGACGGTTGACAAAGTTAAATAGTTTACTTTTGTACGGTTGATGGTTAGAAGAGTCCATTATCAGTTATCAGTTATCAGTTATCAGTTATCAGTTATCAGTTAGCAGTTATCAGTTATGGTTCACTGTTCACTGTTCACTGTTGCAGTTTGCCTTGGTTTAATTTGAAAACTTGTTGTGTAAATTGTTCTACAAGTTCTAATTGATGGTTTACCATAATAACGGCGGTTTTGGACTCTATTGTTATAGTCTTTAACACTTCGAGCAGTTGCAAGGCTTTGTCATGATCTAAAGCAGAGGTGGGTTCATCCAATAATAAGAGTTTGGGCTGCATCATTAAACCTCTGACAATGCTGATCAGTTGTCTTTGTCCTAAAGATAGTTGTAACTCATTACGTTCTAACCAATCATCGGGAATGGGTAACTGCGATCGCCAGTATTCTAATCTTTGTTTAATTTCCGTTGAGGATAATTTTTGTAATTTTAAGGGATATGTTAAGGTATCTTCAACGGTCATACCTAATAGTTTGGGTTCCTGGGGAACTAAAACTATTTGTTGACGCAGATGAATCACTGTAAATTGTGTTAAGGGTTGAGATTGAAATAAAATTGAGCCTGTACTGGGATCTTGAAGACGATTAATCAGACGTAATAGGGTAGTTTTCCCAGAGCCAGAAGGGCCAATAATGGCTAAGCGATCGCCCTCATGAACGGTAAAAGAAATATTTTCTAGTAAGCTATGTCTCCCTAAAGGATCACTCAATCCCACATCAGATAATTGTAATAAAAATTGTGTTGGTCGTGGCATTGGAATGTTGTGATTTGTTGTCAAGAACCTATCCGCTATATAAAACTTACTCAAACTTACCCATCAGGTTTTTAGGCTGATGATAACTCGGCTTGAGTCTATTTTACTTCCTGCTTCATCCAAGGGAGTCGGCTCTGACTTGTCCACAGGCGTAACTTCGGCCATAGCTTGACCTAGTTTTTCTAAGTTTTTTGCTGCGTTTAAATCCCTAACGAGCTTAATAATGGCATTTTTCACAACAAAATACTCTTTCAGATAATAGTAACGAGTCTTTTTTCTCCCCACAGTTAGAACAAGTTTTAGAAGAAGGATAAAACCTATCTACTATAACCAGTTTTGACCCATATAATTTACTTTTGTATTCTAACTGTCTTCTGAACTCATAAAACCCCATATCTGCTATGGCTTTCGCCAATTTATGATTAGCCATCATTCCTGATACATTCAAATCTTCTATTACATTGACTGCGTGGTTTTTGCTTAAGTGTGATGTCAATTTATGTAATGTATCTTTTCTAAGATTGGCAATTATTCTATGCAGTTTCTGAACTTTTAATTTAGCTTTTTTGGAGTTAGAAGAACAGAAGCTTTTTCTGCTTAATTCTCTTTGAAGTTTAGCTAATTTAGCTGATAGTTTTTTATAAGAGTACGCTACTTCAAAAACTTCTCCTGTAGATAAGGTAGCTAAGGTTTTTACTCCCAAATCTATCCCTACTACATCTATTTCTTTGTCGGTAGCTATGGACCCTACTTCTATTCTAAAGGAAATAAACCAACGGTCAGCTTCTCTGCTGATAGTAATATTTTTCGGTTGATAGATAGTAGGTAATCTCTCATAAGTTTTCACTTTTCCTATTACGGGAACTTGGATTAAATGAGAAGAGAGAATGCGAATAGTTCCATCTAAAGTAAAGCTATCATGTCGTCCTTTCTTTTTAAATTTTGGTCTTTTTTTCTTTTTCCTGAAGCAATCAAGCCAAGCAGAAGCTAAATGTCTCAGTGCAAATTGTGGAGCGCACTTAGAGACCTCATAATACCATTGATTATCGGGCTTAACTAATTTGTTTAACCATTTGTGTAAATCAATCGCTGTAGGAAATTTGATTTTTTCAGAGTCTGAACAACTTTTATTATTGTCTAAAATAGCCAGACACAAATCATTTCCCCAATTATAAGCATGACGAGCGACACCTGCATGACGAGCCAGTTGTTGACGTTGAATTTGATTTAATTTAAGTTGGGTTTTAAAGCCTAACAACATGGCATTTTTGAGATAATGACCAAAACTGTTGAGTTTAATTGTATCATATTAGGGTTTTAAACACAAAAAACTACCTATTTATGAACTTTTTCTACTAATATGAGTAGTTTTAGGCAATATTAGGTAGGTTTTTGGGAGCAGCATCAACCCCTATTTTTACTACTCATTGACCCCTTGACCATGTTCTCGTCCTGGAACACTTTCTAAGGAGGCTAAAATAGCTTGAGAAGCAGCAATAATATCTCTTTCTTCCCCACCCAAATATAAACGTCCAAAACTCCCGATGGCCGAAACTTGCAAAATATTAATCAAAGCAGCCTTTTCTGCTTCATTAGCTGCTAAAGCCGCATAAGCAGCAGGTTGTACCTCAAGTACATATAAAGTTTGTCCTGCCAGTAACATTTGTCCCCGTCGGTTACGATTAACCAGTTGTGCTTGATAAGCGTCGATATTACGAATAATTTGACTAGAAACCACCCTTGGTTTCAGACAGTCCCTTCGGTTAACACCCAAAGCAGCCAAAATAGCTTGTCCTGCTGCCTTGGTTTCCCCTTGGTTAGTGGAATGAATTTCTAGCAGTCCATACAGTCGTTCTACAAATTGCACCCCAGGACGAACCACCGCAGATTTCAAAGCCACATCGGTAATACGGTTAATTTCAATCCCTGGAGAAATTTCAATCCACAAAGAAGCATCCCCAGGCAAAGGTAAAAACCCTAACGCAACAGTTCCAATGTAGGCCGCGTGTTGAGATTGTAAACGATCCAAATAAACGTAACTTCTTAATTCAACGCCCAAGATATCACTCTCCCATGCTTAAACAAGGAATTAGTTCCCCTAGAACAAATTACCACGTTTGACCATATTACCTGTCGGAGAGAACGGCCGTTCGCCCCGACGGAATCAAGGAGGTGTTTAACTATACATTGCCTTTTACAAATGAAAAATTATGTTATAATTCAAAAAACTCAATGATAGGGCTAGAAAATTTTTCTGCTATACCTCTTTCCAAATTGTTACAAAACTTTATATAATAGCAACAAGCAAACCTGAGTATTTATTCTTAGTCTATGGCTATCAACGAAATTCCGTGGCTCACAGCAATCATCCTCCTCCCTTTAATAGCGGCTTTTGCCATTCCTTTAATTCCCGACAAAGAAGGAAAGACAGTCCGTTGGTATGCGTTAGGGGTTGGTTTACTTAACTTTGCCTTGACAATATACGCCGTTTCCAACCAATACAGCTTTGATAACAGTGGGTTTCAACTGGAGGAAACATATCCTTGGGTTCCCCAACTGGGCTTAAACTGGTCAGTAGGCATGGATGGTTTATCCATGCCTCTAATTGTTTTATCAGGCTTAATCACAACCTTAGCCCTATTAGCATCCTGGAAGGTAGATAAAAAGCCTCGTTTATTCTATTTCCTAATGCTGGTGCTTTATAGCGCACAAATGGGCGTATTTGCAGCACAAGACTTACTATTGTTCTTCTTTATGTGGGAACTCGAGTTAGTCCCCGTCTATATATTAATTTCTATCTGGGGTGGCCCAAAGCGTCTATATGCAGCCACAAAATTTATATTATATACAGCCCTCGCCTCTATCTTTATATTAGTAGCAGCCCTGGGTATGGCTTTCTACGGTGACACAGTTACCTTTGACATAGCCCAGTTAGGAATGAAAGAATTTCCTATGGGGTTACAAGTCTTGGCCTATGCTGGTTTCTTAATTGCATTTGGTGTCAAACTGCCAATCTTTCCCCTACATACTTGGTTACCGGATGCCCATAGCCAAGCTTCAGCACCTGTCTCCATGATTTTAGCCGGTGTTTTGTTAAAAATGGGGGGTTACGGCTTAATTCGCTTTAACATTGAAATGTTGCCTGATGCCCACATTCAGTTTGCTCCCTTACTACTAATTTTAGGGGTAGTTAACGTGGTTTACGGAGCGTTTACAGCCTTTGGCCAAACCAACCTCAAACGTCGTCTAGCGTCTTCATCAATTTCTCACATGGGCTTTGTTCTCATTGGTATTGCTTCCTTTACCGAGTTAGGAATGAATGGCGCTGTTTTACAGATGATATCTCATGGTTTAATCGCTGCAGCATTATTCTTCCTTTGTGGTAGCGCTTACGAACGCACTCATACCCTGATGATGGACGAAATGGGTGGTTTAGCCGAGAAAATGCCGAAAACCTTCGCTTTATTCACGGCAGCATCCATGGCTTCCTTGGCTTTACCTGGAATGAGTGGCTTTGTGGCAGAATTAACCGTGTTCTTAGGTGTAGCTAATAGCGATGTTTACAGTTCCACCTTTAAGACAGTGGTGATATTTTTGACCGCAGTTGGTTTAATTTTAACCCCCATTTACCTCTTATCCATGTTACGAGTTGTCTTCTATGGACAGAAAAATGAAGGGTTAATGTTACCAAAATTTAACTTGGATGCTAAACCCCGTGAAGTATTCATCACAGCTTGCTTGTTACTGCCCATCATTGGTATCGGTTTATATCCCAAGTTGGCCACAACCACCTATGATGTCAAAACCGTAGAAGTAGCTTCTAAAGCTCGTTCCGCTTTACCAACCATTGCCCAGCAACAGGAAATGTCTCGTCACAATAACATTGACGAAGAGTTAGCTTCAACGGTGTTAGTTGCCCCCGAAATCGATTAACCTTTTCAGAACCGACAAATAATTGATGAACAATAATTCTGAGTGGGGTGGGCAATGTCCACTTCACTCAGAATTATTTGCGTTTTGCAAATTTATCTCCCCTAACGGTCAAATATCCACTACAATAGAGACAACAGATAAGTAAATGTACTAGCGCAATAAATACCTATGACCAGTGCCAAGTTTCAAAACCCTGTGTCTCTGTCTGGCCGAGAAATGCAAATTCTGGATCTCGTTTCAACTGGTTTGACTAATCTGGAAATTGCCCAGAAATTGGAGATTAGTAAGCGTACCGTTGATAATCATATCAGCAACATTTTGACCAAAACAAAAACAGACAATCGTGTAGAATTAGTTCGTTGGGGATTGCAATGGGGTAAAGTGTGCCTTGATGATGTCAATTGCTGCGTTCTTCCTTCTGATAGCGAAGTTGCATCCTAAATGCTTAAAAAGTTACCTCAAGCTTTTCGGCCTTAGTATTCTGATTACTTTAGTGAGTTGTAGTGATTCTGGGTTTATTACCCCTCCAACTCAACCATTGGGAAATGTCTTAAATACTCGTTCTTCTGAACACCATCCGCGTTTTTCCTACGAGGGTAGATATTTGGTGTTTGCATCCGATCGCCAAGGAAAGCGCAGCGTTTGGCTGTACGACCAAATTAACGGTGGTTTGTTACCCTTACCCGGGTTAAATCAACTTGGCAGCGTACAGGATCAACCCGATATTAGTGCAGACGGACGTTATATTGTTTATGTTTCCGAACAAGAGGGAAAACAAGATATTTTTGTTTACGATCGCCAAACGTCACGGGCTGATAACATTACAAAAAATATACTAGGAGAAGTGCGTCATCCCAGCATTAGCGGTAATGGACGCTTTGTTGCTTTTGAGTCCAACCGTTCGGGACAATGGGATATCATTATCTATGATAGGGGTTTAAATGCGCCCTTATCTTTGCCTTCTCAATTAAACAATTAAAGAAAGAAATTCTTAATTTTGAGATTACCTATGCTTAAATTATACTGGAAGTATTTTAGGATAACCATTGTTGGTTTGATAGTCTCTTGTTTAACGGTTATCATTGCCCCTAGTTTTGATTCATACTCCCTTGAGTTTAACTATTTAAGTCATTCCATAACGCCATCTTCATCCATCATTCTTGCTCAGTCTTCAAAAAAATCAGAAGAGTCTCTAACAGAAGAAGACGGAGAAAAAACAACAGAAGAAGCAGAAAAAGATTCCGTAGAAGTTCAAGAAGCTGATGTTTTAGTGGATGGAAAAGCTATTTTTACAATTAAAACTTCTTTAGGTGAACTTTCTCCAGAAAGTAGAGCTAAAACAGCAATGAGTAATCTGGAAGATGTAGCCCAAAATAATGCTATTACTCCTGAACAGATTAGGATCGTCAATCTTAAAGAATTGGGACTGGTTCAAGCCGATGATACTATTATAATAACCTTTGCAGAAGAAGATGCAGAGGCGGAAAGTTTGACTTTTTCGGAATTTCTCAATAAGCGTCGTGAAGAAATAGAAAATGCTATCATTGATTATCGAAAAGCCCGAACTAAAACATCAATTTCTCAGGGAATAGGTAAAGCGATAATTGCTACAATTATCGCAATTTTAAGTTTGTATTTATTAAAGAAAGTTCTCCCTTCTATTTTTGATCGTCTGCGAGCTTGGCAAAGAGAAAGACTGGATTCAGTGGAATTTCAAGGACTACAATTTATATCTGGTCGCCAAGTTGCCCAATTTATTTCTTTCCTGTTTACAGTTACCCGAATCTTTTTAGTTTTTCTCGTTTTTTATATCTATCTTCCCCTAGTATTAAGTTATTTTCCTTGGACTCAACCCATTGGAATTAAGTTATTAAGTAATTTTTGGGATTCAATTAATTTAGTTATTAGTGGGATACTTTCGTATATACCTAACCTATTTATCATTGCTGTTATTGGACTAATTGCTTATTATTCTATTCGCTTTGCACGTATTTTTTTTAATGCCATTGGAGAAGAGAGAATACGCATTAATGGTTTTTATCCAGAGTGGTCAGAACCCACTTATAACCTGATAATGTTCTTTATTATCGGATTGTCAGGTATTCTGATTTTTCCTTATTTACCCGCATCTAATTCGGCTGGATTTCAAGGAATTTCTATTTTTGCTGGTGCTTTATTTACTCTAGATTCAACTGCTATTGTTGGGAACATTGTTAGTGGAATTGTTCTGATTTATACACGCTCATTCCAAGTAGGAGATGTGATTACAGCTAATGACAAGGCGGGGCGTGTCCTTGAGAAAAATATGTTGACGACACGAATTATGACACCAGATAATGAGGTAATTACTATTCCTAATGCAACGCTCCTTGCAAGTGATATTACTAATTATACCGCTTCGATTCGAGATCAACAAAGACCATTGGTATTAAAAACAACGGTTACATTAGGTTATGATGTTCCTTGGCGAAAAGTACATGAAGTTCTTATCAACGCCGCTAAAGATAGCGAAGGAATTATCGAAAATCCAGAACCTTTTGTCTTACAAACCAGTTTAGATGACTTTTATGTTGCCTATACAATCAAAGCCTTTACCAATACCCCTGAAAAAATGGCATTAACCTATTCAAAACTTCATCAAAGTATTCAAGATAAATGTAACGAAGCAGATATTGAAATTCTCTCACCCCATTATGCAGCTATCAGGGATGGACATCAAATTACTATTCCAGAGAATTATCTTCCCTCAGACTATCAGGCTCCAGGATTTCGGGTTGAATCTTTAGGAAACTCCCGGAAAGAAAATAATCATAACCAACAAGAACAATAAAAAGCTATAACTCCAATTCTTTTGTTGATGAAAGTTTAGAAAAAGGGTTATAAAAAAGACTCCCGGTTTGGGGTGGTAATGTGGGATCACCGATAATTTCTGTTACTCCTTTAATAACTCCCGTTAAAGGAATGGCTAAAATAACCCCCAATAAACCACCTATTTTTGCTCCGAGTAATAAAGCAATAAAAATAATAACCGGAGGGAGTCCCGTTAAATTTCCCATAATTCGTGGGGCAATTAAATTATCTTTGATTTGTTGAATTATAATAGATATGATTAATACTTGTATTGCCAGCCACCAATTAATAAAAGTCAAAATAATGGTAACAGTACCAATCCCCAAAGTGGCCCCAATAAACGGCAATATTTCCATCACTCCAATGAACACAGCAAAAAGAAGGAAAAAGGGAATTCCTAAAAGTCGAAAAGCAATACTTAAACTAACTGCCATGAACAAACCTAAGATTAATTGACCGGTCAAAAATTTCTGTAAATTCTTTTCTAATGTAGTGGTTAAAACCCCACGAATTTGAGGAGAGAAAAAGCCCATTAAACCTTTCCAAATTTTTTCACCGTCTAATAACATATAAAAAGAAATAACAATAACAACAATTAAATCGATAAACCAATTAAAGGTTCCTAATACTAATCCAAACCCAGTTGAAGCAATTTCTTGGGTTTGTTCCTGTATTTTAGTTAATATTTGAGACGCTAAAAATTCAAGATTAATGGGAAAATTTTTGTTATCAATTAATAATTGTAATGTTATTAATCTTTGCTGTCCTTCTTCTAGTAAAAATGGTAATTTAGTAATTAACTGTCTTCCTTGGTTAACTACAGGAGGAAGTAAGGTAATTCCTAAAAAACTGATAATTAGAATAGCTCCTAAATAAACCAGTACCGCAGCTAAAGAGCGGGGCAAAACTGACTTTAAAGCACGTACTGGATAGTTTAATAAAAAGGCAATTAAGGAAGCAGTTAGAATTAAACTAATTAAGCCACCAATATAAGTTAAAGTCTTGACTGTGAGCCAACCTGTAACTAAAACAAGTAGCCAAGTAACCAGGATTTTTTGGGGGCGAGAAAACCAAGAATTCATGGGGTCTTTTTAATGAAATGTAATCAATAAGTTATGCTGATCAATTACTCACTAGGCGGGTAGGAGAAGCATAAATATCATTATACCTCTCCATTTATCAACAGGGAAGCATAATCTTAGTTATTCAAGGCTCTTTTTCCTCTTTTGTCAGATATAATGAAAACAGAAAAACATTAAAAAACATCAATTAATGAAAAATCAATCTTGACTAGGAAGCCATTTCTTATTTAATAACTCCTCAAAACTATAAGGACATTGTTCAGGAAAATCAATAGTAAATCCTGTTTTCTCTTGTACATACTCTAAAGCATCGTCATAAATATTATCTAGTTCTTCTATTAAATAATTTTGTAAATTAGTGGTTAAGTATTTTCTTAACTGGGTGCGAAAACTTTGTATTTCTGCTCGCCAATGATTCCTATTTCTATCTTTTTCCGCTTCCCAGTATTGCAACAATAATAAATGTCTAATAATTTGTTCCAAAAAGCTACTAACTCGGTTTTTATCTCTTTTTCCCAAGCTTTCTAACTCCTCAATTAAATGTTCAATATCTAAGTCATTTAAAAGGTTTTCTTTCAGCAATTTTATGGTTTCTTCTAACCATAAATGTTCATCGCTTTCGTAGAGATTTTTGAGATTAGTTTCATTTAAAGTTTTCATATCTAAACATTAGATAAAATTCTTTGAGCTATGTTTTCTGAATTTTCTGATAAGTTGGGGTCATCTGAAAAACAACCAATGAAATCACTGTTTCTTAATTGTGCTAGGGGATCATCATTATTTGATGGGGTTTCTGAAGTATTTTCTAAGGATTTATTTGTTTTAAAATAAGTAGTCATTTCTGTTAATATTTTCTCAACTAAAGCTAATTGTTCAAGGTTGAGATTATCGAGACTTTTTGTTATTGTTTGTTTTATCTCTGTACTTTCCATTAATCATAAACCTCGCTATCTAAATCTGAATCTAAAAAGGTAGATATTGCCAAAATACAAGATGCTATTAACAATGCCATAGTGATGCTTGTTATTAATTTATTTTTTTTACTACTTTGAATTGTTTCTTGGTAATTTTCTGAGATTTTACTCAGATATAAACCTGGACGACGGGCTTTACTAAAGTCAAGATATTCGAGAATATCCTCTTCCCCTTCATCAAAAATTCTATCTAACTCTTCAGCACTAATTAGAGGTTTTTCAGATTTGTCGTTTTTGTTGTTCATAACTTTGCTTTTCCTTGTCTTTAGAACGTCTAACAGAGATAATTCTTATGTTTTCACCTCTGTATGTAATCACGGCTGTCCAATATTTGTCATCAATTTTAGCAAAAACAAACTATTTATGACTTCTGACTTCTGACTTCTGACTTCTGACTTCTGGCTTCTGACTTCTGACTTCTACTAAATACCTCCCCATTCATAAAATAGGGAGATATAACATTAGTTATTGAACTGAAGAAAAAACAATTATAGTTGCTTAACTTCAGACACTAACTTAGAAACCATATCTTGCGCGCTACCAAACAGCATCACGGTTTTATCTTCGTAGAATAACTCGTTATCTACACCAGCAAAACCGGTACTTAAACCACGTTTAATAACGATGGTATGATGGGCCCGATCTACTTCTAAGATAGGCATTCCAAAAATAGGACTACTTTGATCAGCCCGTGCAGCAGGGTTAACCACATCATTTGCACCAATAACCAGAGCAACATCAGTCTGTTCAAACTCAGGGTTGATATCGTCCATGTCGTGTAACTGGTTATAGGGAACGTTAGCTTCTGCTAATAAAACGTTCATGTGACCGGGCATACGTCCGGCAACGGGGTGAATAGCATATTTAACCTCAACGCCCATTTTTTCCAGTTGGTTAGCCAACTCTCTGACGGTGTGTTGTGCTTGTGCCACTGCCATACCATATCCAGGTACAATGACCACGGAACGGGCATAACCCAACATCATAGCCCCTTCTTCGGGGTCAATGGACTGTACGTTTTTATCAGTACCATCACCAGAACCAGCGGCCACTGTTCCTCCGGCACTACCAAAGGCACCGAATAAAACGCTAACCAAAGAACGGTTCATGGCTTTACACATGATTTCCGTTAAGATGATACCCGATGCACCCACCAACGCACCAGCGACGATGAGCATATTGTTCATGAGGATGAAACCTGCTGCACTAGCTGCTAAACCTGAGAAGGAGTTTAACAGGGAGATGACCACAGGCATATCGCCACCACCAATAGGTAGGACAAATAATACCCCAAATACCAAAGATAAACCTACTAAACCTAAGAAAACTGGTGGGTTAGCAGGGTTGATGAAGAGGTAAACACTTCCTGCAATAAAGGACAAGAAGAGAAATATATTGAAAGGTTGTTGTAGGGGGAAAGTGACAGGAGAACCACTGACTAACCCTTGTAACTTAGCAAAAGCTAGTAAACTACCGGTTAAGGTGACACCACCGATAAACACCCCTAAAATAGCCACTAGGGTTGCATCGAAAGGAACACCTTTTCCAGCGTCTAATAACCGCCAAAATTCTCCAACAGCAACTAAGGCACTGGCAGCACCCCCTAAACCGTTGAAAATACCCACCATTTGGGGCATTTCTGTCATAGCCACTTTTTGAGCAGTGATCGCCCCGATGATAGAACCGATGATCACTCCTACAAGAATCATCTCGTAGTTGATCACGGACTGATTAATTAAAGTTGCAATAATAGCAAAGAACATCCCCACCGCAGCGATAATATTGCCTCGGCGGGCGGTTGCGGGTGATCCTAACTGCTTTAAGCCAACAATGAATAAGGCGGCAGCTACTAAGTAGGTGAGTTCTATGCCAGTGGTTAAACCAGACAGAACATCGGTACATAAAGTATCGTTCATCTTTAACTATGCTCCCTTTTTCTTGAACATTTGCAGCATCCGGTCGGTTACCAAGAAACCACCAACCACGTTAACCGTTGCTAAAACAACAGCTATTAACCCTAAAGTGACGGTAATGTTCCATTCTTTGGGTCCGGCAATGAGTAGGGCCCCCACTACGGCAATACCAGAGATAGCATTGGCCCCAGACATCAGGGGAGTGTGTAGGGTGGGAGGCACTTTGTTGATCACCTCAAACCCCACAAAGGAGGCTAAGACGAACACCACTAAACCTATTAATAATCCAGTTGTCATAAATTACTCCGTTTCTAGGCTTGAACTAAGTTAGCTAAAGCTTGTTTGATGCGATCGTTGCGGATCTCTCCTTCGTAGGTGACACAGGTTGCCTCTACGATGTCGTCTTCAAAGTTGAAGTCAATAGCACCGTCTTTGACCAAATATTTCACCAAGGTTAAGAGGTTTTTGGCGTACACCTTACTAGAGTCTACGGGTAAGGTAGAAGGCAAATTCAACGGTCCAATAATAGTTACACCGTTGTAGTAAACGTCTTTACCAGCTTCGGTACAAGCACAGTTACCGCCTTGGCCGGCTGCTAAATCAACAATCACAGCCCCTGAACTCATTTCACAGACCATTTCCTCTGTGACTATCAAGGGGGCGCGTTTGCCTTGTACCTGGGCAGTGGTGATCACTACGTCGGATTTTTTAATATGTTCCGTTAGAACTTGACGAATTTTCTCTTGTGTGTTTTGCCCAACTTCTTTGGCGTAACCCTGACTGGTGGCGGTATCTTCTTCGATGGGGATCTCGATGAATTTCGCCCCAACACTTTGTACCTCTTCTTTCACCGCAGGCCGTACATCAAAGGCTTCTACTACTGCCCCTAAGCGTCTAGCGGTGGCGATCGCTTGTAAACCAGCTACCCCTGCACCGATAACTAACACTTTAGCCGGGGGAATGGTACCGGCGGCGGTTGTCATCATGGGGAACAGACGAGATAAAGAAGCGGCGGCGAGCAAGGCTGATTTATAGCCAGCGATATTAGCCTGAGAGGACAGAGCATCCATACTTTGGGCACGACTGGTACGGGGGATCATCTCCATGCTAAAGGAGTTAATTTTCCTTTGAGCCAAAGCTTGAACCTGTTCGGGGTTGGCCAAGGGGTTAAGGAAACTTATCAGGGTAGCACCGGGTTTTAACCAGTTCATTTCCTCTTCTCCCTGTTGTTCCCCAGGTGGGGCAACTTTGAGGAGGATATCAGCAGACTCCCATAGTTCTTTAGCCCCATTGATAATGGTAGCTCCGGCTGCCTCGTATTCGCTGTCATCAAAATGTGCGCCCAAGCCAGCACCAGACTGAACCAATACTTCAAACCCTAGCTTAATAAAGCGGGCGACGGTATCAGGAACGAGGGCAACTCGCAATTCTCCTAAGTCACTTTCTTTTGGAACTGCGATTTTTAGCATATTGAACCTTCCTTGCTTTAGTTTATGGGTTAAAAGTTTGTTGTTAGTATTTTCAGGGTTATTAACGGGTTAAGAGGAAACCTTAAACTCTTCTTTGTCTTTGCTTCACAAATCGATTCATAATTGTTAAGTTCGATGAGTTAACTAGACAAAGTGTTGAGTTGGCTTTCGTCATGGTTTGATCTAGCAGTTGCTTACAAACTAATAACCCTTGAGCCGAGTGTTACTAACCCTATGCTTCTGTGATGTCCTAGTTTTGCTTCTCACTTAGTTTAATCTAGGTTTTTGCCACCCCTTGAAAATTTAATCAATTTTTAACTGTGTATTTTGTTACCAATTATTCAGTCTAATTCTTCAAAAAAATTCTAACGCTATAAAATTTTCAAGAAACACCCACAATAGTAATGATCGTCATTATAATAAATAAGCTAAAACACCCTTCACCAAACCAGCCCTGAAAGTGCAGGGATTGTCAAGCAGTCCGACAAGTGGTCAAATGAGGAGGAATTTACTTCCCCATCTTAGACCGACCAAGAGAGGACAGGGTTTGGGAAGCCAAATTTTCCATGAGCGATCAGCATATCTCAACATGAGTCAAAAGCAACCCATAAGCCAACTGTTAACCCAAGTAGTACAAAACTTGATGCAGTCCAACCCAAAGAAAAAGGTGTTAAAAAAAGGGGCAAAAGTACCCGAGATCAGGGTGAAAGAAAGCCCAAAAGATAAACTAATAAAATATCCTTTAATAGGCGATCGCCATATCATTGGTAGAAGTTCCAGCAACACAGACATCAAGGTACTAAACCCTATTGTCAGTCAAGTTCATTGTTCTTTGCATCGGGATCAAAAGAACCCCCACCACTTCATCATCAAAGACGAAAACTCCACCAATGGGATCTATTTAAAAAAACGAAGAGTTAATAATTTATTTCTACGTCATGGGGATACCCTTACCTTTGGACCACCAGAATTAAACGATATTGCTACCCTAACCTACTATAACCCACCCCCAAAATGGGTCCAAGTGTTAAAGTATGGGTTCTATGGCATGGGATCTTTGATTACCTTGGGAGTAGCTTGGTTGTTGTGGGAAACCAGCAAAATTAAGGTTCATCCCCTACCTAAAGGAGTACCGGGGCCAGTGGTTGTTTACGCCAGGGATGGACAAACTCCTCTGAGTACCCTCAACGACGATCCGCACCAAGAAGTTAAGAATTTAAAGGACTTTTCACCCCATTTGCCCAACGCACTCATAGCCTCGGAAGATACTCGCTTCTACTGGCATATTGGCGTAGATCCCTACGGTATTTTTAGGGCGATAGTAGTCAATTTGCAAGACGATGGTATCAGTCAAGGGGCCAGTACCCTCACCCAACAAGTGGCCCGTAGTTTATTCCCAGAGGTAGGAAGGGAAAACACCGCTCAACGTAAGATTAGAGAGATGATCGTCGCTTTAAAATTAGAAGCAGTTTATAGTAAAGACTTTCTGCTAAAAACCTATCTTAACCGTGTTTATCTCGGTGTGGGTAAGTATGGGTTTGAGGATGCAGCACAATTTTACTTTGATAAGTCAGCCACAGAAGTTGATATTGCTGAGGCAGCAACCCTAGTGGCCATGTTACCCGCCCCCAACTTATATAACCCTGTACAAGATTATGACACCTCAGTACAGTTAAGAAATAGAGTTATCGATCGCATGGCAGCCTTGAGAATGATCTCCCCCGAAGAAGCAGCCCGGGCCAGGCGATCTATCATTGATCTCAGTCCCCAAGCCAGAAAAGCCCTAGCCAATAATAAAGCCCCCTATTTTTATAATCACGTCCGTCAGGAGCTACGGCAGTTATTAGGGACAGAAATAGCCAAAGAAGGTAACTTTATTGTCGAAACAGGGTTAGATTTAAACAAACAGGCATTGGCTGAAAAAAAGTTACAACAAGCGGTTAAAACTCAGGGAAAAACCTACGGTTTTTCTAACGGGGCCATGGTTACTCTAGATACCCGTACAGGGGAAATATTAGCCTTAGTGGGAGGCGTGGACTACAAACAAAGTCAGTTCAACCGAGTTACCCAAGCCAAACGCCAACCTGGATCAACCTTTAAACTATTTGCCTACGCGGCAGCCCTGAAAAAAGGTATTTCCCCCCAAAAAACCTATAGTTGTGGTGGTATTAGATGGCAAGGCCAAGCTTATAAACCCTGTGAACGCAGTAGCGGCGAAACGGATATGTATGGAGCGATGGCACAGTCAGAAAATACCATCGCTTTGCAAGTAGCTAGAGAAGCAGGGTTAAACAGTGTGGTTAATGTAGCCCAACGGTTGGGGGTTAAGTCCAAATTACAAGCCGTCCCAGGCTTGGTTTTAGGGCAGAGTGAGACCACTGTTTTAGAAATGACCGGGGCCTATGCTGCTGTGGCTAACGATGGTGTATGGAACCGTCCCCACGCCATTCGTCGCATTTTAGACGGAGGAGACTGCACCAATAACAATGATTGGCGTACCTGTCGAGAAATCTATAATTTCCAAACCGATAACAGTGCCAGACAACAGGCCCTATCTCCCCAAGTTTCCCGAACCATGACCCGTATGTTAAAAACCGTTATTTCTAATGGCACTGGCCGTGCAGCTAGTGTTGGCTTAGGGGAAGCAGGAAAAACCGGAACCACAGACAGGGCTGTTGATTTATGGTTTATTGGTTATATTCCCCGAAAAAACCTAGCTACAGGTATCTGGTTAGGTAATGATAATAACTCAGCTACGAAAGGCAGTAGTGGGCAAGCTGCTGCCCTGTGGGGTAGCTATCATCGACCGTAGTTACCTGAGTTCGGAGTTCGGAGTTCGGAGTTCGGAGTTGAAGTTTTTTACATGAGATAATCAGGGTTTAACTTTAATGTCGGGCTAAGTCCCACGCTATAAACGAGGGGGACGCATGGAACCGTAGGTGAGTACCCCCAAGATTTTAGCGTGCGGTTAACGAAGTCAGAAGTCAGAAGTCAGAAGTTCCTCACTACGTAGGGCGCGCTATCGCACAGAAGTTGTTGGGGTTTTAGACCCAACTATTTTCGATAAAGCCCGACCAAGATATTAACGTGCGACAGCACAACCTTTTATAAAAACTTGTTCTACCATTCTATTATTTTTGTGGTAGAATTTTATTATTACTCTAACACTCAACTACTCGTACCGAATATACCCTGACAGCAAACAAGAGGCAATGTTAGACGAATGGCTAGAGATTTGTCGCCGTTCCTATAACTATGCTTTGCGAGAGTTAAAAGACTGGATTGCTTCGAGGAAGTGTCCGATAGATCGGTGTTCGTTGGAGTCAGAATACATAATGGCGGCAAGCTATCCTTTCCCTGGCTATCACCAGCAACAAAACCAATTACCAAAGGCTAAAAAGGTATTTCTTGAATTGGCTAAAGTCCCAAGCCAAGTCTTACAAACTAATATAAGAAGACTACATGATGCTTGGGATTTCTTTCGTAATAGGGGTTTTGGTTTTCCTCGGTTCAAAAAGTATGGACAGATGAAGTCTTTGCTGTTTCCTCAATTCAAAAACCCACCCCTCCAACTCCCCTCCCAGGAGGGGCTGGGGGTGGGTGGATGGCAAATAAAATTACCAAAATTAGGAAAAGTACAGATAAATCTTCATCGTCCAATACCTGATGGTTTTGTTATTAAGCAGATAAGAGTTGTTAAGAAAGCAATGGGATGGTTTGCCGTAATTATCATTCAATCAGACATTAACTTACCTGAAGTTAATGCTCCTTTTGGGCATCCTTTAGGGTTAGATGTGGGGTTATCTAGTTACTTAGCAACTAGTGATAACTATGTAGAAAAAGGGCGTAAATTCTTCAAAAGTGAACAATGCAAGCTGAAATTGCTGCAACGTCGCCTAAGTAGAAAACAGAAGCGTTCCAAGAACTACGAAAAAGCTAGAAAACGAGTAGAACAACAACATAATCATATTGCTTTCAAACGTAAAGATTATCAGTTCAAATTAGCCCACAAAGTTTGTGACATGGGAGACAGTATCTTCATGGAGGATATTGACTTTCGGACTATGGCCAAGGGCTTTTTGGGTAAGCATACTCTAGATGCGAGTTTTGGGCAGTTTAGGGATATTCTGAAATATGTCTGTTTGATAAGAGGGAAATATTTCGGTTTAGTTGACCATCGGGGGACTAGCCAGACTTGCCCAAATTGTCGTACAGAAGTCAGAAAAACTCTAGCTGATAGGACACATTATTGTCCTGAATGTGGCTATCGCTGTGATAGAGACGTAGCATCGGCACAGGAAATTTGCAATCGAGGAATAGAAACTACTAGAAGTTTCGCATTGACAGAAAATAAAAATTATGCTGTCAAAGAATTAGTGGGAGATAATTGTTCTAAAATAAACTCCCGTGCCACTTTTAAAGAAAGCTCTCTTTGGAGAGAATACCAAGACTCTATAGTTGCTTTAATTCTCATCAGTTCCAATTGACAAAATGCTCTTAAAGAACAGAAAATATGAGTAACAATAGCTTTTGTCGTTCTTACTTGAAACTTAGATAATCCACACAATTGTTTTAAAGCTCTATGATAGCATTCTATTCCCCAATGAATAGTTTGTAACTCTCTAAAATCATCGCGCTTCCAATCCATAAGTTTAGATTCATCATATAGAAAAGTAGCATAATAACGACAACTTCCGTGTTTAAAAGTCCTCTTAAATATTTTTACTTTTCCGAATTCTTTGATAATTACTATCAATCCATCATTAGGAATTTCCAACTCCTCTACTCTTTAATATTTACCTCCTTCTACTTTTACTTGTCTATTTTTGGCTATTCCTACTTGAAAATTCAGTTCTTTGTCTCTAAAAAATCTTAAATTCTCTTTAGAAGAATACCAACAGTCTGTCGTTATAGTAGAAGGTTTTCCCCCCCACTTGATTACTTCTACGATCATCTCTCTTAAGTAATCATTTTTTGTTTTATTATCTAGAGGATCATAAAGGCGATAATTAATAGGCATTGATTTTCCATCATAGTCAGTATAATACAAAGTAATTAAGTTAATTCCTTTGATGGCTTTTTGATGTTTTCCTGACCAATAATAGTTGATTAAATGAGCTTTTCCTACTTGAGAGTAGTGTTTTTCAATAACGGTATCATCCCCACTTAACACTCCTCCAATCAAATTAAGGTTTCCTTGAACTTCTCTAAATAAATCTATTGGTTCATATTGCTCTCTTAGTAAGAATCTATTGGTGCTATGACGAGAAATTTCTAAAATCTCAGCTAAACGGCAGCAACCTGTGTATTTTGGCTCTGAGAGCAAGAAGTATGTATATTGATCTAGATTACATTGGGCTGTTGATGGTTTACTCCGAAGTCTTATGATTTTTCTCCTTCATTAGCGATCACCTGAAAACATCATCTGCATATTTACGCTCTTTTGTCAATGCGAAACTCCTAACTACTACTCTGGGACTCAGAGGAAAGGAAACAGTCTGTCAAGTCGAGGTGTCGGGGGTGATGAGCCTAGATAACTGGCGTAGGGGTACACCCCTGTGGGCAGAAATATCCCGTCGTGAGTCGGGAAGCCCACGCTATACTGCCTAGCAGTTAGCGTGGGAGGATGTCACTAATCAATAACCCCGGTAAAAACCTCTTCAGCAGGGCCTGTCATATACAGTCGATTATCTTTTTTAGACCATTCAATTGTTAAACATCCTCCAGGTAACTCCACTGTGCAAAGGCGATCGCAATGTCCCGTTAATACCCCTGCTACAACAGAAGCACAAGCACCTGTTCCACAGGCTAAAGTTATTCCTGCCCCCCGTTCCCAAACTCTCATTTTCAGGTAATCACGGCGAACTACTTCGATAAATTCTGTATTGGTTCGTTTGGGGAATACAGCATGATGCTCAAATTTTGGACCAATGGTTTCCAAAGGAATCTTAGCTACATCTTCTACAAAAGTAATACAGTGAGGATTACCCATACTCACACAAGTCACTAACCAAGATTGATCTCCTACTTCTAAGGATTGATCAATGACCTTTTCTTCTGCTTTGGTTAACGTGGTAGGAATTTCCTTGGCCAATAAAAAAGGGGTTCCCATATCCACCTTTACTTGTCCTTCTGCTTCTAAATTAGGGATGATGATACCTGCTAAGGTTTGAATACGGTAAGATTTTTCTGTAGTGTCAATCCCTTCTAATTTAGCCAAGAAACGGGCTAAACAACGAATTCCGTTGCCACACATTTGCGGTTCTGAACCATCAGAATTAAAAATCCGCATAGTGTAATCGCTATTTTCATCTCCAGGGAGAGCAAAAATCACTCCATCTGCCCCGATTCCAAAATGGCGATCGCATAATTTAACGGCTTCTTCTGGGGACAATGAGGGGGTGGTACTGTGGCGATTATCCACTAAAATAAAGTCATTACCTAGACCCTGATATTTAGTAAATTCCATAATAATTCAAGCGAGGACTATATCAACAATTATCAATTAACCGACACATAAGGACAAGGGATACCTGATAATAGAAATAAATCATCATAGTACCATGACTGAATTTGATACAGGGCTACCTAGTGTTCGACAAGTTCAAAAGTACATCAAAGAGCAACAAAAAATTGTCATACAGCTAACCACACAAGAAACCATCACCGGTCAAGTTTTATGGCAAGATCCTCAATGTATTTGTGTTTCGGATCAGTCCGAGCAATCTCTGTTAATTTGGCGACAAGCCCTAATCTATATTAAACCTGTTCCTTAACCCGATTAGATTGCTTCTTTTGTCAACAAGGAAATTAATGCTATCTGGTTGTAACTTTTAGTTCAATTTTTGGTAATCTAACGTCAACCACTCCTAGATACAAACAGTTAAGTCTGTTTTAGGGAATCCCTGCTTGTTTCAGGGCGGGGAGGATGTCAAAGATTGCTCCTCTTTTTAGCAAACAATAAAACCATGAGCATTCAACAAATTGTCGAAAACGCACTCAAAAATGGCTATTTAACACCCCTAATGGAGGAAGAAGTCGGACGACTCTGTGAATCGGCTTCAGACTTATCTACGGAGGAATACACCGCATTAGATCGCCTGATGGGGGCATTATTAACCGGAGAAGTTAAAGCCGTAGCAAGAAAACAGTTCATTAACGTTATGGAAGAATTGGTCTTGAGTGAAGCCATTAACCAAGTTGCCAAACAAGAATCAAAAGAAGCCTGTAACCTTGATATTGGAGACATAGCAGCTTATGCCCTCAACCGTTTACCTCCCCTCTATGCCACCACCCATGAAGGGGCAGACTATCAAAGAAAACGGGCAAAAGAAGAATTACAAAGTTTGATTGCTCAAGAGGTGACAGAAGGAATTGAAAGCTATTTTCAACGTCCTACGATTCCTAACCGAAGACCCCTCGAACAAGAACAACGCAGGGATATTCTAAAAAATATGACTGATATGCTTAAATCCTTAGCCCCTGATTGATAAATATAAAAACAAGATTAAACCCAAGGGAACCATTGTTTGAACTCTTACGTCTATGATGCTAACGTGAGGAGAATTCATCGTCAGGTAAACTTATGAGTCAAGCAATTACAGGATCTCAAGGACTACTTCGCCAGTGGGGCAAGCAATCGCTAGTAGCTCCAGAAAAGCTCTCAAACTACGATTTGATTGTTAAGTGCCAGGAGGGAGCAAAGCCAGATCGTGTAGCCTTTGCTGAACTTCTAAACCGTTATCAGTCCCACGTAGATAGAATTCTTTACCATTTAGCCCCCGATTGGCAGGATCGCGCTGATCTAGCTCAAGAAGTTTGGATTAGGGTTTATCGCAATATTAAGCGTCTTAATGAACCGGTTAAATTTCGGGGTTGGTTAAGTAGAATTGCCACAAACTTATTTTATGACGAATTACGTAAAAGGAAACGAGTTAGCCATCCTATCTCATTAGATGCTCCCCGTCGGGTAGACGATGGAGAAATAGAATGGGATATTGTATCAGATTATCCTAGTCCAGATGACGATTTAGCTACTCGTGAATTTTATGAGCGTCTCAAAGTGGCGATCGCCGATTTACCCGAAGCTTTTAGAACCACTATAATTTTAAGGGAAATCGAAGGTCTAGCTTACGAAGAAATCGCAGAAATGACTGGGGTTTCTTTGGGTACAGTCAAATCCCGTATTGCTAGAGCCAGAGGTAAACTACAAACGGTTTTAAAGAAATATGTTGATTAGTTGAGATCCTTCTCATCTCAATTATCATTCGTGATGGGTGTCATGACTGTGCTTTTATAAGCATTTGTCTCCGCAACCAAGGGTCTTATTTATAGGATCGAAGGAGAAATTAATCATGATGTCTAATTTTGAACATAAGCAAGGTTTGTTTCCCACTGATTCAAGTGATATGGATAATCAGTTTGAGCGTTTTGAGTTGTTGAGCGCCTACATGGACGGAGAACTGACAGCGGAAGAACGTAAACAGGTTCAGCAATGGCTGGATAGTGATCCCGAGTTCCATGAGTTGTATAAGCAACTGTTACGGGTGCAACGAGAGACTCCGACTCTTAAGGTCCCAGAAAGTTCTATTTCTGTGGATGACTTATCTCAGGGAGTTTTTGACACCATAGATCGTCAAGACGGGAGAAAACGGGGCTTGATTGCTAGTGCGTTAGGAATTGCTGCGGTGATTGTTGGCTCCATTACCCATATTTCTTTACAGGATGGATTATTTCCCCGTTATGCTCGTACCAACGGAGATAACCAAGCTCTAACCATTGCTTTAAACCGTCCGGCGGTAGAAATACCTCCCACTCTTCGTTAACTAAAAGCAGATGAACCAAGATCAGGAGGAATATCTTGCCAACGGCCAGGGCCAACAGCCCGAACTGCCTCGGTTAAGCTGACATCTCCTGTGTATAATGCCTTACCAATAATTACACCAGTTACGCCGATGGGTTCTAAGGACAATAACCCTAAGACATCACTCAAAGAACTAACACCCCCCGAAGCAATCACAGGGATATTTATCTGCTGTGCCAATTCTCCCAGGGCTTCACGGTTAGGCCCTTGTAGGGTTCCGTCACGGTGTATATCTGTATAAATAATGGCACTCACCCCAAATTCGGCCATTTGTTGGGCTAAGTCCACTGCTAAGACTTCGGAGGTTTCTAGCCATCCTCTGGTGGCAACTTTCCCGTTGCGAGCATCGATCCCCACTGCAATTTTACCTGGAAAAGCTTGACACAATTCTTGCACCAAAGCAGGATTTTCCACCGCCACAGTGCCGACAATGGTGCGTGCGACCCCTAAATCAATCAGTTGGGCGATACTTTGGCGATCGCGTAATCCCCCTCCAACTTGTACAGGAATGGATATAGCTCTAACGATAGCTTCTATGGTATCGAGATTGACTGGGTGACCCTGTTTTGCCCCATCTAAGTCCACTAAATGTAAACGGGTTGCTCCTTCATCGGCCCATTGACGGGCTACTTCCACAGGATTTTCGTTATAAACTTGGGATTGTTGATAGTCTCCTTGGTAGAGACGGACACAACGTCCTTCTAGCAGATCGATCGCAGGGATAACATCCATGAAAGGTATATTGTTTGAGTTTTTCAAATATTATAATCTTATCAAAAGGGGGACTGACTGGTTCTGTTGATCAAGAATTACTCACTAGGGGGGTAGGAAAAGCATCAAACTTAGCATTTCTCAGAGCTTCAACCACAGATTTATCATTGTGTACCCAATAATCTTCACCTAAGCGAATTAATTGACGATTTTCTCCACTTCCAATAATGGCAATTACCGGGATTTTTGATTTATTTTTATCTCCAGCATTGTCACGAAGAATCCTTTTTAAACTAGAATAATAGTCTCTATTTCTTGCTTGTTCAACACTCAATTTTACCATTACCATTCTGACTGTTTCTACCGGTTCAGCATCGTTAACAATTAGTTGAATTTTATCCTCTCTGTGGTCAACTTTTCCCCAAACAATGAGTCGAGAATCTTCAGTTAAAACCTCACGAACTTTCTTGTAAGTTTCAGGAAAGCAAACCCCTTTCACCTGTGCTGATCCATCTTCTAAAACTAGAAAAGCCATAGGATCTCCTTTTTTAGTTGTGTATTGTTTGACCTCATTAACCATAATAACAGCACTAACTTTTGTATTTTTTTTCTGTTCTGCTATTTCATTTAAGTTAATCGGTGATAATAACTTTGCTGCTTTTTTAAGGGCTGTTAAAGGATGTTCCGATACATAAAATCCTAAATGTTCTTTTTCTAATCTTAATTTATCTTGTAAGGAATAAGCTTCCACAGGAGACGTACTGGGTGCCTGCTGAAAATCGTTTTTTGATTCTGTTGTTTCCCCATTGTTATCACTCACTAAGTCAAAAAGATTTAGTTGACCACTTTCTTTTTCTTTGGTTCGTTTTTGCGCCCAAGGAATAACCAATTCTAAGTCATTAATTAATTGTTGACGATTGGCATTAAGTGCATCAAAAGCTCCGGCATAAATCAAGGTTTCTAAAGCCCTTTTATTTACCGAACGAAGGTCAACACGACAACAAAAATCTGCCAAGGATTTAAACCCTCCTTCTTCTTCTTCTCGTGCTTTTAAAATGTTCTCGATCGCCCCTTCCCCTAAGTTTCTAACCGCTGACAAACCAAAGAGAATTTGTTTATCTATGGGAGTGAAATCTTTTTTGGAGAGATTGATATCGGGTGGCAAAACATCAATGCCCATTTTTTGACAGTTTTCCCGATATTTTTCCACCTTATCTTGACTATCACTACTAGCTGTTAATAATGCCGTCATGTATTCAACGGGATAATTTGCCTTTAAATAAGCGGTTTGATAGGTAACATAAGCATAGGCTGTGGAGTGAGATTTATTGAAACAGTTAGAAGCAATGGAACCATTGGCTAACAAAAAATTGTGATCTTTTTCCACCCCAATATCATAAACCTTCTGTGTTCCTAAGGAACGACAACCAATAATTTTAACCATAATGTTTCAAGTAATGATACCCTAAGAAAAGGTTAGCAAATTTACAAAGAAAATGGATCTAGCTGTTGTTATTATTAACTATCGAACCCCAAAACTGGTGATCGACTCTTTACAATCCCTCCAACCCCAAATAGACAGTTCGCGTCATAAAGTAATGTTAGTGGATAACGACTCTGGGGATGATTCTCTTCCTATTTTAGAACAAGCTATTAAGGAATATCAGTGGGAATCTTGGGTAACTTTAATTCCCTCACCCGTTAACGGTGGGTTTTCTGCGGGTAACAACGTAGGAATCAAAGCAATTACTGCTAAAGCTTATTTGTTGCTTAATAGTGATACCATCCTTAGGCCTGGGGCGATAGCTTCTCTAGAAACCGCTTTAGAAAAGCATCCCGAAGCGGGTTTAATCAGTCCCCGTCTCGAATGGCCCGATGAAACCCCACAAATTAGCTGTTTTCGCTATCATTCCCCTATCAGTCAGTTTATCGATGGTGCAGCAACTGGACCTATTACCAAGCTGCTTGATGCTTATAATGTCCCCATACCTGTCCAGAATACGCCTTTTAGACCCCAATGGACGAGTTTTGCCTGTGTTTTAATTAGACAAGAGGTTATTGAGCAAATAGGTTTGATGGATGAAGGCTATTTCATGTATTTTGATGATGTTGACTATTGTCATTCTGCTAAAAATGCAGGATGGAATATTCTTCATTGGCCCTATGCTAGGGTAGTTCATCTTAGGCGTGGTAGTGGTTCAGTAAAATCTGATGTCAAAGCGCGTAAACGTCCCCGATCCTATCTATATGCGTCTCGTTCTCGCTATTTTGCTAAGTTTTATGGCATATTTGGTCTTTGGCTCGCTAATATTTGTTGGTTATTGGGAAGAAGTATTGCTTGGATACGAGAATTAATCAACAATAAACAACCCCATACTTGTGAATATCAAGAATAAGATATTTGGATGAACTGGAAAGAACCTTTACAATTACCTATTTTACCCCCTAGTAGTTATGAAAAAAACTCCCTGATTTTATTATTATTGGTGCCATGAAATGCGCTACCAGTTCCCTCCATGAACAATTAAACCAACAGCCAGGAATTTTCATGAGTGAACTGAAAGAACCTAATTTTTTTAGTAATGATGAAGAATATAATAAGGGATCAGAATGGTATTTATCCCATTTTGAAGAGGCTAATATTAATGATTTAATTGGAGAGTCTAGCACTCATTACACGAAACTCCCTACCTATCCCCATACTATTGAAAGACTACAAAAATATCTACCTGATGCTAAATTTATTTATGTTATGCGTCATCCGATTAATCGTTTAGTCTCTCAATATATTCATGAATGGAGTCAAAGGGTTATTTCTGTTGGGATTAATGAAAGTATTGACCCACATCCAGAATTGCTGGAATATAGTTTGTATACTAAACAATTACAACCCTATTTTGATACTTTTGGCCAAGAGAGAGTTTTACCTATCTTTTTTGAGAGAATGTTAACCACTCCACAAACAGAATTAGAAAGAATTTGCCGCTTTATTGGATATAAAGATCAACCCCAATGGTATCAGGAATTAAATGCTAGTAATGTTTCTAATCAACGCATGATTAAAAGTGCTTGGCGAGATGCTATTGTGGAAACACCAGGATTAAAACAATTACGACGTTTACTAATCCTTAAAAGCTTTCGCACCTGGGTAAGAAGTCTCTGGACAATTAAGAAAAAACCTGATTTAACAGCAGAAAATATTGACAGACTTACAGTTATTTTTGATGAAGATTTAGCCGTTTTAGGAAGTTGGTTAGGTGTTGATTTAACCTGTGATAATTTTCAAGAAACAGTGAAAAATTCATCTTTAGATTGGGTTAATATAACTCGTACTTAAGTAAGGTGCAAGGCAAAGAACCGTTATACACGGGAATACGTCCTGATGTTCTTAAACCAACTTTTTTGGTTAGTTCTTTGTTTCCACTTAAAACATAAGCAGTCCAACCCTTAAAACGCTGTTTAAATATATCTCCTAATAGTTTATATAATGACCCTAATTCTTCAGACTTACCTAACCGTTTACCGTAGGGAGGGTTACAGATAATGATACCATGATCCGTGGGTGCTTCAATATTTTCTAAGGCAACTTGAGTTAATTTAAGATGGTGGTTTACATCGCATTTTTTTGCGTTTATCCTTGCTTGTCTCACCATTTCAACGTTGCGATCGCTAGCAAAAATGGGCGCGTCTAATTCGTGTTTTTGTTGCTCTATTGCCTCATCTATTATTCTATCACATAATTCTGCATCAAAGTCTGACCACTGTTCAAAATTAAAACGATTTCTCGATAAACCGGGGGCAATATTTAAGCTTTTTAAGGCAGCTTCAATGGGTAAAATTCCTGAGCCACACATGGGGTCTAAAAAAGGAATATCAGGGGTCCAGTTTGCCATTTCTAATAGGGCAGCAGCTAAGCTTTCTTTTAGAGGTGCATCCCCCATTGCTGGCCGATATCCTCTTCTATGTAAACTTTCTCCAGAACTATCTAAACTAAGGATACATTGATGATCATAAATATGAGCATTGATTAATATGTCGGGATCTTTGATATCAATATTTGAGCGTCTATTATAACGATCTCTTTGTTGATCAACTATGGCATTTTTAATCTGTAAGGCGGTAAAATGGCTATGGTTTAATTCTTGATTTTTTCCTGTACAATTAATAGCAAAGGTTTGATCAATTTGTAAATGTTCAGCCCAATTTATTTTTTTTACATTTTTATATAATTCTTCTGCATTTTTACTATTAATAGTGTTAATAGGAACTAAAACACGGAAAATAATTCTTGACCAGATATTAACTTTATATAATAAAGCTTTATCTCCTTCAAAATAAACCCCTGTAAAGTCAGGATCAACATTTTTTGCTCCTAAATTTTCTAACTCTTTAGCAGCAATTTCTTCTAAACCTCTGGCAACGGTAGCAAAATATTGATTCGTCATTAATAATAATAATTGTTTGGATTTGATTGTTAGATATAGTAGATTGGAATAGTTAGTCGAGGTATTAAAACTGAGCGTATTCGAAATTTTAATTTGTAGATGATTTTTGGGAACTCTTATGGTAGTAGGGATAAACAATGATCAATTATGTTACAAAAGACAACAAAATTATTTTTAACAACTGTGGCAGCGATCGCCACGATAAACACCATTGAACTACCACAAGCACCTAACACCTCTCATAGTTGGTTAAAACCTCAACAGGAAGTACAAGCAAGAAGCAGTGGGGGACGCAGTGGAGGGGTATCATTCAAGAAGGGTTCCTCTGGTTCGAGTAGTCGTTCTTCTTCTGGAAGTTCTAGCAGTTCATCGGGATCAGGATCTAGCAGGGGTTCCTCAACTCCTAGTCGTTCCCATAATAATTCTTCTACATACTATAACAATTCCCGTAACTATTCTACTTCTACAACCTATTATACCCGAATTTCTCACAAAATCTGCGATCGCCAAACACAGAAGCCTTACAGGAAGTGGGTTTGAACAGAGCGATCGCAGATTTCCCCAACCAACAGTCTGTTGTCAGATTTTAAGTTAAAATCAACCCGAATTAGACAAAGATGAAAAGATAAATCAATCACTCATTTTCCCAAAAAAATTATTAATAAAATCTCTAATAGTACTAGATTGTTAGAATAAAATATGCTATAATTTAATTATTAAAGCAATTTACCTTAAACTGATTTAATGAGTCCCAGTCATCCCCGAACCCCTCGTCAGGTAATTAACTTTAGTAAACAGAAAGGAAAAGAAATAATCGCTAATTTTGATGGGGGACTAATCACTTCAGATGCGGGGATTGTCTGGATAGCTGAGTTGGATAAAAAACTGGGAATTACCGAGAAGTTTGGTAACTGTTTTCAAGATCATCGTCATCAATCTTATGTAGATCATTCCGTTCATGAGTTATTAGCACAAAGGCTTTATGGAATTATTTTAGGCTATGAAGATGTCAATGACCATGATAAATTACGTCACGATCCTGCCCTTAAGATCGCTTTAGAAAAGCTTAATGAACTTGAAGATAAAAAGGGATGGTTAGCTGGAAAAAGTACAATTAATAGATTGGAATATTGTCCTGAGACTATTCTCGACCAAAAAACGAGTCGTTATCATAAAATAGAACACAACTTTGAAGCCATTGAAAAATCTTTTGTCGAATTTTTTTTAGAGTCTTATAAAAAACCTCCCTTAAGTATTATATTAGATATGGATGTCACGGATGACCAAGTACATGGTAATCAAGAAGGGCATTTTTTAATAGTTATTATCACGGAGTATGTTATGCTCCTTTATATATTTTCTGTGGCATCATTTATTAGTTGCTAAACTTTGTTCATCTAATGTAGATCCAGCCGATGGAGCCTTAGACGAATTACAAAGAATTATCGGACTAATTAGAGAAAAATGGTCAGAGACTCATATCCTAGTTAGGGGTGATAGTGCCTATGCCCGTGAAGAAATCTTCTATTTTTGTGAAAATCAGCCTTTAGTTGATTATGTTATAGCTATGGTAACAAATGGCGTTCTTAAGTTACGAGCGGATGATGTAATTGAAAAAGCCAAACATGAATATAAAAAAAAACTAGCTCCAATAACTGAATTAATGGATAGTTTATTTCAGAAAAAAGAAGATTTAGAAGAAGTTAAAAAATTAGT
>Ga0064014_10121_pt1 | contig 31362 bp, 33 predicted proteins | sample CrowatWCoCulture_2_FD_61584 | JGI IMG/M metagenome (GOLD analysis project Ga0064014, IMG submission 61584) | Marine cyanobacteria communities from the University of California, Santa Cruz, USA, analyzing cyanobacterial DNA methylation -... | ecosystem: Host-associated > Microbial > Bacteria >...
CGTGAGCGCCGCGTTTAAGGCCCATCACGGCAAAGTCGCTCTCCGCTGCCTTACGCTCGATGGCGCGGAAGTCGTCGTCGCTTAAGGGGCGCGCTCCACGCCTGACGATCTTGAACCCGTTGTAGTCGATCGGGTTATGTGAGGCTGTGACCATCACCCCTGCGCACGCAGCGTAGTAATCCGTGCCGAAATACACCTCTTCAGTGCCGCAAAGACCAATGTCGATCACTCTGGCGCCTGTGTCGCGAACGCCTTCCGCAAGTGACATCAGGAAAACAGGGGAGCTTTCACGCACGTCGCGGCCAATTACAACGGTGGCCACGGATAGAACTTCGGCCAGTGCCCGGCCAGTCCGATAAGCAATATCGGCGGTCAGCGTATCGTCAACACGTCCGCGGACGTCGTAGGTCTTGAAGCAGTCTAGGGTAGTCATGGGTCTCACTCCTTGCGCTTTGCCTCATGGCATAAGAGCCTTAAGCCCTGTGCGAGAAGTGTTTTTCTGCCGTCCTATGCGGATGCCTCGGCGCTATACCTTTGAGACAGCCGAGTATACGAGCGCTCGCCCAACACACAGGACCCGAGCGTTAGAAGCTTGGCAATACTTATTGCCGAGACTGAACACCAATGAAAATTCGTCACGAACGACCCATGTCTAATTTGTCGTTCCAGGTCCGTGCCCCGCTGGGGTTGGAGTTGGGCGACGGGTGATGTGGTGAACGTGACGCGCTGGTCGCTAAACAGTCTTGAGTTTCCCCACGATACCGATGTCCTGCCAACCCAAGGGATCCTGTCGATACCCTTCCAGGGCGTGGATATCCGTTTTCCCGTCCGTTTCGCCCCTGGAGATGACGCACGTGAACTGGTTTTTGAAGGGCTCACAGGGCGGCAACGCGAAACACTCGCGGTATTCTATCGTTCGATCCTGTCGGGCAAGATGGCCAGTACTGAGGACATCATCACCAGTCTCGACACCCCCGTCGATCTCGTTCCCATGGAGGAGACAGAAGAAGAGAAAGCCGAAGGCACCAAGGGAAAGACGCCGCGCCTCTTTCGCGTCATTCGTAGCCTCACTATCTACGCGCTGATCGGAGCAATGGTTTTCGGATTGTTGGGAAAGCAAATTTGGTCTCACCTGAGCAGGATCTCGGTCGGTCAGGCACGAGTGGTCGCAGAACTGGTCGAGCATCATGCGCCCGTCGGATCTTACGTTGAAAAGATTCTCGTCGCTGAGGGAGATGTGGTCAAACAAGGCGATACGCTTGTGAAACTCACAAGTCCTGACCACAGCTCGTCGCTGACAGAAATCCGTTCTGATCTTAAACGCGTAGAGGGGGATGTGCGGCAGGCGCGACGCGCACTTGAGTTGCATCTCGAAGGTCTTGACGATGCTCGGCGTGATTTTCTGCAAGATTTAGACCGCGCCATCGCGGCGCGGCGGCAAAACGACTTTCTCGCTAACTATGATATGGGCGAGGTTCGGCGCGCACTACGCGCTTTGGAGCTTTTTGACGCAGAGGTGTCTCAGGCCGAAGGTGATTTTCATGCCAGGCGCGCGTTCTTGATGGACATCCTGCGCCAACGTAAGGACGAACTCAGTCAGCTCAAACGGGAGCTTAGCGCCGAAAAGAGCGTTGGGGGGGCCGCAGACATCGTAGCAACGGAAGACGGTGTGATCACTGAACTTCCAGTCTTTAGAGACCAGTTCCTCTCCCGTGGTGATGTCGCTCTCACGCTTGAGACGGATGGTCCACGCCATGTCGTAGGATGGCTCGATGAAGGCCTGGCAGCAGCCGTCTTTCCAGGCATGAAGGCGAAAATGGTCGCCAATAGCGGCGGGCAGACGCGGCTTATCCAAGGCAAAGTCGTCGAGATTGCCGCTATGGCCAATCCCGATCTAAGCGGCGCCTTTGGGCTTCGCGTATTGGTTCTTCCTGCCGATTGGGTTGCGCGGGATGCTCCGGAACTGCTTCAGCCTGATGCGCCAATGGAACTCTCGCTTGAACGTAGCCGACCATGGCTCAACAAGCTCAGGGAGCTGATCAATGTACGCTCCTGAATCAGACTATGCCTTCGATAAGGACCTGACAGAGCGTTTACGTACCTACGGTGCGCCAGTGAAAAAGGGATTGCAGAAATGGTCATTTGGGCAGCTATTCATGCTGATCGCAACAATGGTCGTGTTGATCTACCTGCTCGTTACCACGAACAATCGTTTTTTTCAGCCTGACGTGCTGCACGTAACCTTTGTGATCGGTTCTCTCGGTATCTGGCGTTTTGGGTGGTGGTTCACCCATGCGGTTCGTGCGGAGATTTATCGCAAGTTCAAATGGCCAGTCATGCGCGATCAGGCCAATGACGTTTGGCACTCGGGTTGGAGGCCGCGCCGGCTACACATCCAGATGACGACCTATTACGAGGAGCCTGCGATCACCAAGCGCGTCATCGGATCGATCCTCGGCCAGATCCGGCGCGAGAAGATACCCACGACTCTATGTATCGGAACAGGGTCTTCTTATGACGAATTGATTATTCGGTCTTTCGTGGAAACCCATGCGCAGGACATTCCGGACGACCTTGCCGAACTCGTTTTCATTCGACAAAACCAACCGGGCAAGCGAATGGCAATCGGCCTGATCTTGCGCGCGATCAATCGCAATGGTGTTGATCCGGATGATTTGGTGATTTTCATGGATGGCGATGCGCTGTACGGCGACGACGTTCTGGAAAAGACACTCTCGATGTTCGGTGCAGACTCTGAGCTTCAAGCTTTAACGACGGATGAAGAGGTCATCTGTTACGGCCCGAAGTGGATTGCCAACTGGCTCGACATGCGGTTCGCCCAGCGTCGCCTCGCAATGCAAAGCCATGCGATGTCGGACAAAGTCTTAACACTGACGGGGCGCATGAGCGTATTTCGCGCCCAGCACATGCTGAGCGAAAAGTTTATCCGCACGATTGAATCCGACCATCTGGACCACTGGCTTTGGGGGCGGTTTCGCTTCCTTTCAGGGGACGACAAATCGACTTGGTATCACATGCTGACCTGCAAATCGAAAATGACATACGTCCCGGACGCGACGGTCTATACGATTGAAGTTATCAAGGAAAATGGGCTTGAGCGGATGGTTCAAAACTTCCGCCGCTGGTCCGGCAACATGTTGCGCAACGGCAGTCGTGCGATTGTTTTAGGGCCTCGAACTGTAAAGCCGTTCATCTGGTGGTGCATCGTCGATCAGCGCATCGCGATGTGGACAATGATGGTCAGCCCAACGCTTGCCATTCTCGCAGCCTTTGTCGATCCCGCATATCTCTGGAGCGCGCTGATTTGGGTAATGTTCTCTCGGGTAGTGCTCTGTCTGTTTCTCTACCGCTACAGCAGGACGGTAGATCTGAGCTGGCCTTTCATTCTCTACTTCAACCAGGTGATCAATGCGTCAGTGAAGATTTATATGATCTTTCACCTGTCCAAGCAAAAATGGTCGAACCGCGGAAATCAGTCCTCTGGCGGCAGCGATGGATTTGTCGCAAAGGCACAGAATTGGACGGCAAAGGCGCAACTCGTCACGGCGGTCGCGACCTTCGTCACGCTGCTAGCGATTCACATCGGCGCGTTGCCTGCACCGACTTGGTTCTGACCCTATCCCTACGGATAGCGGCCTCCACTTTTTCGACCCTTCACCCCCCTCTAGGACAGCAGATTTTCCCAAGATCGGTCGGCATTGTGGGCTCAAAACAGATAGTCCCACGGAGAACAGTCATGATTATCCCCGTTATCCTCGCTGGAGGTTCTGGCACTCGTTTGTGGCCGGCATCGCGCAAGAGTTATCCCAAGCAATTCACTGAACTGGCTGGCGCCGAAACCCTTTTTCAAAGCACAGTCAAGCGCCTAAGCGGCGAGAGATTTGCCGCCCCGACCGTTATTACCGGCAACGATTTTCGTTTCATCACCGCAGAGCAATTGGATGATGCTGGTATTAACGACGCCGAAATTCTGCTGGAACCGATGGGTCGCAATACTGCACCTGCCATTCTGGCTGCGGCACTGCGCCACGAGTCCAACCCTGACGCTATCCTGATGGTCTCACCCTCTGACCATCAGATCGCGGACGAGGCCGCGTTCTTGGAAGCCGTCCGCATCGGCGAGAAAACCGCTGCGCATGGCAACCTTGTGACGTTCGGGATCACCCCAGACAGCCCGGAAACCGGGTACGGATACCTTGAGCTGTCGGAGTATGCCTCTAACGGCAAAGCGCAGCCCCTCAAGTCTTTCGTTGAAAAGCCAACCGCAGCTGTTGCCAAAGAAATGCTCAAAGGAGGTCGACACCTTTGGAACGCCGGCATTTTCATGTTTCGGGTCGGGACGATCATCGAAGCTTTCGAAGTGCTTGCGCCGCGGCTCGTCATGCCGGTACGCGCCGCACTTGCGGCGGGGAAGACCGACCTTTGCTTTTTCCGTCTCGGCGAACAGGCATACGCACGTTGCGAAGACATCTCGGTTGATTTTGCGATCATGGAAGTCGCTGATGCCCTGACTGTTGTGCCGGTCGAGTGTGGTTGGACCGACCTCGGTTCTTGGCGTTCGGTCCACGGTGCCTCTGATCACGATGCTCAAGGCAACACGGTCCAAGGCGATGCGATGCAAATCGACTGCAAGAACACCATGCTGAAGTCAAACTGCTCAGATACCAAGCTGGTGGGCCTCGGTCTTGAAAACATCGCGGCCATCGCCACTGAAGATGCAATCCTTGTGGCAAATCTAGATGACAGCGAGCGCGTCAAGGAAGTTGTCGCAGAGCTAAAGATCCAAGATTCACCGCAAGCAGAGGGCTTCCGTCGCTGCCACCGCCCGTGGGGTTACTACGAGACGCTCTCACTTGGAGAACGCTTCCAGGTAAAGCGCATTATGGTCAAGCCAGGGGCAGCGCTTAGCTTGCAGAGTCATGTGCACCGTGCCGAACACTGGGTCGTCGTTGAAGGAAGTGCGCATGTCACGGTCGATGAAGACGTATCGCTCATCACTGAAAACCAATCAGTCTACATCCCGCTTGGGGCCGTTCACCGGTTGGAAAACCGAGGCAAGGTGCCACTGAATTTGATTGAGGTTCAGTCTGGAGCCTACCTGGGAGAAGACGACATCATCCGCTACGAGGATGTCTACGCCAGAACAGACAATACCAAAGCTGCCTAACCTGTCCCTCCAACTAAGGCAGTGCCCGCGATGCCAATTTAGCAAGGCATCGCGGGCTTTTTTGTCTGTTCGACATGAATTCATGGCCACCTATCCAAAAGAACAGTCCGCACACTCCTTTGGAAAACACATTAGCCTTTCGCGCAAAAGGCTTATTGGTTTCAGCGGGTTAGACAGAATTCAACACAACGTTCCGTTATCTTGAAAGGCGAATAAAATGTTGGATCTCAGCCCCATAGACTTCTCACTGGTCAATATCGAAGGCGTTTTCCCTGCGACTGAAAAGGTCGCCATTTCGGTCGTCGGTCTTGGTTATGTCGGTGCCGTTTCGACAGCGTGCCTCTCCAGTCTCGGACACCGGGTTGTCGGCGTTGATATTGACCCGGCAAAGGTCAAAGACATTGCCGCGGGTCGTTCTCCAATCCACGAAAAAGACCTTGGTCGACTCTTGAACGAAGGAGTGGACGCCGGCCTTGTCACAGCAACCGATGATCTTGCTTATGCTGTTCGCGACACAGATGTGACTTTCGTTTCGGTCGGCACTCCGACCGCGCCAGATGGTAGCTGCGACTATCGTTTCATTGAAGCCGCAGCCCGATCAATGGCCGTGGGTCTTGCACAAAAATCTGGGTTCCACGTCTTTGTCATGCGTTGCTCAATCCCGCCGGGGACAACGATGAAAGTCATGACGCCGATCCTTGAGAAGCTCTCGGGAAAACAGCTCGGCATCGATTTCGGCGTGGCCTTTAATCCGGAATTTCTGCGGGAGGGTGTGGCCGTTGCCGACTTTTATGCTCCGCCGAAGACTGTGATCGGTGCGACCTGCGACCGAACTGCGGACATCCTTAAGGAGATTTACCTCCCGGTGGATAAGCATACCATTACCACCTCGATCGCGACCGCGGAGATGGTCAAATATGTCGATAACGTCTGGCATGCGACGAAAGTCTGCTTCGCCAACGAAGTGGGAAGGTTGTCCAAATCACTCGACGTCGACAGTCATGATGTCATGGACATCTTCTGCCAAGATACCAAGCTCAACCTGTCGCCGTATTACCTCAAGCCCGGCTTTGCGTATGGCGGCTCTTGCCTGCCCAAAGAAGTGCGCGCAGTGGCACACATCGCGCAGCATCAAGGTGTGTCACTCCCGCTAATCGAAAACCTTGGCGTGTCCAATCGCGAGCAGATCGAAAACGCCGCGCGCATGGCACTTGAGACCGGCGCAAAGCGTGTGGGAATCCTGGGTATCGCGTTCAAGCCGGGCACCGACGACCTGCGCGAAAGCCCCATCCTCGAAGTCATGTCGGACCTTCGCCAGAACGGTATCGAGATCGTCGCGCATGATCCGGCGATTACGCGCGAAACGGCAATCGAAAGCCAGCTTGGCTATGTCAAACACGGCAGTCCAGGACTGGCAGCCCTTTCAAGTGAGCTTCGGGATCTTCTCGTCGAGACCCCAGAAGAGGTCGCGCAAACAGCCGACGCGATCATCGTAACGCAGCGAAACGTGACCTATTCGCGGGTCGCTCAGATGGCGTTTGAAACGAACAAGACACCCGTAATTGATGTTGTTCGCTTGTACGACGAATGCCCCAAAACCAATGCATATCAAGGCATTGGTTGGTGAACGACGAGCAAAGAGCGAGTTATTAATATGCCTAGCAACACAAATGAACTGAACGAAATCATCGGTACCGGCCAGACTGAACTCCTTCCCGGTGGTTCAAACGCAGACATGATCCTTGGCCTCGCGGGTGATGACACAATCGAGAGTGCCGGCGGAGCAGACGTCATCTATGGTGATTTTATTGGTGAAAACCTTTTGGATGGCGTCGATACCGCAACCAGTTTTGCCCAGTACGGTGAAACCGGCGCATGGACGGTACAGGACGAGGCCAACGGCCACACCAGTATGCGACAGTCAATCGATACTGCCGCCGGAGCAATCTACGAGATCAGCTTTGAATTGGCGGCGAACTATAGCGCGAGCGCGCTGTCTGGTGCCGTCGAAGTACTATGGAATGGCGAGGTGATCAGCACGTTCGACACCAATAGCGCGGTGTTCCAAGACCAAGTCGTTTCATTCGTTGGCGACGGTGGCATGGGCGAATTAACCTTTCGCTCGGTCGACTCCCAACTCGACGCAACCGGGCCCGAGATCTTCACTGACCTTCCAGTTTTTTACTACGAAACGACCAAGGCAATTGGCGGACAGGATGTCACGGTAAAAGCAATCGCAGAAGGGCAATCGCATATCTACCAAGTGCTGAATGGCAAGCTGCACATCTTCGACCCAATAGAAGAAAAGTACACAGCAGCAGGGGCGGAGGCGACTGTTGTCGTAAACGCGATTGGATTTAACCAGGAAGACAATCTGATCTACGGAATTGCCGTAAAAAATGGCACGGATTCCCTTGGGACCCAAGTCGCGCTTGGCGATCTCGTTATGTACGATGCAAGTGGTGCGTCATATCGCATTGGCGAAACGCCATACCGCAGCTGGACCGCGGATATCGATGGCAATGGGGATCTCTGGGCTTTCCATTCCAGCATGGATCGAGTGACACGCATCGATCTGGATCAAACAGACCCAAACGGCAACCCGGTCACCGAAACATTCAAGTTCCCCAAGGATATGGTCACGGATCAGGTTTGGGATGTCGGATATGACGCGGCGACGCAGACGTTCTACGGGATCGTAAGGCCGAACGCGGCCGGAGAGAACGCCAAGCTTTTTCAGATTGACGTCTCCGGCGTAGCTAGCGGTGGAGTCCCAGAGTTTTCGACGTCTCCGATTACAGGCACCTTGATCGATGGAACTGTAGTAGACGGCGTTCCCGCGATTACTTTCGGGGCATTTGTCGTCGATGGTGATGGCAACCTCTATGCTGGCGGCAATGGCGGCGACCATGACATGGATAGCTCCACTCAGACTTCTGGTGGAATCTACAAAGTTGTCGGCGATGCCGGCCTCGATAGCTTCACCTTGGAACTCGTAGCGGATGCACCAAAGGCGTATTCAAATGACGGTGCAGTTGATCCAAGAACAATGGACCCCTTCACCGAAAAGGATACCTACGCAAATGTCCTCATTCGTTCACCCAGCGTGGTCGAAACTCCGGATGATGCGACCACCTACGACGACCAAATTCAATCAGGTGCTGATGCAGATACTGTCGATGGCGGCTACGGTGAGGACTTAATTGTCGGTGCTGGCCGCGGCGACAGCCTTGAAGGCGGTATGAATGACGATGCGATCTACGGGGGGGGCTGGTCCAGAAAGCACAGCAAGCTTTGTCTCCATCTACGACGAAGATGGGACCCGCTACGACCCATTTGGCAACGTCCTCCCAGAAGATGACGACCGGATCTTCGGACAAGATGGCGACGACTATTTAAGCGGCTCGGCCGGTCACGATGAAATTCATGGTGGCGTAGGCACCGATACTCTGGACGGAGGGACCGGCTTTGACAGTCTCCACGGCGGCGACGGTGACGACGAGCTAAATGGAGGCTCTGACCAAGACGTCCTGCATGGTGGGGCGGGAGCAGACACTATGGAGGGTGGTTCCGGAAACGACTCATTGTTTGGAAACGAGGGCCGCGACGACATGGTCGGTGGTAGCGGGCAAGATATGCTCAACGGCGGTCAGGGCTCGGATAGTATCCGAGCTGGGTCTGGCGATGACACGTTATACGGCTCGGACGGCGACGATTATCTCGACGGAGGAACCGATCAAGATCAGATCTTTGGTGGCGAGGGCCGCGACTATATTAAGGGCGGTTCTGGCGGGGACCTTCTTTCGGGAGGTGAGGATCATGACCGGCTGGTTGGTCATACCGGTGACGACACGATCTACGGTGGCGAAGGCAAGGACACCATCTACCTTGGCGCAGGCTTTGACATTGCCACGGGTGGTTCTGGCAGTGATCGATTTGTCTTCCGGTCAGATGATTTGGATGGCTCGACAGATCGCATCACGGATTTTCGCCGGTCCGGTGGAGAAAACGACAGGTTGGATCTTCGTAGCCTAAACATTCTGGGAAATGACATGACGGCCGATGAATGGATCGCAACCTTTGTTGTGAAAGAGGATACAGGCGGCGTCGCCGTCGACTTGGGAGATTGCACTGTCACGTTCGATGCAAGGGGTTACGACCCCGAGAGCCTCCTCTACCAGGAAATCTGCGACGGGTTTTTGTTCTGAGTATCTTGTTTTGAGTTCAAGCGGGCCTCAGAAGAGGCCCGCTTCCTTTGCAATCATCGCTGCACGAGTTCTATTTTTGGCACCGATCTTGCGACAAAGCGTCTTCACATGAAGTTTGATCGTTACCTCCTGAAGGTCGAGATCACGGGCGATTTCCTTGTTGGAAAGCCCTTGGCAAAGCCCGCCCAGTACCTGCAATTCACGTTCGGTCAACTGCTTGGCCAAAGGAATATCGGCTTCCTCTTCAACCGCATTCAAGAAGTCGAGCGGCACATAGGTTTCGCCCATCGACATGAACTTCACTGCGTTAACCATGGATTTGGCGGCCATGGTTTTGGGTAGGAACCCAATCGCACCGGCATCAATAGCCTCTTGGGCGATGGTTTTTGAAGCTGTGCCCGACATCAGGGCAACAGGCCGCCCAAAGGATGCGTCAATGGCCTTCTTCATGCCTTCCAGCCCGTTCATGCCGGGCATCGTGTAGTCGAGAAGGACCAAATCGTACGCTATGTCATTGCCAATCTTTTCTACGGCGGCGTCAAGCGACCCACAGGTTTCAACCTCAAAATCACCTTCAGTTCTCAGAAAAGATGCGAGCGTCTCAAGGACGAGGTCGTGGTCATCGGCAAGCAGTACGCGCATTGGTCACCCCTTGGTTCGCTCGCGATGATAGTCGGAAAGAAGCGATGATAAATGGTTAAGATTTGTGGGCTTTGGCAAAACCGCGTCGATTGTTCCGTCATTTATCCGTGGGTCGGATAGTCGTCGCGCTAGAGCTGTTACCAAAATGACAGGTATATCTGGTCGGGTTTTCTTTGCCTGCTCTGCCAGGTCGCCGCCGGTCATTCTAAGCATATCGTAGTCCGTAACGATTGCAGACCATGCTTCTGGATCCTCGGCCAGGGCTTCCAGTGCGTCCCGTGGATCAATCGATATTGCGACCTCCGCACCTTGAGCCTCAAGATACTTGGCAGCAACGGTGGCCACTTCGGCATCGTCGTCGACGACGATAATCGTCTGACCTGAAAGGTCATTCGCTGCGGATTGTGAGCCTAAGTCCTCTCCCAGTTCCAGCTCTGCGATTGGCCAATACACTGAAACGGTTGTGCCTTTTCCAACCGCCGACGCAATTCCGACGGCGCCACCCACACCTTGCACTTGAAGCGAAACCATGGCCAAGCCGAGCCCAGTTCCCATGTGCCCCTTTGTCGAAAAGAAAGGTTCGAAAACCGTATCCAGCTCATCGTCTGAGATGCCAGCGCCATTGTCGGTTACATCGATGCGGACATATGCTTGTGAAGAACGAAGTTCGCCGACTGAAACACGCAGCCTTGCTCGTTTAGGCGCGGGCAGGGTCGAGACTTTAATTTGACCTGCTTTGCCTCCAATTGCATCTCGAGCGTTCAGTACCAGATTAACAATGACCTGCCCCAGTTCACCTGGGTTCCCTTTTAGTGCGACCGCTTCGCTTTCACGCGCCAGTTCGAAGATAATGTTGTCCGGGAGGCTAGGTCCGACCAATGCCGGGATATCGGAGAGCGTGGACCCAAGGTCAAAGACACCCTGTTCATCGTTGCGCGCACCGATGTCGAGTAGCCGATTGACCAATCGAGCTGCCTGATTTCCCGCCGTTGCAATCCGATCAACGTGCGCCTTAAGCCCGTCAGTCAGCTCTTCTTCAAGTCCGATAAGCGTAGCTGAACCGTTGATCGCTGAAAGGAGGTTGTTGAAGTCATGGGCAATACCGGCTGTCAATTGAGCCGTTGCCTCCTGACGCTGGAGTTGTTGTAGCCCGGCCTTTAGTTCCGCCTCACGTGCCTCATACTCAAGACGATCAGTAATGTCTCGGAATTGAAGAACAAATCCCCCGGTTTCAAGCTCGGTACCAGTCACATCGTGAGTTTTTGTTCGGCCTTTCTCAACACGCTCCAAGGTTTGTGTGAAAGCCCTTTGCTGGGAATTTTGCTCCAGCTCAGAGTATTGTGAATACCATGTCTTGCCGAGCCCTGACGTCGCTGATGAGAAGCCTAGCATCAGCGAAGCAGCGCCATTTAGGTATGTAAGTCTTCCAGCCCCATCTGTGATTGCGATGCCGTCTTCCGCAGCCTCGATTGCCGCAAGCCGCTGAGCCAAAAGCCGTTGCGCCGCCTTCATTGGCGTCACATCCGTCGCTGATATAACTATTCCGCCATCCAACATGGTCGAAGCGCGGACAAGGACAGTTCGCCCATCCGGCAGATCAATTTCTCGGCCACTTGGCATCTGCGAAAGACCCAAGAGATCCGGCTTGGCAAGCAGCGATGTAACGCGTCCGGGAAGATCTTCAGAGCCAGCGATGTAGGCGCTCCAGTTGGCTGAAAAAGTGGACCCAAGCGCCCAATTGGTTCCCGAAGCCGGGAAAATTTCCCGGGTTGCATCATTTGCAAAAGTAACGATCTGCCCGTCTTCCAGCACGAGGTAGGCGTCTTCCGTGGCGGTTAAGGCGCGCGCCATTTGCGCGCGGGTCCGGTCTCGCTCGGCGGCCGCTTCCACTCTTGGTGTCACGTCATTTTGTGTTGCGACCAAACTGACGATTTCGCCTGTGTCATCTTCCACAGGAAAGAGTGTCAGCTCATTCCAGAATAGCGTTCCGTCCTTTTTTTGATTGCGCAGGAGGAATTGGCCCGGGGCGTTCTGAGCAACGGCCCGCCTGAGGCGAACGCGTTCTATGGAATCCTCAGGTTCTGCAGAAAGAAAACGGCAATTTTGGCCAAGGACCTCCGCCGCTTTGTAGCCAGAGATCTGTTCGAAGGCTTCATTCACGTAAATCAGTGGCCGTTCATCGACTGTCGCATCCGCGATGGCAAACCCTGAAGACGACCCATGGATTGCCGCAGCCAGAAGTTTGTTTTCACCAGCAATCTTGCTGCCCTGCCAAGCGCGCAAAGCCAGACCTGCGAGCCTTTCTACGAGTCGGAGACCATTTTTCTCAAAGGCTGGAGCATCAACCTTCAAGGCGATCAGAGCATACGCTCCTCCGTTTGAGAGAACCGGCACGGCTTGTAAGCATGTGTATTGGTTTATGTCCATATCGCCGCCCCAAGGCCCCAACACGCTCAGATCAACCAAGCTGCGGGGGCGCTCGGCCAAGTCAAAGGGAGGAGACAAGCGATTTGCGGTAAGCGAGGGTTGATCGCTCGCGAGTACTACCAGCGCACCGTCCGCTTCAACTTCGCAAAGGAGAGATACATCCGAACCAATAGTATTTCTGAGGGAAACGAAGATGCTACTCAACGCCTCGCTCGGCGTGGATGCGCTTGAATAAGCCTCAAGGCACTCGAGGAGTTTACGTGTCTCCTCGAGAGACTGTGCTTCTCTTTTGCGCAAGAGCTGCAATTCGAGCAGCGCCTCGCGCAGCCGCTCATCTTCGCCCATGCGCGCACTGCCTAAGGTTGGGTCAGCCGAACACTATGCAGGAAATCATCAAATTTCCATGGCGGTTTCCAGCACCAAGGATCTGACCTTGTTCGCCAAATGTGAAGGTACCGAGAAAGGGTGCGCCATCCAAACTCTCAGAAACTCCACCGACCACCTCGCCCAAACGATCCCGCACAGACAACATGCATCCCCCACAATAGACCATGAGCGCACCGGCTATGGGTTGAGTCTCCATCCGGCCAGCTGCCCGAGCAAGCGTTGCTACCCGACCGGCGCGTTCAATCAGGCTGGCCTTGGTTCCGGACATTTGCGTCAGGAACTCGCCCTCTTCAACCGACGCGAAGAGATCAATCGAACCGTCCCCATGAGCTGTGGCCGGGTGCGCCAACAAAAAGGAAGAGACCCCATCCATGTCCGCGACTTTGCGTCCGAGAGGCCAAAGTGTGCTTTGTGAAAGGATGGATTCACTGCCGGTTGGAGCCGCCGTCACGCCCAGCGCATTGTCGGTCCACGACGTGTAAACCTCAAATGCAGGGCGATTATCGATCTCAAAGATCCGTCGACCCTCGACGCAGGTAACCATTCCCCCTTGCTCAGTTGGCGCATAGCCGTTGTGATATGCAAAGGAAATAGAGCGCGACGGGAACATCACGGATACGACGACACCGGCAGCAAACCTCTGCGACTTGTCGAAAACATACCAATCGCCGCTTACAGTGTTGTCCGCCGCGCTTCCACCAATGATTGGAACGTCCCGCCCGACGGCGGATTCAATCCCACGGATGACATCTTCTTCAAAGCCTGGTGTGCTTGAAACCCAAATGAGGTCGGGCGTCTCTCCTATTCGGTCGGCACGTCTCAGTGCCGACAATGTGGCTGAACGAGCCGATCCGACGGGGTCGGTATCGAACGCCTCAGCGGCTGTGCCGTAGGCACCAAGCTCATCCTCGATAGCGAAAAATGCCGCACCTTCCGTCACCCCGGCTTGCGTCAAAGCGCCGAGGCAGGACGTTGCCCCATGGACCTGCGCGCTCAACCTATCAAGGCTCAGAGGAGACAAATCATAAAGCATGTTGCAATGGACGGCCACGAAATGCGCTCGATTGAGCGCCTCGGGGTTGAATTGTTCATCCGCCGTAGAAAAGGATCTGATCTGCATAAGTTGGTCCAACCTGCTGTTGCAGGCGTGGTAATTTAAACCGTGCAAGTTTGGGCGCCAAAATCAGTATAGGGCACTATCCGAAAGGGTAGTTCACTCAGGGTATGCTGCCTTGATCATCGCGTCAGAGAGGCCACCATACACCACCGCCCACGCCTCTTCGTCTTCTTTTGAGAAACGGTCCCCAAGCAATTGCGAGAGCGTTTTTATCAGCGCAGCACCCACCGACGCGTATTGATTTGCTTCAACGCCATAGTCGACGTGTCGAATGGCCAATGCACTTGCCGCGGGCAAAAGCTTGTTCGGTTCTTCGAGGTTATCGACAATGAAACCGAGGGTCTGGACGAGTTTACGTCCCTGAAGACGAAGATCGCCTACGAAAAGTGGCTTGGTCGTTGGATCCAACCGGAAAAGATTGCCATAAAACACTCTCGACATTTCTTCAGAAATCGAAGCCGCTTGAGCCCAGGTTCGGCGAATTCGGTCGTGATCCGTTTCGAGCATTGCACACCCTTTCAAAACACGCTGGCCATCGAAAGGCTAGGATTGCGAAGCGTAAGGGCTTTTCCGGCCCGATATTGATCGTCTGAACCAAAGCAGCGCGATCAGTCAACACACTAGACGACTCTAATTGCCGATCTCCAGAAATGAAAAAAGCTGCGACATCCGCAAATGAAGCACGTACACGCCCCTAACTGACTTCTGTGATGTTTTGTACCATTCCTTCTACGTGGGCTCGGTCTTCTTTGGGCTCAAAGCAGTCCTTCCCTGGCTATCGCATGAATGGCCGCTCATCTCCGGCTTTGCAGACTTTTCTGCCGTCAGAACTCTGTCACTTTCTACTTCGGCTCCGGTCTCCGGGCTCCGGACTTTAGGATCTGTGTGTCGGCGCGGTGCCGTTGCTTGGTGTGGGAGGGAAGGATGGAGACTTTGCTATGTCCAGTATCCAGCTTCCGACAATTAGACCGTCTCGGCCGGCATAGGAACCGACTGATTGGCCAGAAACGCCCATTACTGCCGCGTCATGTCTGGGCCATTCGCGCGCGGCTCGAACTTGCCAATAGGCCTCGCGACTTGGCGTTGTTTAATCTCGCGATCGACAGCAAGCTTCGTGGATGTGATTTAGTGCGCCTTAAGGTAGCCGATCTTGTCGTCGGTGGATTGGTCCGCGACCGCGTATCGGTGACACAGCGCAAAACAAGAAGACCGGTACAATTTGAGGTCGCAGAGAACTCGAGAACATCTGTTCTTGATTGGGTTACCACTCCCGCGATGCGTGGTCGTGCGTATTTGTTCCCAAGTAGGGTGCATAGCTCACCTCATCTCTCGACCCGGCAATACGCACGCCTTGTGCGCGATTGGGTTTCCACGATTGGACTCGAGCCAAGTGGGTACGGTACACACTCGCTGCGCCGAACCAAGGCAGCATTGATCTATCGAAAGACTGGAAATCTGCGTGCTGTTCAGCTCTTGCTCGGTCATTCCAAAGTCGACAGCACAGTCAGATATCTCGGTGTAGAATTGGACGACGCGCTGAGCATTGCGGAAAAAGTCGAGATCTAGAAGCGTGGTGGGCGGCGTCTGCCGTCCGCAGCCGCTCGCCTGACTTTGGGCTACTGTACTCTTTTCCACGCATTTGTGGTCATTGCAGTGCGCCTCACCATGCTTCGCGAGCCAATGTACGCAATGGGTTTCAGCCTTCGCGCAATTTGTCTCATGCTCCGCCGCACCATGTATGTTTCTACCGCGAAGGGGTGAAGAGCTATGCGAAGGGCCTAGAGATCCTCCAAGAATGCGTCGATCAACTCTTGAAAATCATCAATCGTCACACGACCGATAGCGCCATCGTCCAGCATCAAGAATCTTTCCCTTGCCTCAGAACATGAGGTCCTCTCCGGGCATCTCATAGGCAACCCTCGTTCCGGGATCAATTGCCCTCTTAATCTCACGGCATAGTCGGATGCCCTCTTCATGATAGGATTGCCAATCGAATGTCTCAGGGCTTTCAAACAAGTCCCACCCGGCGCGCTCGAACTTCGCGTGCCAGTTCTCAACGCGACGCCCTAGCGGTTCGGGGATTACTTTGTCTTCATCGCCCCAAAACCCTTCACTCCAAACACATGGCCCAAGCGGGGCATCGAGCTCCGACGCTGGGGCTTTTTGCCGCCATCCAAAGCAGGTGAAATCCGACATCAGCGTATTGGTAACAACGAGATCGTCGTCCTTCACCGACTTTCCGATGTCGTCTGATAACGCGATATCGTCCAACTTGAGATCTCCCTTGAACCAGTCATCATTATGCATGCAGGCCAAATCTCGCCACTACTCGCGACCAACGAGCAAGCCATCAGCGCTCATACGGGCGCGCTCTCGTCGGTCGTTACTTGCGCGCGCCTGTAAAGGGTCGGCCAAACTGTTGCGGAACCAAACCTTGCATTCAGATTGCAGCGCCGCATACCAAACTGTCAAAGGAGGATGTGCGAGTGGATGAAAGAAAACAAAAATCAACTAAGTGTCTAGAAAAAAGTAATTTTCTGTAAAAATGTGGTGCCCCCACACGGACTCGAACCGCGGACCTACTGATTACAAATGCCTTGGGGAAGATCGTAAACGCTTGATGGCTAAGCGTTAGTTGCGGTGGGAGTTCGGCGTTACAAGGATTTCACAAGGGTCGCACGGCTTGATGCATTAATCCGCAATGACAGACTCGGTGGTGCGCTGATCGGCTACCAGGTCATTCGATTTCGATTGCGATGCACGAGGCATCGTCTTCCAAAGTCACATCTTCCAGCGCAGATTGAACTGCTGACCAGAAATCGTCAAAGTTCTGATTCTCGGAAGAAATTTTCGCCAAAGGCCCTCGCAACAATTTGCTGTGAAACCCATCCGATGTGAGGAGAATGCGGTCGCCTGCCTCAACCAAAAACTGCTGTTCGTAAAGTTCATACTCCCTACCCGGCGACATTGCCGAAAGCAGAACATTCCTTCGAGGGTATCGGACTGCTTGGTTCCTGGTAAGAACGCCATCGTCTAGGAGTTTCTGGACCTCGGTTTGGTCTACGGTTCTCCCCATTACCCCGCCACCTCGATAGTGAGTGATCCTGGAATCCCCAACATGCCCCCACGAAGGCCTGATTGCCGCAAATCCGCAAAACCGAGAGAGTTGTACTTAGGGATCTTTCAGGGACGGATTCGCTAACGATGCTGGCAAGCTGTTGCTGAACGGAACTGAACAGTTGCGACATGCTGTCAGAATCGCCGACACCTTCGACGACTTTGAGACTTTCTCGAGCGGCCATACCACCAGATGCAGATGACCCCACACCATCCGCAATCGCGCACCAGGTGCAGTTGCCAACCTCAAAGGGAGACAACGTCGCATCTTGGTTCTCACCCTTGGGGCCATTTATGCTGCACGATTTGAACTTCATGTCTCGTTGTTTATCAGGGTTTGCAGGATTGGGTGAAGCTGGCTTATTTTTGCACTAATGGACCATTCGACATGACGCACACGTTTTTCAAACGGAAAATCGTGCGCAATAACTTCCATCTTAATTCGTTCAGCAAGTACCGGGTCACAATCCTGGCCTGCCATTCGAATAAACTGGTGCTCGACTCTCCATCGGTTGTGAGACGCCCCCAACTCCAACATTGCTAAGGCAATCTTCGAGCGTAGGCTGATTTCTCCCAGACCGAAGAAGACCTCCGCTTTGTCCGAGATCACGTCACAGTAATCAAACCCAAAAGTACCTCCAGCCGCAAAATCAGAGTAGATTTCACCCAGTGCTTGGAACATGTCTGGCGAGCTTTCGTAGATTGACTTGATATGACTGAGGGACAACGCTCTCATGATGTTGTCATTGGACACACCTTTGTCTGCATTGTCGTCAATAAGATTGAATGCCCGGTCCCACTCCTCATCCGACAAAGTTTCGTTGGATTTCAGAAGCTGAATTACGTCCTCTTCTTCTTGGGAGAAAAACTCCACTTTGTTGCTGTTCAGAACATCAAAAAGTTCTTCACGAAGGGCCGCTATTGACGCGTAGCGCCTGCGCGGTTGGGCCTTGGTGCATTTTTCAACGATGGGAGCCAGAGGCCCGGCCACAGTCAATTCACCATGGGGAATTCTCCCCGCCCCCGAAAAGATGTCGTGCAGGATTGCTCCGAAGGAATAAATGTCGGCTTGCTCTGTGGCGCGGCGAAAGTTGTTTGCACATTCTGGCGGTCGATAGAGAGGCGTTCCGCCAGCCATATTTGAACCTGTCAAAGTCGAAGTTTGCCCAACACCTGGCGTGGTAAGGCCAAAATCGGAAATCGCATAGAGGATTGAGCCGTCCTGCTGCGGAAACCTTAAGACGTTTGCCGGTTTTAGATCGCGATGCCGCAAACCTTTTTCGTGCAACGCTTCCAACCCTGACAATATGTCAAACAGTGGCTTGTTAGGATTTCCTCCCAACGTGTGGTCAGCTTCCAAATCGTCCTTAAGGCTGCCATCAGCCAGTGGCATTGCAAACCAGGGCGGATCATCTTTCAATTGAGCGGCGACGACGGAAACAACGTTTGGATGGTTCACCATATCTTGGTACCGGACCTCACGTTCAAACCTCCGAATGAGCATCGGGTGATCCTGTTGAGGAAACGCGGCCGGATTCAATTCTTTAATTGCATAAGGCTTGTCGTCCTCGCCTTTGGCTTCAAAAACGATACCAAAGCCACCGCGACCAATTTCGTCGCCTGTAGTGAATTCCATGATGATACCCGGAAAAGCAGTTGAATTAGGTTGTTACCGGAGGCAATATCACTGGTGTTGAGGCTGAGGAACACCCCTTATCGCTTCGCTCCACCAAGAGCGGATCGTAACTCGCCACAGACCACCACGGGCGCGCTGCGTGGACCATACGGTGGCAGTTCGCACACAGTAGCACCAGATCGGTCAACTTGGTCTTCTCGCCCGCCACAAGTTCCGACACGGGCTTGGTGTGGTGACATTCAATGAACCCTTCGCCCCTGTCGCCATACACAGCCTGAAAATCGAAACCACAGGCCTCGCAACGTAGGTTGCCGTGCTTCCTGAGGTATGACGCCTTCTTTCTCTTGACGATGGCGGCGTTGCGCTCTCGGACCCGATGAACCCGTGTCAGAAGTTGTCCTTCACGGGCTTCAATCTGATCGTCACTCGGCAATACAGACGTGTCGTCACCAGAAGCCGCTTGGGTCACATCAAGGATGGCCGAAACCACCCTTTTCAGGCCAACGGGATTGGCCGCAAACTCCGCCCAAACGACCTCTTCCAGCTTGTTGCCCCTGCTCAATCCCTTAGTGTCGTGGTTTGGATCGTGCGCCCGAAAATTCAGGAGCTTCATCGACACGCCATTGGCGTTGCGCAGGGTATCTGATCCGGTCAAGCCAATAGCCTTCGCAACCTGGCTGATTTTGGCGGTCAGATTGAGAACACCTACCCCTGTGGGCGAAAAGTAGTCATTGGCGTTGTCGAGATAGTAGTCGAGTGCAAGCAGCAGTTCATCTCGGGTCCAAGGTGGGTTTCGTGTGTCGGCCATGCTGCGACACTAGCAGCGCAACCCATTGTCCCACCAGATGTTATTGCCCCCACCGGGCCATTCGATGTTCTGGGGTAGCGTGTAGAGGTTAGTAACCGGATCGCGCATCAACGCGAACGCATCGGCTTCCGATTTCGCCCTAACTCCGATCAGGAAGAAGAAACAAAAGCTATGGAAACAGAAGCCAGATACGATGGGCCAAGAATGACCCAGCTCTGAAAGCAGGCTATGGCCGACCACGTCGCACCCGAACGCAGATCCTTTATCATGTCGCAGGTCGGCCAGAAGGACACGAAACCGGAACTCTCACTTAGGCGCGCTCTTCACCGCCTTGGGTACCGTTACTCGCTCCACCGCCGTGATCTGCCCGGACGTCCGGATATCGTTTTTCCATCCCGAAGAAAGGTGATTTTCGTCCATGGCTGCTTTTGGCATGGGCATGGCTGCCGCTGGGGCAAACTTCCTAAGTCCAGACCTGAGTATTGGGTTCCGAAGATTGAAACAAACAAAGAACGTGATAACAGGGTTTTAACCGAACTACATGACATTGGCTGGGATTCGATGGTCGTCTGGCAATGCGAAATACGCGATCTCGACGCAACCGTTCGCCGTGTCGAGTACTACCTAAGCCGCTAGGTTTTGCTGGTCATTGCCCCATCGTACCGATATGTTGTTCGAAAATGACGGGAGGCAGAGCATGGCGCGACCGATTGGTGTCGATCTCTTTTCAGGTGCGGGCGGAATGAGCCTCGGCTTTGAGCAAGCTGGGTTTGATGTCGTGGCGGCTGTAGAGCTCGACCCGGTTCACGCCGCTGTGCACAAGTATAATTTCCCCCAGTGCGCCAATATCTCGAAATCGGTAACAGATGTATCTGGCAAGGACATCAGAAAGGCCGCGGGTATCCGTAGTCGAAAGGTCGATGTCGTGTTTGGCGGCGCACCCTGCCAAGGGTTTTCGTTGATCGGCCAACGTGCGTTAGACGATCCACGTAACTCGCTGGTGAAGGATTTCGTTCGCATCGTGCGGGAGTTGGACGCCACCTATTTTGTTTTCGAGAATGTGAAAGGCCTGACTGTCGGCAAGCACCGGAAATTCCTGTTCGAACTGATCGAAGAATTCGAGACGCTCGGATACGACGTTCAAAAGGATTGGCGCGTCTTGAATGCTGCCGACTATAGCGTTCCACAGGACCGGCAAAGGTTGATCCTGATGGGTACGAAGCAGGGAAACAAGGTGCCCGACTATCCCAAGGTGATTTCGAAGCGCCCAACCTGCGAGGATGCGCTCGGCGATCTGCCCGATGCAGAAACGTTCGAACAACTTCGATTGTCGGATGCCGTCGCAGGTGTCGCATTCGGCAAACCCAGTAAATATGCGGAACCCTTGCGAGGGCAAGGCAACGACGCGTGGGGTTATGGTCATCCGCGTCGTTGGAAGCCGGGTACACTGACGTCCAGCGCACGTACTGAACACACCGACATTTCCAGAAGACGCTTTCGTGAAACTGAACAAGGTCGCGTAGAGCCGATTTCACGCTTCTTCAAGCTGCCAGCAGATGGCGTATCCAACACCCTACGAGCCGGAACAGATTCCGCCAGAGGCGCGTTCACAAGCCCCCGCCCGATCCACTACGCCTTCGACCGATGCGTAACAGTCCGCGAAATGGCACGACTTCACGGTTTCCCCGATTGGTTCCGCTTCAATGCAACGAAGTGGCACGGAGCAAGGCAGATCGGCAATGCCGTTCCACCACCGCTGGCACGCGCCGTCGCGACCTCGATCATCAAGGCCCTCGGCAAACGCGGTACGCGCCCTACCGAAGCGCTAGAACTCGGCGACGCGGCCCTACTGACAATGGGTAATACCGAGGCAGCAGCACACTTCGGGATCGACAACCCTATTGGGCGTCGGGACAAGAAGAGCGGCGCTAAGAAGCGCAAGCAGTCCGAGATCGAACTAGCGAAACGTGAAGCGGCGGACATTCACAATCTCGATGTCATCGATGTCAGTATGAGGGCTGAACTCGATGATCCACACGGTATTGAGGTTGTCGCGCCACAACCCGAGGCTACGCACAGCTAGTCCAGGCACCGGCGCTTTTTGAACACCGTAAGTATTTAGGTTCAATGCCTGCGACCACGATAGCTTATCCTGCCCACCTTTCCCCGAAATCGGAACCAAAGTTTCCTGAGCGCCGTCGATGCCAGCTTGTACTTCGTCGATTTCGATCTGCCCGTAAGTGACACTTGTACGGTGATGCCCCTGAATCGCCATCGCTTGAAACCCAAGAAATGTGCTGATCAATCCAGCATTTCGGACACGTGTGAAAACCGCTTGTTCATCCTGCCCTAAAAGAGCCGAAATGAATTTCGGTGTCTGGTCAACGACGGGCTCAAGATCGGGATCAAAACCCAGGTTCTCGAAGTCGATGATGTTCTTTCGGCGCGTCCGGCGCAGAAGGTATTTGCCCTTTCCCGCCTGCAACCAAGTAACAGGTCCGGCTTGTTCGACTTCTTTCGGCAGCTCCCGGCGGGCGTCGTAGGTGTATTTGATGTCCGGGACGTTCGCGACCTCCTTGTTGATCACCCCGTCTGAGACCGCTTTCCGCATCGCCCGACGCACGGTCTCCTGATCAAAAGGAATTTCCTTCGGCATGGTCTGGGCTGTGTAATCCTTTGTCAGATCACGAAACAAGTAGACCGCAATCCGGTCGTACTTCGGCAGCGTCAGTAGTTTTTCTTCTGGTGTGTACTCGAGCACAGGTGGCTCCTCAATTTTTTCGAAACTGAGTAGTAGATGCCACTGATCGATCCACGAGTCAAGTCACGATAGAATTTACGATCCAGATTTTTCGCAAAAGCCACTCCATGGACTTGCTTGAAAGAAGTTAGAAAAACCCGGCCTCAAGTCGAACTCACGGCACAACGACCCGGGCGACGGCAGCGAGCACGAAGAGAGCGCGGTGTTTTTCGTAGAATGGGCGTTTAAACAGGCGCGTTTAAACGCCTTTACTTTCAGATACTTAAGCATTGACTCCTCGCCTTCAAATAGGCTAGTACTCTCTCTGCGGTCACATGGGTGCGCCCTCTGCTCGCACAATCAACGGTGAAAATCATGACATGCAAATTCTGCTGCGCACTGCGCGGCGAATAGGGCGTTGGTTCCACCGATGGCTGGCTCCTTCTCCTTTCATCTTACCGCCATCGCCACTGTGACAATTACTGAAAGGAGCCCTTTACATGGGACGCAGATACAAACGACCCAACTATCGCCAGTTGATGTCCGGCAATGTTTCGGAAGAAGACGGTCACGTCTTTGTCTTTGGCTGCGAAGAGGTAGGATCAGTAACACTGAATTATCGGTTTCACTTCTTCAAATCACAACTGTCAGAAGAAGCTTGGGAGCGTGTTCGAAAGCGGCACAAACTACCAAGAAAAATGCGCCACAGTTGTTACTCACACGGCGTACGCAAGCGCGAAGGTCGAGGTGTCGGACCTTGGGTGAGCCCTTCATTTGAAATACAATGGGCCTATCCGCCGGAGAATTTCTAACAACATGGGACTTCCCCTGCACTGTCACTTCACAGGGGAAGTCTCACGCCCACCCGCGCAGTTTGCACAGTCCGTAGACGCCGTCCTGTTCAAGGTGCGTTGCGCTCAGGTACGCAAGCGCCGTTGCGATGGCGCGGTCGGCGTGATGCCCTTTGCCACCACCCTGAAGAACAAGATTGCCGCTGGACGTGGACGCGAGTTCAAAGGATGCGATCTCATTGAGCAATTGCTGTCGGTCAGGCAGGTCATGGGCGATGGTCAAGTCACCCGTCTCAAGGCCCGTCGCCATGTTCTCAAGCAGCAACGTTTTCGCGACGGTTACGTCTTTACCGTCCTGTGTCAGTTTCGCGCCCGCGGTCATGACACACGCGTGATGCTCAATGCCTGCCAACTCAAGTTGCGACGAGAACGGCGCACCAAGGCCTGACGCGTCAACGGCCAACGACCAATGCGGGATTTGGGCAAGGCGTTTCGCGACGTAGTCCGCAAGGTCTGTGTAGGAATACAATTGAACCGTCTCATGGAAGACGACCGTGCATTTCTGTTTGCCGAGGCGCTGCTGAAATCCGACGCCCGAAAACTCGGGGTAGCATTCGTCGCGGATCACAACGAGGGCCGACGGGTCATTGCGCCCAAGGTCGAGGCCCACACGATGCCGTAGCCACCCATAGACGACTGTCCCAGCTGCTGCGGGGTCGGCATTCGATGGCAGGCAGACGCGCCCATCTTTGAGGAAATGATACTCACTCATGCCAACTCCAATGCTCTGACGTCCGCGTTGCTCGACCTTTCGAGCGTTTCCCAAGAGATTAGGGGCGTGCCAGCGCCAATGAACTCGCAAAGGTGCTCGCGGCGGAATTTCATTTCGGACATCGTGCGGCGATCAAACTCGACCTGCGCACGACGGCGCGGGATGTCGATGGATCGTGCAGTAATTCGGGTTACGGATTTATCGGATGTCCATGTGTCGTAGAATGTGCCCTCGCGCAGATTGGGCGTGGACAGCAAAAAGATACGCCCTGACTCTTTGCGCATCGGGAAGAATGCGGTCAGCGCATCCTCGTCAAGGAAACACGCCTCGTCCGCCAGAATCGTGTCCGCCGTCATCCCCCGCGCCTGATCGGTCGCGGGCACGACAACGATCCGCCCGCCGTGCCTTGGGTGCGCCTCGAGTTCGGTTTGCGTTTGGCGCACGATGGGCGGGCAAAACGGGTCCGTGTTTTTGAACTCCAGAATCCTACGAAATAACTCAGTTGATTGGCGCAGCGATGGCGCGGTCAGGATCACCGTTTTGCCAACGGAAAAGTCGTCATAGGCGAGACATCCGCACGTCGTCGATTTGCCCGACTGTCGCCCGCACAATGCGAGCACCATCCGATCCTGTTCATTCTGGGCCGGGTCCGTGCGCAACAGTTCAACCTGCCAAGGATCAGGTTCGCCCACGGTCATCCGAAACCGCTCAACGGGATCGAGCGAGATCGTCAGGCCTTGCAGGAATGAGCGGAGGTGTTCATCCATGCTGTTCGGTCATCTGTGATGGTGACAAAGTCACTGCCCTGTTTCTTTCCGGGTGGCCGGGATTGCGCTGTGCCGGGCGCAGCATCCCGCGTGCGGCGAGTTCAGCAATCAGGGTGGTGACGCGTCCCTCACCGACGAAGACGCGACGCGCCTCCGCCGGATCAGACATCGCATCCGGGTTGTCGTCCAAGCGGTGAACGATCTGCTTGATGGAGGTCACATCTGACATACTTGCAGCACCTTCATTTCGTCGAGGAAATCGGCTTTCGCATCCGGGTGGCGATCAAGAACAGTTAGGATGATTTGGCGCAGTTGGATGAATTGCGGCGACTCGTTCAGGTTCAGGTGGATGTCCATCTTCTTGTTGAGCTTGCCGTGGAGATCGGCCAACGCCATGAGCGATTGCCGCAACTCTTTCAGCGTCCCGAGTTGCAGCGCCTTCTCATCATCGTCTTTCGCGTCTTGCAGCAAGGTTTTGAGTTCACGCAGTACCCATTTCAGGTCGCGATCCGTGTCCTCACCGAACTCGTCAATCATCGCACCACGCGCGACGGCGTCCGCTATCTTCGCGTCGTGCGCGGCCTGCGCAAGGATCGCTACGCGCTCCTGTTCATCCACGTATTGCGACATGAAGCGGGATACGGCGGTATCCGAGATTTTGAACTTATGGTCGCGTTCGAGGTCTTTGGTCACTTGGTACATCGAGCGACGCCCAAGAACGATGTCTCGAACGACCGCCTCACGCACCTTGGTCGGCAGGTTCAGGAGCTTATGTTGCTGCCCGCGTTCACCCACGGTCAATCACCAGATCGACGCCCGCATCCGCCGCCTGCTTCTTCGCGGCCTGATACTTGCGAACGTCCCGCGCGTCCTCTTTCGAGATAACGACCTGATTGGGTTTCGCAGGCGCTGTGTCGCCGTGGGCGATTTTGCCGTCTGCTATCAGCTTGGCGATTTGCTCCGCTGAGTTCGCGATATCCACGTCTTTTTTCATGTTGTGGAGCTTGTCCAAAAGCTCGTCATTCTTGGCGACGACACCTTTGATCTGTTCCTCAACTTTCGCGGTCAGTTCAGGGACGATTGCTTCCGCGATTTTGGGCGCGAGAGCGTCGATGAGTTTTTGGGCCTGTTCGTTGTTGTCGGTCATGCTGAATCCTTTGAAATGCTAACGAGGCGAGGTGTATCAAGACCCCGCCTCGCGCAGCTTAAAAAGCCATTCAAAGGAGTGGGCCTAACCACACGCCAAAACAATCGGGCCTTCCCTCAGGCCGCTTCAACCGAAGTTTGAGATGCTGCCACGTATTTTCCGCCACTCGCGCGGACGACGTCGCCCGATCCCTGCAATGCGTTGAGGATTTCCCGCATTTTGGTGTTGCCTATCCCGAACCTGTCTTGGGTTTGCCTAAACCCGCGCGGCTCAGAAAGGTAATGCAAGACGTTCGCCATTTGCTCCCGCAGGACAGCCTTTTTGCGGGCCGCGAGTTGCCGTGCCTGATACGCGCTGCCGTTGTCTTTCTCAATGCGCCAGAGCTCTTGTGCGAGGTCGAGGCGCGCGACGATCTCTTTGCGCGTGTCACCCATGTTGAGTTCCGCGCGTTCCTCCAAGATGTCGATAACACGGTCACGCAGCAGGGACGGATCAACGCCGCATAGCGTGCAAAAGTCAGCACGCGACTGCGCCCATTGCCCCTCTCTGTCGGTCAGAAAGCGCTATGCCTCACGTCGGACGGTTTCGGCCTGTGTCGGTGCATGGGAGTCGCCAACGAATAAATCCGCGATTGCTCGGGACAGGATGGCGAACCCAAGATGTTCCTCTGGCGTATTGTGCCGGGTGCGTTCGAAAATCATTGGGATTCCGCGATAACCGGGAACGGCAGGACAGACTCGTCTTCCTCAATCATGTCCTTCTCGTCCGCGAGCGCGCGGTTCACATCCATGACCTCGCCCTTCTTGAAGTTCATCAGGAGGGTATCGTGCGAGATCGCGCCCGCCTGCCACGCCTTGACCAAGGCGGTCAGGGTTGCAGGGTCCATCTGCGCCGTGATGAAGTCGCGGTGGATTTTGAAAACAACCTGATCCGACGTTCCGGGTTCCGTCCATTCGGCGGCGAGTTTCAGGAGTTTCGTGATACCCGCCTCCACCATGTTCACGGTTGAGGTGAGCAGGGACAATTCCGAACGGTGGCGCAATTTTGCCGTGTCGGTCGTTTCGTTGCGCCCCTTGCCGTCATAGACCATGCGGGCACCCAAGGACGCCATCTGCGCGACAAGATCATCCATCGCATTTTTCTGCGCCTGAATGCCTGCGCCCGTGAATTCCAGCATCCCGGCAGTCGATCCTTTCGGTAACTGCCAGAACGCCCCTGCACCGATTTGCTGCGGCGTATCTTTCGCGTTCAATGATCCCGCAACCCACGGCGTCGGTTGCGATGTCAGATACAGGCTCCAATAGTAATCAGCCGCGACGCGCCAATGGGCGAGATTGACGTTCACAAGGTCCAAGAAAGGCGGCTTTTCGACGTCGACTTTCAGGTTGTAGGGGCTGACAATAACGGCCGGAATTTCGAACAGGGGCGAACCGTTCACCACGGGTGTGATCGCCTCACCGATTTGCACCTCCTGCACATCCGCAATTGTCCCGTTGACGTTGCGTGTCCGCGTGACGTGCATCCGCCGAATGGTGTAGGCGGGCTCCAAGGTCAGGACCAGATGCTGCTCAACGCCCTCATCTTCCAGATCGTGGTCGTTCTCATGCAGGCGCAGGCAGGTCAGTTTTTGCCTTCCATCCACCAGCGCGTTCGTCCAATCCAGAATGTTCTCGGCGTCGAAGGTCGAGATATACGGCGGGGTCGTGACGGACGGTGTTTGCGTCGGGTAGTCGAGCAGCATGCAATAGCGCCCGATGGACAAAACTTCGCGCAGCGTATCTTCGATCAGAACGGGCAGTGAGTTGCCTTCAAAGGTCGCATTCTCACGCATGGGTTCAAGGCGCGGCGGCAATTCAAGAATTGCCTCGTTTCGGGTCACCGCGCCCACCATCCCACGCAGCGTGCGTTCGGCCACAGCGTAAAGCGATGCGCCGTAAAGATACCGCTTGTATTGCTCCTGACTTTGCCCTTCCGGTTTAGGCAGATAAATCTGCCCCTGCTTTTTCAGTCGGTCCTCTCCGGAGATCAGGTCGCGGATTTTGTCATATGCAAGACGCTGCTCTTGATATGTGCGGTGGTAAATCTTCGTCATGTCATCATCCTTTTGAAGATCAGCCGCCACGGGATGTCGAACCAAGACTGCCGCGCGACATTGCGCACGCGGACACCGTTTTCCGTTTGATCGGCTTGGACACCGTCGATCTCAACACGGGGGTTTTCCAGAGGGGCGCAGGCCGCGGCACGGATCAGGTTGTGCAGGTCTTCGCGCGAGGCAGGAAGCGGCAATTCAAACTGGGGACGGCGGTTCATGTCGTAACCGACGAGCTTTGCGCCGTTTGGCATTTCGTCAATTGTGAAATCTGTGAGCATAGTTCAGGCCCTTTTGTAGTCCGCGAGACAACCGGATCAGACCACCCGGTGCGCCGCCCCGCGAACATCGGGTGGTTGCGCCTTTGTGAATTTAATGGCCGCGCCCGGGGCGGCGTTACCGGAGAATGAGGTGCCGAACGGTATTTTTGACAGCGAGGCGAAGAGCGCGCGTCTGAGGCGGTTTGCGCCTGTCAGGTATGTCGGGTCGGAAAAACCAGAGACACCGGTTTGTCGCCTAGCTGCGGGCGGCGCTGATTTGCAAAAATTGAATCTGCTGTCTTCGCCCGGGGCCGCAGTGCGGTCTGTCAGAAAGGGGGTGGTCGCGGTGAAACCGCCGTTACAAGGCGCGTTACAAGGATTTCCGGCGCTGAACGCCAGTGATACCAAGACGTTAGGTGTCTAGACCAAGTGATAAAGCATAACCTATGCAGGCAGAGGACGAACTTCTTCTGGAAGACAGGCCCAGAATAATGCGTTTGTTCGTGCGCGTACGCGTGTGAATATTATTACGACGACGAAAAACTGACCAAAATTCGCCGTCGTAATAATATTCACGCGCGCGCGCTCGCGTAATAGCGCAGTTTCCTGATCCCATCGCCACCGCACCTTGATCCTCGGTCGGATGTTGCCGCCCACAGATGTTATCAATCGGCATTCCGCAGGCGTTGCAATGCAACGAGCGAACACCGACAACGGAGACCCGAACAATGCCATTTGACTCAATGCCCGCACCTGACTCAATGATCGAGATCGTCGCCTTCCACAAACGTGAGGAAGGCGAATGCCTAGAAGACATTCGCCGCTGGTTAACAGGACGCGTGCCGCGCGAAAAACGCAACAGCATCCTGCTTGCTATGTTTGGGTGCGTTCACCGCCCGTAATACGCATCCCGGTCTTGACGCCTCAACTCGCGCAGCTCAGCCCAGAAAAACTTGGTACCCTCGTCCCAACCGCGCTTTTCCCGTTCGGTTGGGGCGCGACCTTCGACCTCGATCACTTCCCAAGATTTAGGCGCATATCCCGGTCGATCACGATCCCAAGCAATCACCATCCGCGCTTTGTAATGCTTTAAATACAGGTCATGGTTCAATTCGTGGGGATCGTCGAATGCGCCCGACCACTGCTTGTCGACAACCTTCTCGTATTCCCAGACATCATCAGGCGGGAACGATGACTGAACGCCTTCCCAGTCATTCGCGCGTGCCGCGTCCAACCATTCCTGAAACCAAATGACGTACTGGTCAAAGTATGAACGTTCGTGTGCGCCGTCCAAAACACCATCGTAGCCACACTTCGGATGTTGCCAGTCGATGATTTCTGGATAGGTGAGCATTGCGCAAGTCATTCGCTCGAGCAACTCGGGCGTGATCTCTTGCCCGTCCTCAATTCGTCTTCGCGCCCATTTCAGGAAGTCGTCTTTTGAGTTTCCGGCGTCACCGAGTTTTGTCAGGTCCTCTGTTTCTTGCGCCGCCTTGATCAATCGCGCATACCAATCGTGTACCGCCTCACGGACATCCGCGTCGATCTTTTTGCCGCGCCCATTCTGCCACGACCGCAACTTGACAGCGTCAATGCCGATTGCCTGTGCCCACCAAGGGACGCCTGCAATATCCAACATCCATGCCTGCAAATCGTCGCCCGGTTCGTCGGGCATGTATTCCAGAGGGCGTTTTGACTGACGCGAGACCAAATCCTCGAGCATGTCGACCAACTCATCTGGTGACGGCTTGCCATTGATCGCCTTGTTCCACGACCCCTGAGATCGCGCGTCCTCGACAGGATCGTCTTCCGGGTCGATCAATGCAATGACCGCCTTCTCCCGCCTGTTGAAACTCAACAGTTCGTCCTTCTTAAGAAACTTTGCTGTGTAATGGTTGGAGGTTTTCATTGGTTTTCCTCCATCCACGCCACAACGTCGTCACGCAGGTAGCGAACGATCCGGCAATTGGGTTGGGAAAACTTCGGACCGACACCATCCTTGCGCCAGCGCAGCATCGTTTCGTCCGATACCTTTAGCATGTCGGCGACTTCTGAGGATGTCATGATCAGGGGTGGGTTTGAACGCAATACGTCAATGCGCAGTTGGTCTATAGCCGCAGCTAGTTCGTTAATGGTCATTGGCCATTTCCTTTGAAATGCCTATGACCAGCTGCTTATCCCTTCGCGTTCAGGACGGCGTGTGCTGAGGCCCCTTTGTGGGGGTTCGCCCTGATCTGCAGCATGGTCCACATCAGCGGAAGGACGCGTGCTGAGTGTGGCGGATAATCTTAAGTTAAGCGGTGTTACGCTTTAATTCAATAACCGAAGAAGAACTCAACCCCACGCGCTCATTGATCGCCGCCGCAATCGCGTTAGCGGCACGGCGCTGTTCGTCACCTGACGGTTCGCCGTAATGCCCGAGCATACGCAGGTCATCATCGGTCATTGTCTGCTGGGCAAGCCAGCGGTGAACATGCCTTGGCGCGACCTCGCGCGCGGTCGTCATCCAAAAGTGACGCAGGTCGCCGGGTTTGGTCTTGGGCAACGGATCGGGCACATCGATATGCCCACGTCTGCGCCTAACAAGGCGGCGTGATGGAAACACCCAATCGCAGTCATCGTATCGAATTTCGGATAGGCGTTTAAACAGCCTGACCGCGTCGTCCGGAACCGCAATCACGCGCGGCACCTCTTGCCGCTTCAATCTGTCAAAGCGAACGGTACCTGCATCAAGATCGACCTGATCCCATGTCAGCGCCCGAAACGACCGCCCCCGGAATCCCGTGTACCAAGTCAATTGCCAGAATAGTCGGATGTGCTCGTTTTTGATCGCGGCAATCTCTTTCCACCTGTCCGACCAAGGCACCGACATATCGAGTTTGCCCGTCTGCACACGCGACTTCATGCGGGTGGAATCGAGTAGCGAGGGGATGGGCAGAGCAAGGGCGCATAGCTTGTTGATGAACCGCACCGTTGCCCCGGCAACCGATGCCGCAAGATGGGCGGCATTCGGTTTATCGACTTGGAGCCTGTTGAGATATTGGTTGATCTCAAGAATGGGCAATTCGTCCACCCGCGTATCGCCCCATTGCTCAAGATGGACCTTGAACGAGTTGCGATAGTCCCGCGCCGTCGTTTCCATCATGCGGGCGCGCCCAGATGCGCGGGCGGTCGTGCGGTGCGTGATGTACTGCTCAAGCGCATCCCGGAACGTCGGGATACCGAGTGCAGTTGCATCGGCGTCTTTCTCGTCTCGCGTCTTAACC
>Ga0064014_10122_pt1 | contig 31266 bp, 30 predicted proteins | sample CrowatWCoCulture_2_FD_61584 | JGI IMG/M metagenome (GOLD analysis project Ga0064014, IMG submission 61584) | Marine cyanobacteria communities from the University of California, Santa Cruz, USA, analyzing cyanobacterial DNA methylation -... | ecosystem: Host-associated > Microbial > Bacteria >...
GATCTGTTTGTCCTGGAATCGGATTCAGATGTTCACGGGAACAAGCTCTCTCAGGATTTGCTCGTGTTCTCGCCCGCGCCTCCGGTAAAAGTTCCTGAGCCGGGTACTCTGGCGCTTTTGGCCCTTGGTATCTGCGGCCTTGTTTTGAGAAAGGCATCCAAGCGCTCAAAGGACTGATATTGTCAGCTTCTTAAACCTTCTATAAAAAGCCCCGCACTCCAATAGCGGGGCTTCTTGTTATCCGGGGCTAAACCGGCCTCTTATTCTCCCGATAAAAACCGGAAAATCTCCTTCAGCGGCCGCTTCGGCTCAAACCCGAACTCGTTAGCAAACGCCCGCCCGTCAATCACCACCGGATATTTGAAGAACGCCATCAGATAGGACGGAAAACTCTTCAACTTCAGGGTGCCGAGGATCATCTTCGGAACCATCGGTGGGATGGAGGGCACCTGGATCCGTTTGCATCCGCAAAGCTTCAGGGCGTGCTGATAGGCTACCCAGTCCTGCGGAGCCACATTGTAGACGCCACGTGTCGATGTTTTATACGCCAGTACAATGGCGTCGGCCATGTCATCAATGTGGATAAACTGCATCATCGGTGAGAAGCCTGCCAGCACCGGTGCGCGTTCGCTGGCCAGCAGGGTGCTGATGGTGTTGCGCACGCCCGGGCCCACGATATTGCAGGGCCGCAGAATGGTGATGTTCAGCTCCGGGTAGCGCCAAAGGTAGATGTTGGCGAGGTTCTCCAGTTCCACGGAATCAATCAGATCGGCGCTGAGCCCGGCGCTCTTGAGCGGTGCTGCTTCATCAATGAGTGCGGGGTTGTAGGCCACGGCTCCGTATACGTGGAAAGTCGAGAGTACCACCACCCGCTTGATGCCGTACTTGTGGCTCAGGTCCAGCAGTTTCTGGGTGCCCAGCACATTGGCGTTGTAGCGCCGCATGCGGGTGAGCTGGCTGGACATGATCCGGCCCATGTGGATCACGCCATCGAACTGGTAGCGCCGGAACAGATCCTCGAACACCCGCTTGTTGAAATCGATGCAGTAACTGGGGATGTCGTCGCCCAGGTAGACCTGTTCCCGGAAATCGACGGCGACCAGGTCGCAGGTATCCCTGAGCTGTTCAATGACCTGTTGGGCGAGGGCGCCGGCGGCGCCGGTAATCAGAATGTGCGGTCTGCGATGTTCGGTCATCAGAAAAGCCTTTTTCTTTCGCTCAGTCCCTTGTCGATCAGCCGGCTGATTTCCGCCTTGACCTTCTCAACCCGTTCGGTGACCTGTTCTTCGGGGATTTCCAGATCGTCAAAGTACATCGGGGCTCCGAAGTTCAGGTGTACCTTTGCCGGCAGCACCACGGGCATGGCGACCGGGGCGTAGGGAATGCCAAGGGCTTTTGCCAGGGGCTTGATGTTAGCGATGGCCGGGATGGTTTCCTCGCAGCCGACCACGCCTACGGGCACGATCGGCGCCTTGTACTTCATGGCCAGGTGCATGAAGCCGTTGCCAAACCGTTTGAGCTGGTAGCGGTCGTGGTAGAGTTTTCCGGAACCGCGAATGCCCTCCGGGAACACGATGACCGCTTCATTGTTGGCGAGCATCTTGGCGCAGTTGACCGGGTCGCCGAGCACGGCGCCGACTTCATTCAACAGGTTGCCCAGCCAGGGCACGGTCGGAAAAAAGCGCTCAATCATTGCCCTTGGAATGCGTGGATCTTTTTCCCGGGAGGCGAGGGCGTAACCAATCAGCAGGCCGTCGATGGGCAGCTGCCCGCTGTGGTTGGCGATAATCAACACGGGTCCATCCGCCGGAATGTTTTCGACGCCCTGGGCCTTTACCCGGAAATACTTCTCGTAAATCTGTTTGGTGAGCGAGAGCCCGTATTTCATGGCTTCATTGTTGTAGCCCCAGGGATCGTACCCCAGGCTCCCGATGGGCTTGCGGATGCGGTTGATATGCTGCTCCAGTTCCGCGGGAACCAGTCGGTTTTTGAGAAACGATGCCAGGCTCATGATTTCCTTCCGATGAATACGCCTAATGTGTGGCTTTGCCCATTATTTAGCACCCGGTAATCGCTGGCGGCATTGGCGGTTTCGACGCAAAGCATGGACTGCCAGGCCGTATCCGGAAAATCCGACAGCCTGGCTGCTTTCGCCGGGCCCGGGTTCCAGACGACGGTCGAGTCGCTGCCCACGGCGGAGAGTTTGCGGCCGCTTCGGGGTGTCACGATGGTCAGGGTCTCGCCGCTCTCGTAGATCCGGTCAGTTTCGCCTTCAAAATACACCGGCCCCTCCTGGTTGCGGTATTCCCAGTTATCCAGGGTGTCGATGTACTGGCTGTTTCCAAGGCCCAGTACTCGAGTGCGGGTGATGTCGCTGGTGGGCAAATAGGTATGGAGCGCCTGGGTAAAGGCGAGGGGATCGTTCCCCAGGTTTGTGGTGGTCAGCGCCAGCTGGCAGCCCCGGATGGAAAAGCTGAAAGTGAGCAGGGCGAGCGCATGGCCAACCCAGACATCACTGAAATCTTCATTGGCATCCAGGGACAGGCTGATTTCTACCTCGTGGGCGTTCTCCCGGACATCTTCCAGTTTCCACAGTGCGGTGCGGGCAAACCCGTGGGCTTTGTCGGTCTGGATACGCTTGCGAACTTCCGGCGCGTTGCGGGCCGGATCGCCAAACCAGGGCCAGCAGACCGGAATGCCACCCCGGATGGCGTGGCCCGGTTCGTATCGGGCGGTTGGGCTCATCCACAGCCAGTCGGATTCGTCCTGGGGCTTGAAGCTTGCCAGGTGGGCGCCCTGTAAAAACAGGGTGGCCTGGAACAAAGGGTGGTGTACCTCAAGGGCTTCCAGTTGCCCGATCGTTTTCCAGCGCGTGAAGGACCATTGGCCCGGAGACAGTGAGAGCGGTGGCCTGTTACTGCTTTCTGACATGATTATCTGCTAATGGGTATCTACTGAGTGAAACCGGTTAAGTGTATTTGCCTACACAGAGAGTAAATTAAAACTGCCGCTCCGGCGAGAATTGCGCCTAAAATACGCTCAAATTTCGTACGAGGCCCGCCGATGGAAACGCCGGTAATCATCCCGATCTACGATCCCCTTATCACCCCTTTGCATAGCGCCGAGGATGCGGTGGCAGGTAGTGATGTCCAGCTGATGGGCCTTGCGCCGGATCAACGTGAGGCCTTGTCTGAGGACTGGCTGGATGAGCTGGCTTCGGGGCTGAGCGAGCACGGCTGGATGTCGGTTGACGCGCGGTCATGGCTGGGAACCAACCTGTTGGCAGCATTGAAGCAGGAAGTGCAGATTCTGGATCGTACCGATGCCATGAAAAAGGCCGGCATTGGCCGCGGCAATGATCTGGTGCGTGACCGTTCGGTGCGCCGGGACAAGATCGCCTGGTTGCAGGGTGTTACTGCGCCCCAGGCGGCGTTGTTCGAATTCTTCGAGATGATTCGCCAGGGCCTGAACCAGAGGCTGTTTCTGGGCCTGAAGCGTTTCGAGACCCATTACGCTACCTACCACTCCGGTGATTTCTATAAGCAACACCTGGACAGCTTTAAGGGCAGGGCGTCCCGGGTGGTTAGTCTGGTGCTGTACCTGAACGAAGAGTGGCAGGCAGCCGACGGCGGCGCCCTTCAGCTGTTCAATCGGGACAACGATAATGAAGCGTGCGGAACCGTGTTGCCCGAGGCTGGGCGCATGGCGTTGTTCATGAGTGAAGAAATTCCTCACGAGGTGTTGCCGGCAAACCGCACCCGTTACAGCCTGGCCTGCTGGTTCCGCCAGGATGAGGTGCCGTTGCCTTTATAAGGCCGATGCTGACGGCGTGCGGATTTGTCATTGTAGTGTGCAAACCCTTTTGCTAATATGCGCGCCGCTTTCAGGGAATTGTCCTGAAACGCCGTTATGGTGGCTCCATTGGTGCCTCCGCAACATGAAACCGTGAACCCGGTCAGGCCCGGAAGGGAGCAGCCGAAGCGGTGGAATTGTGTGCCGGGGTGTCGCTGATGGAGTCACCCCCAGTTTTCTCCCCTCTCTTGTTTTTATCCTTGTGATTATCCTTGATAGCCATGAACTTATGTGCGGCATTTGTGTGCGCGTTTCCGGAATCAAGTCTGCTTCTTCTGGATCTTCGTCCGTGCTAAGGTTAAACCCGTTTTTCACTGCAGTTGGCGGAACATGAGCTACCAGGTACTTGCCCGTAAATGGCGCCCACGCACCTTCGAGGATATGGTGGGCCAGGAACACGTGCTCCAGGCGTTGATACACGCTCTGGAGAGCCAGCGTCTTCATCATGCCTATCTGTTCACGGGGACCCGTGGGGTAGGCAAGACCACCATTGGGCGGCTGCTCGCCCGCTGCCTGAACTGCGAAACTGGCGTTACGCCCAATCCCTGCGGCGAGTGCTCGAGCTGCCAGGAGATCCAGGAAGGCCGGTTTGTGGATCTGATCGAGATTGACGCCGCGTCCCGGACGGGCGTTGATGATATGCGTGAACTGACCGATAACGTTCAGTACTCGCCTACCCGTGGCCGTTACAAGGTGTACCTCATTGATGAGGTGCACATGCTGACCAACCAGTCGTTCAATGCCTTCCTGAAGACCCTTGAAGAACCGCCGGAACACGTCAAATTCCTGCTGGCCACCACCGACCCCCAGAAGCTGCCGGTCACGGTGCTCTCGCGATGCCTGCAGTTCAACCTCAAGCGGATGACTCCGGAGCATATTGCTGGCCACCTCCGGCATGTGCTGGGTGCCGAGGAGATTCCGTTCGAGGAACCGGCCCTGTGGCTCCTGGCCCGGGCTGCCGATGGCAGTATGCGCGATGCCCTGAGCCTGACAGACCAGGCCATCGCCTTTGGCAACCAGAAGCTGTCGGCCAGTGATGTCAGCAATATGCTGGGCACTATTGATCAGCGGGACATTGAGCGCATCGTGAATGCACTCGTTGAAGGTGACGGCCCCGCCTTGCTGGCGGAAATCAGCCGGATTTCGGACTTTGCGCCGGATTACAGTGTCATCCTTGCCGATCTGCTGTCGCTCTTTCACCGGGTCACCATGGAGCAGGTGGTTCCGGGCAGTGCCGACAACGCTCTTGGTGATGCCGAGCAGGTTCAGGCCCTGGCCCGTAAGCTCAGTGCCGAAGACGCCCAGCTTTTCTATCAGTCTGCGCTGATCGGCCGGAAAGACCTTACTATTACGCCTGATGCCCGGATGGGGTTCGAAATGACCCTGCTCCGGATGCTGGCCTTTCGCCCCGGGGCTGATCGGCGTGAGCCGCCCGCTATAAGCTCCGGTGGTCAGTCTGCCGCTTCGGAGCCACGGGATGAGCCCGACCCGGCGCCGACTCCGCCACAGGAGCGGGCTCCGCAAATGGAACAGAAACAGCCCGAACCGCAGCCGCCATATTCCGAGCCGGCACCGGACGTGACCGCGGAGCCGGCTCAAGAAGCCAGCGAAGTTCCCGCACAGCCACAACCGGATCCTCAGCCCGAGCCTCAGGAAGCGCCGCCGGTTGCGGAAGAAGATGCATCCTGGCTGGCGAGTCTGGATGCCCAGGCTGAGGCGAGCGGAGAGTATGAAGAGAGCTATCCTTTAAGTGATGAAGCTACTGTTATAGAAGAGCCAGCAACTGAGGTTGCCGCCGAGCCAGCTGTTCAGCCTGCCCCGGCTCCGGAACCCGCTTTTGCAGAGCCTGAGCCAGCGGCCGAAGCTGCCCCTGAGCCTGAGGGCGAGTTCGTTTGGTACCGCGATTTCCGGAGTCTTGGCATTGTTGGTATGCCCGGTAACCTCGCCAGTCACGGCGCCATGTCGCGGGACGGCGATCTGATTACCCTTATCATTGATGGGGGCCACGCCAGGCTGTTGAACAGCCGGCACGAGGAAAAGATTCTCGCTGCCTTGAGAAACCGCTTTGGCGACTCCATTCAGTTACGTACAGAGCAGGGCAATCCCGGGCCACACACCCCGGCGGCTTATGAGGAACGCCAGCGAAAGGCACGTCAGGAAGCTGCAGAGGCGTCCATTCGCCAGGATCCGGTCGTAAAGTCTATTGTTGAACGATTCGAGGCGCGGGTAGTCGAAGACAGTATCCGGCCGGCCGATACAAGGCCAGAGACAAGCAGGAGATAAAGTATGATGAATAATATGGGCGATATGATGAAAAAAGCCCAGAAAATGCAGGAAGAGATGCAAAAGGCCCAGGAAGAGATCGCCAAGGCAGAAGTCACTGGCGAAGCCGGTGCCGGGCTGGTCAAAGTCACCATGAATGGCCGCCACGACGTTCGTAAAGTGGATATCGACCCATCTCTGATGTCTGAGGAAAAGGACATTCTGGAAGATCTTCTGGCCGCGGCGGTGAACGATGCCGTTCGGCGCGTCGAGGAAAATCAGAAGGAGAAAATGTCCGGTATGATGTCGGGCATGGGTCTGCCGCCCGGTTTCAAGATGCCGTTCTGAATTTCATCCTGCAGTCGTTTGAGGACCTTTCATGGCGTTCAGCCCCCTGGTTGATGAGCTTGTAGAATCCCTTCGTTGCCTGCCTGGTGTTGGCCAGAAAACTGCCCAGCGCATGGCCTTCCATTTGCTGGAGCGTGGCCGTTCCGGCGGCACACGTCTTTCCGACGCATTAAGCCAGGCCATGAACGGTGTCCGTCGCTGCGAAAGCTGCCAGAACTTTGCCGACACCGAAATTTGCGGCATCTGTGACAATCCCCAGCGGCGCACCGGTACCCTGTGTGTGGTGGAAAGTCCCTCGGATCTTCTGGCGATTGAGCAGGCTGGTGACTACCGCGGCGGTTATTTCGTCTTGATGGGGCACCTGTCACCCATCGATGGCGTGGGGCCGGAAGAAATCGGCATCGAACGCCTGCTGAAGCGGATTCGCGAGGAGGGCGTTACGGAACTGATCCTGGCGACCAACCCGACCGTGGAAGGCGAGGCTACCGCCCACTACATAGCCGACCGTCTTGATGGCCAGGGGATCCTGATTACCCGGCTGGCCCATGGCATTCCGGTTGGTGGCGAGCTGGGCTATGTTGACGGCTTTACCCTGACTCACGCATTCCGCGGCCGCAAGCCGCTCTCCGATTGAACCAGACCGAATAACCCTACCAGGCACGTTTATGGATATTTCTGCCCAGGCCGCTGCGGCTGTTGACGTTCCCCCGGCTCCGGCCAGCATTCATTGGGTCCGGGAGCCGGAGGCGCTGGACCAATGGCTGGATCGCGCACCGGGCAAGCCTCTGGCTCTGGACACTGAATTCGAAAGGGTAAACACCTTTTATCCGATACCGGGCCTGGTTCAGCTGGGCCTCGGCGGCGAGTTCTGCCTGGTAGACCCGTCCGTTGCTGAACAGTCCCAACGTTTCCGGGAAATCCTGGCGCATCCCAATACCCCTAAGCTTTTGTACGCCATGAGCGAAGACCTGGAACTTTTTCGCCAGTGGCTCAACATTGAGCCTGCCGGTGTCATTGATCTTCAGATCGGCGCCGCGATGGTAGGAGCGGGGTTCTCCCTGGGTTACGCGAGGCTGGTGGAAACCCTGTTCGGCGAGACCCTGGACAAATCCGTCACCCGTTCTGACTGGCTGGCCCGGCCACTCAGCGATGCCCAGCAGCGCTACGCCATAGAGGATATTCGTTTTCTGGAGCCGATGTACCAGTGGGTCAGCACATTACTGCGTGATCGCGGCCTGGAGGCGGCCCTTGTTGAGGAATCGGCACGCTTTGCCAATGAGCTGGCGGGGCAGGAAGATCCGGACAACCATTACCTCAAACTCCGGGGTGGCTGGACGCTCTCGGCTCAGCAACAGGGTGTGCTCAGGGAACTGGTTCGTTGGCGTGAGCTGGAATGTCAGCGGCGGGACCGCCCGAGGAACCGTGTGCTGTCGGATGCGTTATTGATTGCCATTGCGGAAAGGCTGCCAGGCTCCCTGAAGGAGCTCTCCAACATTCAGGGCGTACCCTCCGGCGCAGTCCGTCGGTACGGCGATATCCTTATTGAACTTGTTAGCCGGGGATCGACCGCGGATAATTCGTCCCTTGAGAGGATCGCGCCACCATTGTCACGGGATCAGCAGGGTTTCTTCAAACAGTTAAAGCGCCTTTTCAGAAGGGCGGCGGAGGATGCTGATATTCCGATGGAATTGCTGGCGCCCAGAAAGCGTCTTGAGAAGGTTGTACAACACCCCGATCTGGCGCAACACGAATTTTTCCAGGGTTGGCGGGCGCAGATTCTCGCGCCGGTTCGCGCTGATATCGAGGAATTACTGAAGTCATGAAAGAGCGTGAATTTGTCTCTGTTTTCCGGAGCAGCAAGAAGAACGACACCTATCTTTTTGTTCGCCGCGGACAGAAATGGGACGAGCTCCCCGAGAGCCTCCGGGGTATCTTCGGGCAGCCGGTCCATTCCATGGACCTGGTGCTGACACCGGACCGCAAGCTTGCAAGAACCACTGGCAAGCAGGTTCTGGAAGCGCTCGCCGATAAGGACTTCTTTCTGCAGATGCCGGAAGAACAGGAAGGTTACGTGGTGGACTTCAAGCGCAAGCTGGAACAGCGCAATCCATGATTGCCCAGGTGCCGTTCTGGCAGCGTAAACGCCTGCACGAGATGACGCCTGAGGAATGGGAGTCTCTCTGCGACGGTTGCGGCAAGTGTTGCCTGAACAAACTGGAAGACGAAGACACTGGTGAGGTTTACCACACCGACCTGGTGTGTCGTTATATGGACGAGGGCACCTGCCAATGCACCGTTTATGAAGAGCGGCTGCAGAAAGTGCCGGGCTGCACAGTGCTGACACCGGATACCGTCAGCGACTACCATTGGTTGCCGTATACCTGCGCCTACCGGACGTTGGCTGAAGACCGGCCACTGGCCGACTGGCATCCTCTTCGAAGTGGGGATCCGGATTCGGTGCACGAGGCCGGCATTTCGATCCGTCACAAGGTGATGTCAGAAGACCGCGTGCCGGAAGAAGACTGGGAAGAACACATCATTCACTGGATCCTGTAATGATTGATACCGATGCACAACTGGCCTACGGGATTTTCTGGGCCGCCTACGCCATTGCCTTTGTCGTGTTCTTTTACATGATGAAGAGTCTGGTCCGTTTCCTCCCATTTTACGGGGTGCGGACGCTGATTCTTGCAGCCCTGGTGGCTTTGCTGCTTACCCCGGTTGAATCGCCGGATCTGGCCGGTTGGTGGATTCCGGCCTGGCTGTTTGGCGGCTACGAAATGATTCTTGGTGACGTGGATGCTTCAGGCCGTGCCCTGTTCAATCTTGGTCTGGCCGGAATGGTGATGCTGCTGGTCTGGGTACTGGATCTGGTTCGCTACCGTCTTGTTCGCAAGTAACGTAGAAAAACAAAAGAAGAAAAGGATGGATGCCTTGAGAGAGATGACATCGAGATGGTTTGGCCTGTTCGCGGTTTGCCTGGCGCTCAGCCTGCCTGCCGGGCTTAACGCGCAGGAAAGTGATGACGTTCAACTGCCAGAACAGTCTGACGTGCGGATCATTGTCGACATCTCGGGGTCCATGAAAGACACCGATCCGGAAAACCTGCGTCAGCCTGCCGTTCGACTGCTCGCCCGGCTTTTGCCGGAGGGTGCCACCGCCGGCGTCTGGACCTTCGGGCAATACGTCAACATGCTGGTGCCGCATCGGGAAGTGACCGACGCCTGGCGCGACATGGCCATCCAGCGCTCGGCGCAGATCAATTCGGTCGCCCTCAGAACCAATCTTGGTGCGGCGATTGAGACGGCAAGCGATGACTATTTCACTGACGGCGATCTGAGCCGGACCCACTTTATCCTGCTGACTGATGGCAAGGTGGATATCTCCGATGATCCGGCGGCCAATACGGCAGAGGAAAACCGGATTCTGGACACGATTGCTGCGGAGCTCATAGAACGGGGCGCCACCTTCCATCCGGTGGCTCTGTCAGAGGCTGCCGATACCGACTTTATGAAAGCCCTGGCGACGGAATCCGGCGGACGTTTCCAGGTGGCCGATACGGCCGATGCACTGAACCTGGCGTTCCTCCAGGCCTTGAACACGGCGGTGCCCCAGGAGCAGATTCCGATTGAAGGCAACGGTTTCACCGTGGATGAAGGCGTTCGTGAATTTACCGCCCTGATTTTCTGGGGCGAATCCGAGACCTCTGCCACCCGGGAGCTTGCACTGGTTCGCCCGGACGAACAGACCGTGAATCTCTCCGAATTTCCCGATAATGTCCGCTGGGCAAGGGAAGCCGGTTACGACCTGATCACGGTCAATGAGCCGTTGGCAGGACAGTGGCGTATCAATGGCGAACTGGGCGAGGGCAGCCGGGTAACGGTGGTCAGCGACCTCAGGATGGTGGTTAATCCACTTCCACCGTCGTTTACCGCGGACGACCCACTCAACATCCGGGTTGGCTTTTTCGAAGAAGGGGAGAAAATCACCAATTCTGATTTTCTGGGTGTGATTGAAGTCAGCCTCAGTATCACTTCGGAAGATGGCAGAAGCGGAACCAAGGTATTGAGTGGTGAGCAGCCGCCGGAAGACGGCACCTATCGGGATACCGTGAGTCAGTTGCCAGCCGCGGCCTCTACACCGTTGATGTGGTTGCCGACGGCCAGACCTTCAGCCGCAAGTTCAGCGCTACCGTCGGGTTCACGGTTCCTGAAGGTGAAGGGGCAGAGCCTGCCGATCAGCCGGCCGAACTGCTGGAGCCTGAGGTAGCAGAACCAGCGCCCGCAACCGAGCAGCCTGAGCCGGAGCCGCCAGTATCCGAGCCGGAGCAATCCGAGCCCGAACCGGCGATTGCATCGCCCATCGACGTGAGCCAGGCAGAGGAGCCAGAGCCGACTGCCGAAGAGCCCGCACCGGCACCTGAGGAGTCGGAAGAAACGGATAGCGCCTTTGCCGTTCCTTTGTGGATGATCGGTGCAGCGGGAGGCGGTCTGGTGTTGATTGGCGGCCTGGTGTGGTTTGCCCTTCGCCAGCGGAAGCAACGCCAGCAGGAGCAGGCAAAGGCAGCCGCCGAGCGCGAAACGCTTGAGGATCTGCAGGAGGAGCCGGAACCAGAGCCGGCCCCGGCGCCTGTCGTCGAGCCGGAGGAAACCGCGGAGCCCGAACCGGATGAGATTCCGGAGGTCACCGAGGAAGCGCTTTCCGAACCCGAGGTGGAATCGGCCGAAGAGCCGGAAGAGGACATCCCGGTAGCGGATACACCGGTGGAGGAAGAGCCTGCGGATATGGACGAGGATATCCCGGAGCTGGAAGATGTCGCCGATGCCTCCGACGCCGATACGCCGGAAGAAGATGACGAGGAAGAGTTCGGGCTGGAAGATTTCGATCTGTCCGAGTTCGACGATTTACCCGATTATGATCAGGACGAGTCCGGGTTACCCGAAGACGATCCGAAAAAGAAGCCTGATCAAAAAGACCAGAAAAAGTAACCAACAGGAACCAGAGCATGAAGTTTACCGGTACCGAGAAGTACGTAGCCACCGATGACCTGCAAATGGCCGTCAACGCAGCAATTGCGCTTCAGCGCCCGCTGTTGATCAAAGGCGAGCCGGGCACCGGGAAAACCCTGCTGGCGGAGGAAATGGCCGCTGGGTTGGGTATGAGGCTGATTCCGTGGCACATCAAGTCCACCACCAAGGCCCAGCAGGGCCTTTATGAATACGATGCGGTTTCCCGTCTGAGGGACTCCCAGCTGGGTGATGAAAAGGTCAAGGACATCGGCAACTACATCGTAAAGGGCAAGCTCTGGGAGGCCTTCGAGGCGGACGAGCAGGTGGTTCTGCTAATCGATGAGATCGACAAGGCGGATATCGAATTCCCCAACGACCTTTTGCTGGAACTCGACCGGATGGAGTTCTTTGTCTACGAGACCCAGAAGTTGGTCAAGGCAAAGAAACGCCCGATTGTGGTGATCACCAGTAACAACGAGAAGGAACTGCCGGATGCGTTCCTGCGTCGCTGTTTCTTCCACTACATCAGCTTCCCGGATCATGACACCATGCAGAATATCGTGGATGTGCATTTCCCGGGCTTGCAGCAGCAAATCGTTCGCGATGCCCTGGAAGTCTTCTTCGATGTGCGCAAGGCCCCGGGGCTGAAAAAGAAGCCCTCTACCTCGGAGCTGATTGACTGGCTGAAACTGCTGATGGCCGACGAGCTGTCGGCAAAAATGTTGCAGGAGAAAGATACCAGCTCGGCGTTGCCGCCTCTGTACGGTGCCCTGGTAAAGAACGAGCAGGATGTGCACCTGTTGCAGAAGCTCGCCTTCATGGCCCGTCGCCGCAGCTGATTCTCGGCAAGATCATTGGCAAGAGTCACGTTTTATGTTGATTGATTTTTTTCTTGAAGTCCGGCGCGCACGGGTGCCTGCCAGTCTGAGGGAGTTTCTGGATCTTCTGGAAGCCCTGCAGAAGCGGCTCGCCTTTGCGGACATGGAGGAATTCTATTACCTGTCCCGTCTTTGCCTGGTGAAGGACGAGCGCCACTTCGACAAGTTTGACCGTGCCTTCCAGGCCTATTTTGAAGGTATCGAGAATCTCGACGACCTGCTGGAAGCCCTGATTCCGGACGACTGGTTGCGGGCGGAATTCGAGAAGCACCTTTCTGAGGAAGAGAAGGCCAAGATCGATTCTCTCGGCGGCCTTGAGGAGCTGATCGAAACCTTCAAGAAACGGATGGAAGAGCAGGAGGAGCGCCACGCCGGCGGCAACAAGTGGATCGGCACTGGCGGCACCTCGCCATTCGGGGCCAACGGCTACAACCCGGAAGGCTTCCGGATTGGCCAGAAAAAAGGCCGCCACGGCAGGGCCGTGAAAGTCTGGGAAAAGCGCGAGTTCAAGGATCTGGACGACAGCGTGACCCTCGGCATTCGCAACATCAAGGTGGCGCTGAGGCGGCTGCGTAAATTCGCCCGACAGGGCGCAGCAGATCAGCTGGATATGGACGATACCATTCGTTCAACGGCCCGCAATGCCGGATACCTGGACCTGAAGATGGTGCCCGAACGGCATAACGCGGTAAAAGTGCTGATCTTCTTCGATGTGGGCGGGTCCATGGACCCTCACGTTCGCGTGTGCGAGGAGCTGTTCTCGGCCGCCCGGCTTGAGTTCAAGCACATGGAATATTTTTACTTCCACAATTTCATTTATGAGAGTGTCTGGAAGAACAATATCCGCCGGATGAACGAAACCACCAGCACCTGGGATATTCTTCACAAGTACACGCCCGACTACAAAGTGATCTTTGTCGGCGACGCGACCATGGCACCCTATGAGATCTCCCATCCCGGTGGCTCGATTGAACACTGGAACGAAGAGGCGGGTGCCACCTGGTTCCAGCGAATTACCGAGCACTTCCGTAAGGTCGTCTGGATCAATCCGCTCCCGGAGAGTTACTGGGGTAGCGGTGGTTCGTTGGGTATGACCAGGCAACTCGTTAACGATCACATGTACCCGTTAACCGTTGAAGGCCTTGAATCGGCCATGAAGCAGCTGAGTAAATAAAAAAAGCCGATGCGGTTGAGGGCATCGGCAAAACTCGGCATATCAAGCGGGGTTGCCTGAAGGCACTCCCGCCGCTTTCCAGTGAGCAAATACAGGGCCACTTGACTTAAAAGCTGCTAAAACAGTTGTTTAAAATTCAACTTATCCGCTGAATCTTCCCGGCCCCCGATATCCCTCCTGACTCTGTCAAATAACTCGACACTCTTCCCACTCTTCGACCGCTTAAGCTTCGCTGTGCGTTTTCCATTTGGTGATCTGTATACCGTTCTTGACGGTTACCAAGTGTTACGCTTCCTGCCGATCTGTTACAGAAGTTTGCATGAGTTACAGAGGCTACAAAGGCGGGAGGCTTATGTTCGGCTCACAACAATCACAAAGGCGCCGGATAGAACACCAAAGGTTAGTCCGCATCGGGGCACTGGTTCTGGCATTGCTGGCTGCCTCGGCTGCAGCCGCCGACGGGCTTGACGAGGAACTCGAACGCCTGAATGCTGAAATCGCCAGCCATTCCGAGCGCGTCTTCGCCCTTGAGCAGAAGGTCCTGCATCCAGCCAATACCCGACTGGCAGTTTTTCTGACACTTCAGAGCCGGGATGCTCTCGATCTTGATTCCGTGGAGCTGTTCGTCAATGGCCAGCCCGTGGCTTCCCACCTGTATTCCGATAGAGAACGGGCCTCGCTTGAACGCGGCGGCATCCAGCAGTTATTCACCGGGAATTTGGAAAACGGTGAGCATGCGTTGAAAACGGTGATTACTGCCCGCTCTGCCAATGATGATTTTGTCCGTCGGGAATCCACCCATCGGTTCAGAAAACGCCCCGGAGTACTCCGTTTGCAGATGAGCCTGGAAGCCCGGGCGCCCGATTACGAACCCGGGTTTCGTTCATGGAGTGGGAGTAGGGCGCCATGATGGTCCGGGTCCTGCTGTTTGTTTTGCCTCTGACTGTTTCCGGTTTTTCCGTGGCGGCCACCCCGGCAATGCCGGACGACGTCCTTTCTGGTCTCAAGCAATTCCGGCAGGCCGGAGAAGTCGGTGTGGATCTTGGGGATGGACGACAGCAAGCTCTCTATGAAGACGCTGAGAAGGCACGAACCGCGGGCCGCACTGATGAGGCCGGGCGAATCCTGGGCGGTATGAAAGAAGGCTACTGGGCGGCTCTGGGTTACCTCAATCTTGCCAGCGATTACGCGAAAACCGATCTTAACCCTGCCAGGGCGCTGGTTGCGCTGCGGGTGGCGTTAGCTATGTCCGACGGTGACGCCGACTCCGGGCGTAGCCAACATCTGAAGAATAATCTGCTGGTTCGGGCGGGCTACCTTGCCTACCAGCACGGAGAGTTCGATAAAGCGATCAGCTTTCTGGAGAAGGTCGATCTCGATAGTTTCAACACGCCAAGGGCCCTTTACCTCCATGGTCTGGCCCTGGCAGAAAAGGGCAATCACCGGGCCGCCATGCAGAGCTGGCATCGGGCCAGGAAATATCCCCTGGCATACCCCGGGGTTGCCGATGCCTGGATTGGCATGGGGCGTGGCTATGATCTTTCCGGCTATCTCGGGCAGGCCGGAGAAGCCTACCTCGCTGCCAACGCTGCCTTCGAAAGTGAACGGGTGACCCTTCGCAAACTGGCCGGAAAGATTCGGGAACAGGGGGCCTATAAAACCCTGGTGGAAGATGCCCGGGAAACTGGGGTCGACTGGTTTCTGGCCGACAGCCGCACACTGACCCAGCCGCGCATGGCCTATCTTCTTGGCTTCATGGAGGACCCTGACGTCCAGAGGGCCGCAGGGCGGGTGGCAGCCCTTCGTTCGATGGCGGTAAAACTTGAACGCCATGGTCATGATCTTGCGGTGTTTCAGGGCGCTCTGAGAGAACAGCTGGTCGGCATCCATCAGCAGCAATCCAGGCAAAGTACCGCCGATCTTTCTGTGCAGGGGGAGGAGCTTGGTACACGATTGCAGCGCCTTGCGGATAAGGCAGGTCCTGGCCAGCAAGCCCGCATCACGGCTCTCCAGAAAGCCCTGTCGGACGCCCGGACCCGTTTGAGCCAGGTCCGGAGCAAGGCATCGGGGCAACCGGAGATCCTGGAATGGTTGCGTCGCTCTGCCGAAGCACTGACAGGGCGCAACGAAGCGCTGTTAGTGTCTGCTCGTCAGTTGCTTGAAGCATCTGAAACGGCGTTGGACGAACTGGCGCTCGACTATGTCGAAGCCAGGGACCAGCAGATGGCCTTCGCACTGGACAAAACCGAACAGCAGATAGCTCACCTGTATGAATATCTCGCCCTTCAGAACCTGGAGGAGACCCAACCATGATCCGGCCGTTTCAGAGCTTCTGCCTTTCCTTACTGCTGGTAGCGCCGGCTGTGGCCCAGGAATCTTTTCGTGTGGAACTGGGCCGGGACGGCGAGACCATCGGGGATATGCGTCCGGTGTTCCTGACCTTTGAAAGCCGGCCGATGCCGGCCATCTCGCCTTCGGAAGTTGCCCGCCGTTACCATCGCCTGTTCCGGACATCCGACGAACCAGAGGTCCGGATTGATGCCCTTAACCGTCTGAGCAATATCCGGGACCGTTCAGGTGAAGACATAGGGTTCTCTCCGGCTGAAGAGGAAAGGGTCTATAGCGAAGCGATCAGCAGCTACGAGTCCATTCTGGCGCGCGGCTCCTATGGTGGGCGGCTGGATGAACTGCTTTACCAGATGGCCAAGGCACATGCCCTGACAGGACAGCAGGATGCGTCTATCCAGAGGCTGAAACAGCTGGTCGGGTTGTACCCTGATTCTCCTCTGGTACCTGAGGCCCGGTTCCGGTTGGCGGAATCCGCCTTTGCAGAGGGCCAGTACGCTGAGGCAGAAAGCGGCTACCGGCAATTGATTGCATCCGGCGACAGCGAAGAGTTCAGCACCAAGGCCCGATACATGCTTGGCTGGAGCCAGTTCAAACAGGGCCCGTCTGCATGGAACAGGGCCGCAGGCACGTTTGTCGAGGTTCTGGACGAGTTTCTGCCGCAGGAACAGAGCCTTGAGTCGGTCAGTGAATCCAGTGTTGATACCATCGACGACACCTTCCGGGTGCTGGCATTGATGGCGGCCCGAAAGGGTGGGCCGGACACCCTCATTGCGTGGTTGGATAAGGCCCAGCCGCGTCCCTGGGAACACCTGTTGTTCGATCGGCTCGCGGATTATTACGCCATCCAGGGCAAGACCGGGGCCAGTGTTGCCGCTAACCGGGCGTTCATCGAGTATTCCCCCAATCATCGTTCCGTTCCGGCCTTCCGGTTGCAGGTGGTGGATGTCTGGCAAGCGGCAGGTGACGCGGAGCGGGTTCGTATGGCTCGTGCCCGATTCGTCGAGAGCTTTAGCGTGGATTCCGCCTTTGCCGAGCTGAATGGGAGCCAGCAGGACAAGTGGCGGAGCTTCAGCAGACGGCTGGCGGACTATCACTATGATTTGGGTGCTCGCTCGGCGGAACAGGGTCAGGTTGCAAACTCTGAGTCTGCCTTTGCACAGGCCGCCACTTACTATGAAGGACTGGCACCCCAGGTTGGCCAGAACGGCGAGGTCTTGCGACTTGCCGGGGATGCCCGACTGCAGGCGGGGCATTTTCCGGGAGCGCTGGATAACTTTCGCAAAGCTGCCTACGAAGCGCCCGGTTACAGTGAAGCGGCTGATGCTGCCTGGGCCGCCGTTACTCTGTTGAGAGACGGCGTCGACCAGCAGTACGGAGCTACCGCATTCAAACCCGGTCTGGAGGACCTTTCAGACGAAGCCAATCGTTTTAACGAGCGATTCGCGGGTGATAATCGGGGTTCCGGCCTGATGGCGGATCTGGCTGCCCGTTGGCTTGCTGCCGGCGATCATGAGCGGGGATTGCACTATGCTTCGCAGGTTCTGACTGCCCCCGGGGCATTGCCGACAGAGCAATACGCTGCATGGCAGGTAACGGCCCGGATCCGCCAGAAAGAGGGCGATTATGGACTGGCGGAACGCGCGTGGAATCAGGCGCTGGATCTTGCCGAGAGCGATCAGCTCAGGGATGTGACCGGCGACCAGTTGGCGACCATTCGCAGGCAACTGGCGACGGCTGTCTATCGCCAGGGGGAAGTGGCTGCATCCCAGGGCCGGCTCGGAGAGGCTGTGGGTCATTTCCGGCGGGTTGATTCAGTGTTACCCGGCTCGGAAATCGCCATCCGGGCCCGTTACGACGCCGCCAATACCTTGCTCAAGGCATCGGACTGGACAGCCGCTGTTGTCGACCTGCAAGAGTTCCGCACCGACCACCCGCAACATGATCTGACTGCGGGTATCAGTGAAAAGCTGGTACACGCCTGGATTCAGTCCGATAAACCCACCCAGGCAGCATCCGAATTGCTGCAGGCCGCTGAAAATCATGCCAACCCCTGGCAATTGCGGCTGCGGGCTTCGGAATTGCTGAATGAGGCCGGCAATGTAGCGGAGCGGAATGCCCTGTACAGGGACTATCTTGCTACCGGCCCGAAGGCTGGCGACGGATCTGAACATGAGCGGCTCCAGACCTTCCGTTATCGCCTGATAGAAAGCGGCGACGATCCGGATCACTGGCGGGAAGCACTGGTCCAGTCAGAGCTGGACAGCGCCTGGCACAGTGCCGACACCCTTGAGTGGGCATCCCGGTCTTCTCTGGTGCTTGGCGCCCGTGCGGCTGCCGCGTTCACCAGCATCAGCCTGAGTCAGCCTCTGGAACAATCTCTGGGGCGCAAGCAGAAGGCTCTGGAAACCGCTCGACAGCGATTCCTGGATGCCGAAGCTCTCGGTGGCGAGCGCGTTCTGTCTGAATCTTTGTTCCGCCGGGCAGAGCTCTACCGGGGCCTGGCCAAAGACCTGATGACATCCGCCGTACCTTCGGACCTGAATGAGCTTGAGGCCATGCAGTACCAGATGCTGCTTGAAGAAGAGGCGTATCCCTTCGAAGAGAAAGCCATTCAACTGCACACGGAAAACCACCGCCGGATTACATCGGAGGGCTATGACGCCTGGATAGGTCGAAGCCTTGGCGTTCTTGCGGAACTGCACCCGGGACGCTACGAGCGGAGTGTCAAATGGCTCAGCTGGAACATGGAGTCTAACGATGGGGTGTAATCCGTTACTTAAAGAAGGGCTGCGTTGGGCATTCCTGCTGCTGGTGTTTCTCGCCGGTTGTGCCGGCCAGGAAGTGCGGCAGCCAGAGGAGCCGGCCAGAACCGATCCAGAGCTGGCGGCAAGCTTTGAAAAGGAAGGGCGCAAGGCCTTCGAAGAAGGTAGGAAAGGTGCGGCGGTGGACGCCTGGCAGAAAGCCGTGGAGTTGGACCCCACCAATGCCGTGACCGTGAACAATCTGGCGCTGGTCCTGAAGGATCAGTACCGGTTCGCCGAAGCCGTTAAATTGCTGGAAACAGGCATTGCCCATTCGCCGGATGTGGCGGAGCTGCATTTCAATCTGGCGGTGATTGCTGAGCTCTATCTGCTCGATCTGGAAACGGCCCTCACGCACTACAACCGTTACCGGGAACTGACCAAAGCAGACGACCAGGAGGTGGCCGGGTGGATTGCGGACCTGGAAAGGAGGCTGGAATAAATGATTGGTAGCCGGAAAACCTCTAGAAACCTCTTTACTGCGCTGCTGCTGGCAGGCCTTCAGGTGCTGTTCCTCAACCAGGCGAAGGCGGACCAGGATGACACTGTCCGGCTCAGTGTTGAGGGCCTGTCTGCAAGTCTTGGCGAAGACGAGCCCCGGGTACTTTACATATTGCCCTGGCAGGCGCCGAGCCTGCCAAGAAGACCAAGGGCAGACCCGAATAACGAGGCGCCCGAACTGGTCCGTCCGGCTGATCCGGTCGCCCTGGAGCGGCACCGCCTCTTTCGCGAAAACCTTAACCCTCTGATCCTGAGTCCCCTCGGAGACTCAGCAGTGACTGCGCAGTAATAACGGGAGAACAACCATGCTGGACACCATCGTACGTTTTTTCCAGGAAGGCGGGCCCTTCATGTACCCCATTGCCATCGTACTGGCGTTGGGGCTGGCCATCACTCTGGAACGGTTCTTTTATCTCTCGGCGGTGCGGCGTCGTAACCGGGTTGCTTTTGAGCGAGGCATCCTGCCGCTCCTCAGGAAAAGGGACTATCAGCGGGCCATGAAAGCTGCCACCAACTCCGACAGCGCTATTGCCTCAATCATGGGCGCCGGCATTGGCCGGTTGCTCAGCAACAGCCGGCGAGAGGACATCGAGTACGCCATGGAAGAAGGCCTGATGGAAGTGCTGCCGCGCCTCGAAAAACGCACCCAGTACCTGGCGACCCTGGCCAATATCGCCACGCTGCTCGGCCTTTTGGGAACCATTATTGGTCTTATTGCTGCGTTTACCGCCGTGGCGGCGGCAGATCCTTCCCAGAAGGCAACCCTGCTGTCGGAAAGTATTTCCGTGGCCATGAACACGACGGCCTTCGGCCTGATGTCGGCGATACCGTTGCTCATGTTCCATGCGGTACTGCAGACCCGCACCAACGAGATTGTGGACAGTTTCGAAATGGCCGGGGTGAAGTTGCTGAACATTGTGTCTGAACCATGAGACGCCGTCACCGCAGGTTAAACGCTTCGCCGGAGCTGGATATCACCGCCTTTCTCAATCTCATGATTGTTCTGGTGCCCGTCCTGTTGCTTGGCATGGTGTTCAGCCAGGTCCGGATGATCGAGCTGAACTTTCCGGGTATGGACGCCGGGCAGGCGCCTGAGCCTGAGGAATTCCGGCTCGTGGTTACTCTGATTCCGGAAGGTATCGAGATCGCCGACAGCGACCGCGGTCTGATCCAGGCGCTGCCCGTGGGCGAGGAAGGGCAGGATTTCGAGAACCTTCGTCAGGTACTTCGGCAGATAAAAACCCGTGTGCCGGATAAAACCGACGTGGTGCTGGAAGTCGGACCGGACATCGATTACCAGACACTGGTTACTGCCATGGATACCGTCCGCTCTTATCCGGCGGTAGTTGCGGCCAGCGTGGTTGAGGGGGAGCTGTTTCCCGATGTTTCGCTGATGGATGCACCTGAAGACCGGAAGCTTGCCGCAAACGCCAGGGCCGAATCAGGGGAGGGCGCATGAGAACGTCCCGAAAGGCGAAAAGAATTCGTCGGCATTACGGCCGGATGCACAAGCCCGGGGGCCTGAACCTGGTGTCGCTGATGGACATCTTTACCATCCTGGTCTTTTTCCTGATGGTGAATTCCTCGGATGTGAAAGTGATGCAGAACACCGCAGACGTGCCTTTGCCAAAGTCCACGGCTCAACAGGAGGCGGTTGAGAGCCTGACAGTCCAGGTAACGGCCAATGCCATTCTGGTCCAGGGCAGCGAAGTGGCAAGACTGGATGGCATCGAGACCAGTGACACCTATATCGCCGGTCTGTCGGAAGAGCTTTCCTGGCGCCGCAACCGCTGGTCTGAAGTTCCCGAGGAGGGGCTTGAGGTAACCATAATGGCCGGCCGGGATACCGATTACCGATTGCTTCGCAAGGTCATGCAGACCTGTGTTGATGAACAATATCGACAGGTGCGCCTCGCAGTGGAAGGGGAGGTCCGTAATGGCTGATAACGGATATTCCCCTGCGACGGGTTCGGGGCTGCCATGGAGTCGTGATCTCGGCGAGAGTCGAAGATTTACGGGTATTGTATTGTTGATGCTGGCGCTGTTTTTGCCACCGGCGTTCCTGATCCCAATGCTGGATGTACCGGAGGTTGAGCGCAGCGAGGCCGAGAAGGTTCCTCCCCGGCTGGCGCGGCTGGTGGAGAAGCCTAAACCGATTGTGCCACCGGAGCCAGTTCAGCCCGAGCCAGAACCTGAGCCAGAACCGGAAGTGAAGGAAGCGAAGAAAGAAAAACCAAAGCAGCCGGAACCGAAAGTTGCCAGGGTTGAACCCGACCCTGTGCCTGCCCCAAAACCAGAATCCGAACCTCAGGCCGTATCCGAGCCGAAGCCCAAGCAGACCACCGAGCAAGCCAGGGAAAAAGCGTCCCGCTCCGGGCTGCTGGTCATGAGAGACAAGCTGGCTTCACTCAGGTCGCCTGAACCCACACCAGCCCGTGAGTTTGCGGTCAACACACAGTCGGAGGCGGCCGAAGCAACGAAATCGCGCGAGGATTCTCAGCAAGTCCTCAGTGGAAGCGGTGGTGTGGAGGACGCTCCGGCGCCGGAAACCACTGTCGCTGTGGCTGAGCATGAGGTCAAAACGGTTGATGCGCCCGAGGAAGAATCCCGAAAAGTGGCCGCCAGGCCGGCAAAGGTCGAGCCATCGGTTGGCGAGCGGGCAATGAGTAATATCCGGCAAGTATTCGATGCCCAGAAAACGGCACTCTATTCCATGTACCGGCGGGAGCTTCGGCAGGATCCGACCCTCAAGGGCAAGGTGTTGTTGGAGCTGGTAATCGAACCGGATGGCTCGGTGTCTGCCTGTGAGGTGGTCAGCTCAGAGCTCGAGCACCCCACGCTGGAACAGCGGATTGCCATGCGCGTGCGGCTGTTCAATTTCGGGGCTGACAATGTTGAGGCCCGGAAGGTCAGATTTCCGATTGATTTCCTGCCCGGCTGATAACTTGATCGGGCAGCCAGCGAGGGACTGCCCGACACGGCGAGCTTAGTTTTCGATGGTGATTTTCGGCAACCGGGGTTTGTGCAGACACACTTTCTCCGATGGCGCGATGACCTTCGCTTCCCCGATGACCACCTTCTGATCGTTCTGATTACGTACGTCGCACTCGACCACGACCCGGCCTTTCGGTTCCTTGCGGAGGATTTTCAACTGAACGGTGAGGGTGTCGTCCAGTTTCACCGGCCGCTTGAAAGACAGGCTCTGGTCCAGGTAGATGGTACCGGGGCCCGGCATGACCGTTGCCAACGCCGCCGAGATCAGGGAGCCGCTCCACATACCATGGGCAATCCGATCCTTGAACATGGAGCCGGCTGCAAATTCGGAGTCCAGGTGTACCGGGTTTACATCACCGGAGACCGCCGCAAACAGCACCAGTTCGTCCTCGGTGAGGGTGCGCGTAAAGGTGGCGGTGTCGCCCTCGTTCAGCTCGTCGTAGGTGATATTTTCCAGGGTATCAAGGGTATCGCTCATCGCGTGCTCCGCACTGTTGTCATTTGAGTACAGGTGTTCGGGTAAGAGTCTCGAAAACTACCTCATCGGTTACAAAACTGCTATTCTCTCCCCACTTTTTTGAGGCTGATACTTTTGTAGGGTTGATTTTCTGATCAACCTGACATCGGTAAATCATTACAATCAAAAGCGCCAAACAGGAGATGGTGATGGATTTTGAGCAGTTCTATCAGGATAAATACCCCGCCGGCGTGCCCCGTGAGGTGGACCTGAACAAGTACAAAAGCATGGTGGATGTATTCGAACAGTCGGTCAAAAAGTTTGCCGACCGTCCCGCATTCAGTGCTGTTGGCGCAACTCTCACTTACCGTGACCTCGACACCCAGAGCCGTAACTTTGCGGCCTGGCTCCAGAACAAGACAGACCTGAAGCCCGGTGACCGTATTGCCGTGCAAATGCCCAACGTCAGCCAGTACCCGGTGGTTGTGTTTGGTGCCATGCGGGCTGGCCTGATTGTGGTGAATACCAACCCGCTGTACACCACGCGGGAAATGGAACACCAGTTCAATGATTCTGGCGCCAAGGCGTTGGTGGTTCTGGCCAACATGGCGGAGAACGCCGAGAAGGTGCTGCCGCATACCGGCATCGAGCACGTGATCGTTACCGAAATTGCGGACATGCACTCGCCGATCAAGCGCACCCTGATGAATGCTGTGGTCAAGCACGTGAAGAAAATGGTGCCGGCGTTCAATATTCCCCAGGCGCACAAGCTTCCGGCAGTCCTGAGTGCCGGCGCCCGTGAGAAATTCACCCCCGTAGAGTGCAAGCAGGACGATATCGCCGTGCTCCAGTACACCGGTGGTACCACTGGTGTGGCGAAAGGCGCAATGCTGACCCACGGCAATCTTGTCGCTAACCTGCTGCAGACCCGTCCGATGATGGAAGACATGGTGGTTGAGGGGCAGGAAGTGGTGATTGCACCGCTGCCGCTGTACCACATTTATTCCTTCACCCTGAACTGCGGCATCATGCTTGAGGCGGGCGCCCACAACGTATTGATTCCGAATCCGCGGGATATCCCGGGCTTCGTGAAAGAGCTGAAAAACCACAAGTTCACCGCCTTCCTTGGCCTGAACACCCTGTTTGTTGCCCTTTGCAATAACGAAGAGTTCCAGGCTCTGGACTTCAGCGGCCTGAAGCTGACCTCCTCGGGCGGTATGGCGCTGACCAGTGACACCGCCAAGATGTGGGAGCGGGTTACCGGCTGCGAGATCTGCGAAGGCTTCGGGATGACCGAAACCTCACCGGTGGTCACTTTTAACCCCCATAGCGCGATTCAGATTGGTACCATCGGCCTTCCGATTCCGTCCACTCTGGTAAAAACCCTGGACGACGAGGGCAATGAAACGCCCCTGGGCGAGCCTGGAGAACTGTGTGTGAAAGGCCCGCAGGTCATGCGCGGTTACTGGCAGCGCCCGGAAGACACCCAGAAATCCTTCACTGAGGACGGCTACCTGCGTACCGGGGATATCGCCCTGATCCAGGAAGACGGCTATGTCCGGATTGTCGATCGCAAGAAAGACATGATCATCGTCTCGGGCTTCAACGTGTTCCCGAACGAGATTGAAGATGTGGTAAGCAGCCATCCGAAGGTGGTCGAGTGTGCCGCCGTTGGCGTACCCGATGCCAAGAGCGGCGAGGCGGTCAAGGTTTACCTGGTGCCCACGGCGGAGGGCGTGACAGAAAACGAGCTCAAGGAATTCTGTCGCGAGCGGCTCACCGCCTACAAGGTACCCAAGCAGTTTGAGTTCCGTGACGAACTGCCCAAGACCAACGTAGGCAAGATTCTGCGCCGTGAACTGCGGGACGAGGCGAACAACAAGTAAGTGGCTTTGAGCACACCGACACCCAAACCCGATGGCGAAGCGGCCGTCAAAGCGATGATGGAGCAGCTGGACGCCTGCAATCAGCAGGAAGCTGCCCGCATCGTTAAAACGGTTGCCCGTACCAAGGGAAAACCGGGCCAGAAAGATCTGGAGAAAATGGCGAACTGGCTGGAACGTGGGCTGGAAAAGGTTCAGCAGCGCCACGCCCTGCACAAGCCAGCCAGCTTTCCGGAGGGCTTGCCGGTTTCCGAACGGGTCGACGACATCCGTGAGGCCATCGAAAACCATCAGGTGGTGATCATTGCCGGGGAAACCGGTTCCGGTAAAACCACCCAGATCCCCAAGATCTGCATGAACAGCGGTCGGGGTATCCGGGGCCTGATTGGCCACACCCAGCCACGCCGCATCGCGGCACGCAGCGTGGCCGCCCGTATTGCCGAGGAAATCGGTGAGCAGACCGGTCAGCAGATCGGGTATCAGGTCCGTTTTACCGACAACACCTCCGAGCAATCCCGGGTAAAGGTGATGACCGACGGCATCCTGCTGGCGGAGGTTCAGCACGACCGGTTTCTGGATCGCTACGATACGATCATCATCGATGAAGCCCACGAGCGCAGTCTCAACATCGACTTCCTGCTCGGTTATCTGCGCCAGCTCCTGCCCAAGCGCCCGGATCTGAAAGTCATCATTACCTCGGCGACCATCGAGGTTGAACGATTCAGCGAATTCTTCGACAAGGCGCCGGTGATTGAGGTGAGTGGTCGCACCTATCCGGTGGATGTGCGTTACCGGCCGCTGACCGGCGATGAAGACGATAGGGACCAGGGCTGGACAGACGGCGTATTGGGCGCCCTCGATGAAATCGAGCAGCACGAGCGCAGCGAAAAACAGCCACCGGGGGACGTGCTGGTGTTCCTGCCCGGGGAGCGGGAGATCCGCAATCTCAGCAAGGTGCTGCGCCATGTGGACCTGCGGCACACCGAAGTGCTGCCCCTGTACTCCCGGTTGAGCAATGCCGAGCAGAACCGGGTGTTCCAGTCCCACAAGGGCCGACGGATTGTGCTTTCCACGAACGTGGCTGAAACCTCCTTGACGGTGCCGGGCATCCGCTACGTGATCGATACCGGGGTTGCCCGGATCAGCCGCTACAGTGTGCGCTCGAAGATCCAGCGCTTGCCGGTGGAGCCCATTTCCCAGGCCAGTGCCAACCAGCGGGCAGGACGTTGTGGCCGGGTGGCCCCGGGTATCTGTTTCCGGCTTTATGATGAGACGGATTTCATCAATCGCCCGGAATACACCGATCCGGAAATACTGCGCACCAACCTGGCGTCGGTCATTCTGCAAATGGCGACGTCGGGCCTTGGGGAAATTCGGCAGTTTCCGTTCCTGGAGGCGCCGGATAAGCGTCAGGTCAACGACGGCTACAAGCTGCTGGAAGAATTGGGTGCAGTGGATGACAAGCGCCGGGTTACCCGGCTTGGTCGAACCATGTCGCGCCTGCCCCTCGATCCTCGCCTGGCCAGGATGCTGGTCACTGCGGCGGAGCTTGGCAGTCTGGCGGAAACATTGGTGATCATTGCCGGGTTGAGTATTCAGGACCCCCGGGAGCGGCCCCAGGACAAACAGCAGGCGGCGGATCAGGCCCACGCACCGTTCAATGACAAGGAATCGGATTTCGTCACCCTGCTGAACGTGTGGAATTTCTATGAAGAGCAACGCCAGGAGCTTTCCCAGAATCAGCTCAAGAAGGTTTGCCAGAAGAACTTCCTGAGCTGGATGCGAATGCGGGAATGGCGGGATATCCATCGCCAGCTGACGTTGATCTGTCGTGAACAGAAGCTGGCGGTCAACAAGGATGCCGCCAGTTACGAGGCGCTGCACAAGGCGATACTGGCCGGTCTTCTGGGCCAGGTAGCGGTGAAGGTGGAAAAGAAAGAATACCTGGCGACCCGGAACCGGAAGGTGCTGATCTTTCCCGGCTCCAAGGTAGCGAAGACCGGTCCGAAATGGATTGTTGCCACCGAGATTGTGGAGACCAGTCGGGTATTTGCCCGGGTGGTGGCCTCCATTCAACCGGAATGGATTGAGCCCCTGGCCGGCCATATCGTCAAACACCATTATTTCGAGCCCCATTGGGAGCAGAAGCGGGCCCAGGTGATGGGTTACGAAAAGGTCACCCTTTACGGCCTGGATATTGTCGCCAAGCGCCGCATTCCTTACGCCAAGGTGGATCCGGCGGAATGTCGGAATCTGTTTATCCGGCGAGCGCTGGTGGAAGGGGATTACCGGTCAAAGGCGGCCTTTATCGCCCGCAACCGGGAGATGCTCGACACGGTTGAGAATCTTGAGAAGAAGACCCGGCGGCGTGATCTGCTCGTTGACGATGAAGTGCTGGTGGCCTTCTACGATGAACGCCTGCCTGCAGACATCATCAGTGGCCGGCATTTCGAGACCTGGTGGAAGGGGCTCTCGCCGGAGCAGCTGAAGGAACTGGAGCTCACCGAGGCCGACATTCTTCAGCGACCGGTGGATGCGCGGGCCGCTGACCTGTACCCGGACTATCTGGAGTGGGAGGGTGTTCGTTACCCGCTGAGCTATGAGTTCGAACCCACCAGTGAAAAGGACGGCGTTACGCTTCAGGTGCCCTTGATGGCGCTCAAGCAGATACCTTCCCGTCGCCTGGAATGGCTGGTGCCGGGACTGTTGAGGGAGAAGTGCATTGCCCTGGTGAAATCCTTGCCCAAGGCATTGCGCCGGAATTTCGTTCCGGTGCCGGATTTCGTGGATGCCGCTCTCGAAAATCTTCAGCCTTCCAACGAACCGCTGACGCTTCAGCTTGGCGAGCAGTTGCGGCGCATGACCGGCGTGCAGATTGATCCTGATGCCTGGACCGATAGCGAATTGCCAAAACACTTGCGGATGAACCTTCGCGTTATGGGTGACGGCGGTCGCGCCATTGCAGAGAGCCGAGAAACGGCAGAGCTTCAGCACCAACTTGAGGGTCAGGCCGAGCAGGCGCTGGCCTCGGCAACTCAGGATGATGCCGCAACGGAACCGAGTGGCGAGTACACGGAATGGCAGTTCGGTGCATTGCCTGAACAGGTACAGACAGAAAAAGGCGGTATGCAGGTTACTGTGTATCCCGCCCTTGAGGATCTGGGTAAGCAGGTGCGCCAGATACGTTGTCTTGATCGGCTGACTGCTGAAGATACCACCCGGAAGGCTATCGCCCGCCTGATTCTGAACCGGTTCGGCAGGACGCTCGATGACCTGGAGCGGAAGCTTCCCCGGTTTAAACAGTCTGCGCTGATGTTTGCTCCTGTAGGCCAGTCGAAAGTGTTGCTGGATGACCTGTTGCTGGCAACGGCCATGCAGCACTTTCTCCCGGAGGGTGTTCCGAGGACAGCAGAGGACTTCGACCGTGTGTTTGACGCTCACCGGGGCGACTTCATCCCGGCTCTGGAGCAGGCAGACGAGCGGTTGTATCAGGCCATGTCCGGTTACCAGAAAGTGGCGAAGCAGTTGAAAGGCAAAATCAATCTGGCCCTCGCCAACAGCATGGCCGATCTGAAATTTCAGCTACAGAACCTTGTCTATCCCGGATTTCTGGTGGAAACACCGCCTGAGTGGCTGGCGGAATTCGGGCGTTACTTCGAGGCGGCTCTGATTCGGCTGGAGAAAATGTCCCGGGAAATGGGCCGGGAGCGGGAGTTTCTTCACACCATTGAGCCGCTCTGGTCCCGCTACGCGGTGAAGCGGGACGAACAACAGCGGCAGGGGACCCGGGATCCTGAATTGGTGTTGTACCGCTGGATGCTGGAGGAGTTCCGGGTGTCGTTCTTTGCCCAGCAACTGGGCACGGTGATGACCGTGTCGGTGAAACGTCTGGACCGGCAGTGGGAAAAAACCAGAGTCTGAGAAAGGCAGACTGCACCAATCCGGTGCTACTGACTGATAGCCGACGGGCAAAACCCCGATACTGTGTTAGTATTTCTGGCAGTAGGTCAATGAACGAATCAGACGGGACGCCAGTCATCCCGTTTTCACAATCATGACGTGGGGTTAGCGTGATTAAAGCCGTTATTAGCGGGACCGGTCTCTACACACCGCCAGCAACCATTGATAATGACGAACTGGTCGAAGCCTTCAACCAGTACGTTGAACTGTTCAACGCGGAGAACGCAGACGCCATCGCCAATGGCGATGTGACGCCGCTGCAGCCATCGTCCTCCTCGTTTATCGAGAAAGCGTCCGGCATCAAGCGCCGACATGTGATCGACAAGGATGGCATTCTCGATCCCAAACGCATGAAGCCCTATATTCCCGATCGCAGCAACGAGGAGCCCTCGGTGCAATGCGAAATGGCTGTGACTGCTTGCCGTGAGGCCCTTGAGCAGGCGGGTAAGTCGGCACAGGATGTCGATGCCGTGATCGTTGCCTGTTCCAACCTGCAACGGGCCTATCCGGCAGTTTCTATCGAAGTTCAGGAAGCGCTGGGTATCGACGGGTTTGCCTATGATATGAACGTGGCGTGCAGCTCCGCTACGTTCGGCCTTCAGGCGGCCGTCAATTCCGTCGAGAATGGCAGTGCCCGTTCCGTTCTGGTGGTCAGCCCGGAAATCTGTTCGGGCCACCTGAATTTCCGGGACCGGGACAGTCACTTTATTTTTGGTGACGCCTGCACAGCCATTCTGGTTGAGCGCGAAGAAGATACCCGTGAGGGGCAGGGGTTCGAGATTCTTGGTACCAGCCTGAAAACCAAGTTTTCCAACAACATCCGGAACAATTTCGGTTTTCTGAACCGCGCCGATGATTCCGGTGTTGGTAAACCCGACAAGCTCTTCGTTCAGCAGGGTCGCAAGGTGTTCAAGGAGGTGTCGCCGCTGGTTGCCGAGACCATCCAGAAACAGCTGCAAAGCCTGTCCCTCTCGCCGGATGATCTCCGTCGCATGTGGCTGCACCAGGCCAACCTGAATATGAATCAGCTGATTGCCCGCAAGGTGCTGGGTCGCGATGCCACTGAGGAAGAGGCACCGGTGATTCTGGATGAATACGCCAACACCAGCTCCGCCGGTTCGATCATCGCCTTTCACAAGCACAAGGATGACTTTGTCAGTGGCGATCTCGGGGTAATCTGTTCGTTCGGGGCAGGTTATTCCATCGGCAGCGTGGTGGTACGCCGCCGGTAGGAGTCTTCCGGTTCAAGTCGTTGCCAGAGCCCGAAGGGTATCTGGCAGCGGGGCCGAGGCGCGCGTTTCCCGGTCGAACCACACGATTTTCGCATAGCCTTCCGCATAAACCGCGCCAGTATCGACATCTGTCAGCAAATGATAGGTGTCGAGGCTGGTGTTACCTGCTTTGTCAGCGTATGTTTTCACCTCAACCGTTGCCGGGTGGTTCAATTCCTTTAGAAAGGTGGCACTGGTCTTTATAATGACCGGGCCGGTTGGCTCTTCGGGACCGCCGAGCTCCAGTGAGGCCAGCCAGACAATGCGCGCTTCCTCAAAGAATCGGAAGTAGACTGTATTATTGGCGTGGCCGTATGCATCCATGTCGCCCCAGCGGAGCGGCATGGTAATCGTGTTTACAAGATTTCCCGGTACTGACATCGGTTTCTCCGGAACAATGGTTTAATAATAAAAAGAATAGCGCCGGTATTTTCGACGAATTGAAACGAATTAAACAACCCAAGAGCAGATAATGAAACACATTTTTATCCGGCGCCGGCTGATTACGCTCATCATGTTGTTATTCCTGGCTGTATTCCTGCCAGTGGGCCAGGCCACCGCACAGACTATGCAGGAACCTGCGCCAGAAGGCTCTGTTCCGGTTGACCCGAAAGACCCCTGGGAGAACTGGAACCGCAAGGTGTACACCTTCAACGAGACCATTGATCGCTGGTTCCTGAAGCCGGTGGCACAGGCCTACAGAGACTTCACCCCGCAGATTGTTGACCGTGGCATTACCAATTTCTTCAATAACCTGACCGAACTCCGAAACTTCACCAACAGCGTACTGCAGCTGAAAGGGGAGTCGGCCGTGGTTGCGGTAGGGCGCTTTACCTACAACACGACGTTCGGTCTGGCCGGGCTGATTGACGTGGCAACCGCCTTTGATCTTCCGGAGCGGCCGGAAGATTTTGGTCAGACGCTGGGGTACTGGGGCGCGGGTTCAGGGCCGTATCTCATGCTGCCGTTTCTGGGGCCTTCAACCCCCCGCCATTTTACCGGTTTCCTGACCGACGGCTTCGCGCTACCGTCGGCCTGGGATGAAGTCGACAGCCCGGAAGTTTACTATGCCCGAGGGCTGCAGATAGTTGACCGCCGGGCAGACCTCATTCCCGCTGAAAGCTTTATCTCGGGCGACAGCTACATATTTGTGCGAAATGCCTTTCTGCAACGTCGGGAGTTCCTGATTAACGACGGGAAAGTGGTTAACGACCCGTTTGCCAGTGGCGACGATGAAGATCTGATGCTGGATGATTTCTGAGTGTCATCCGGTTTGAAAGGAGGTCAGCGGTGCTCAAGGATCCAAGAATAGCCAAATTCCGGAAAATGCTGGCCGAGGCGCCAAACTACGAAGTGTGGAAGGCCGCGGCCCTGGAGTTGGACTTCCTGGAGGGCAATGCCGAGTGGAAAGAGGATTTTGCCTCCGATCTCTACCACTACGAAGTCATCTACGACCGGCTGAGCAATCTCAAACAGTATCGTCAGCAGAATGATGTAGAGCGGCTCAAGCGGGCCCTTCGGGAGGGG
>Ga0064014_10123_pt1 | contig 31169 bp, 29 predicted proteins | sample CrowatWCoCulture_2_FD_61584 | JGI IMG/M metagenome (GOLD analysis project Ga0064014, IMG submission 61584) | Marine cyanobacteria communities from the University of California, Santa Cruz, USA, analyzing cyanobacterial DNA methylation -... | ecosystem: Host-associated > Microbial > Bacteria >...
GGGTGGGATATCCTGGCCAGGTTTGTATCTTGTAACTCAGATCAATTAAATATCCTCGATATAAATCTTTAGTAAGTTCTATATTTTTAACATAAATAGGTAATACTTTATCTTTATATTCTACAACTAAAATTTTACCCTCATTATTGACAAAGTGAACCTTGAAAATAGCATGATTTCTATACTTTAATTCTTCGGGGATATCCGCTTGATACTCATAACCTTTATATCCTGCTAACCCTTGCCAAGATTCCGTGACAACAGCAGACTGAACAACAATATGGGGTTGAGAACTAGGATTTTTAATTAATTTTCCTTGTAAACAAACTTGATCATGTCTCCCAACTTGCTTTAAAGTTTCCTGAGTTTGCTTATTACCAGGAATGACAGAAAAGTGTTGAAAGTCAAAAAAGTTATCAGGATCACGAACTGCAAAAACAAAGATATTTTATTCAGGAACTGTACCATTAATTTCCCCTAACAATCCGGTATTTTCTAATTCATCACTTAAGTTAGATAAGTTAACTCCTTGATATACTTCTGGATGATAAACACAAGATTCTGGAACGGATAACGCAGGGGAAACCAGGGTAATAATTCCAGTTATGATAGTAACTATTATTAAGAGTAATCGACTTTGATAACCTTTAATCATTTAGACAAAATAGAAAAGCACAATGCACATTATAGCAATTCTCATACTTGTGAGGTACACAGTTTTCTAGTTTTAGGAGTTCGGAGTTCGGAGTTCCGAGTTAGATGTTAGGTGTACCTCACTCGTTGCGAGAAACGCCATATAACAATCTTCCTAAAAAGATGTTTAAAACTGCTATAATTTGAGCGTTTATTTATCAATTATTTTTAGTATCATGAAATTATCTACATCCCATTTAATCAAGTCTTCACTTTTCGCCGTTAGCGTAGGGTTGATGGCTTCTGTATTTCCTAGTTCAACTTTTGCCTTTACCGTGACAGGTAGGGCCATCCCTGGACTTATTCAAGGTTTAAGTGCTGAAGAAAACTTTGCCGCCGAAGGTTTCACCTTAATTACTGAATCAGAAAAAGAAGTTACGCAAACATAACCAATAACTCCGTCCCTTGAGAACTGCTATAAGATCAAAGAAGCGAGAAAAATAATACATAGATAATATGAGTCAAACCATTACACCATCTCAAACCCAGAACAGTTTAGCCCCCAATGTGATCACTGATATTACACCGGAGGGGAATTGGTTCTCAGACTTTTCTCAAGAAACCCTAGCCATGACGAAACGTCTGTTCATTCAACTACAACGCCGTCCCTCAACCTTGATAGCCGGTATTATTCAGCCGTTTATGTGGTTAATATTATTTGGGGCTTTATTTTACAACGCCCCTCAAGGGTTATTTGGGGATGATCTCAACTATGCTAAGTTTCTCTCCCCTGGTATTATTGTTTTCACCGCATTTTCAGGGGCATTAAATGCCGGACTACCGGTTATGTTTGATAGAGAGTTTGGCTTTCTCAACCGCTTACTGGTTGCGCCGTTAGCCTCTCGTTATTCCATAGTGGCTGCTTCTACCCTCTATATTATTAGCCTCAGTATCATCCAAACCGCCGTTATTGTTGGGGCCAGTGCTATGTTAGGAGGAGGTTTACCCGGTTTAGCTGGTTTAGGAGCGATCGCCTTAATTGTCTTTTTAATCGTTGCTGGAGTAACAGGATTAAGTTTAGGGTTAGCTTTTGCCCTGCCGGGGCATATCGAACTCATAGCAGTCATTTTTGTCACCAACTTACCCCTATTGTTTGCTAGTACCGCCCTTGCACCTCTATCTTTTATGGCAGGATGGTTACAAGTTGTGGCGAGTTTGAACCCTTTAACCTACGCCATTGAACCAATTCGTTATATTTACCTCAATGGGCAATGGTCTTTAGGAAGTATTGTCCTGGAAACCCCTTGGCTGGATATTAATTTTCTTGGGGTTTTACTACTATTAGTAGGGTTTGATGCCTTAATTTTATTAACTATTCAACCCTTATTACGCCGTCGTTTTGCTTGATTTTCAAACCTTGTAGGGGTCAACGGCCGTTGACCCCTACGTTGGGAAACTGGTATCCTAAACTTTCAATAAAAATATAGTCAAGTATAGTCATTCATGTTAATATATAGACATGAAACTTTCAGACTATGCAAAAAAAGCAGGAATAAGTTATCGAACAGCCTAGAGGTGGTGGAAGCAAGGTAATTTGAGAGGTTATCAATCACCCACTGGTACAATCATCATTCTGGATGAAAAAAACTCTAAATCTGACTTGATAGCTTGTATTTATGCGAGGGTTTCTAGTGCAGAAAACAAAGATAATCTAGATCGCCAAGCAGAACTACTCAAAGATTACTCCATAGCTCGTGGCTATAAAATTTACAAAATAGTTAAAGAAATAGGGAGTGGTTTAAATGATGATCGCAAGCAATTAGGAAAGATTTTAGTAGATCCAAATTATAATATCTTAGTAGTAGAACACAAAGATCGATTAGCCCGATTTGGAACTAATTACATAGAACTTCTCTTAAAAGAACTGGGCAAAAAATTAGAAATTGTTAATCATAGCGAGGATAAACAAGATGAACTAATGGAAGACTTGATCGCAATTATCACCTCGTTTTGTTCTCAGATTTATGGACTGAAAAGGTCAAAAAGAAAAACAGAGAAAATCATAGCAGAGTTAAAATCAAAGGTCGACAATTGAAATTAGGTGTCTACGTGACAGTTGTACATTGTTCAAGTTGGCACTTCTTTAATGGAGGGTATCTAAGTATAAATACGTAGTGTTAACAATAATTTCTTAAATCAAACACGAACGTTTACATGAACGTTTACATGAACGCTAACATTGACCCGAAAATTAATATATATACTTAAGTAAATACGTAGATAGATACACGGAGAAGCATGATGAAATATAAATATTTAGCTGCTGTAACGATTGCAATGGGGGTTGGACTTACTACCTCAGTTGCTCAAGCTGCTAGTTTTGCCGATTTACCCACATTTACAGATACCGACTTCAATAACGCTAAAAATAGCGGGCTTTTTGAGGAAGACTGGGTTGCTGAAGGACGCATCGGGAACAACGCGAACAATGGTACTTGGGAACAAGGAATTTTTAACTGGGTTAACAACACCACTTTTCCTCCAACTTCAGCACAAGATAATTTTGTTTGGACAGATAGCACTCTAGTGCAGCTTAGCAAAAATAATCCACCAGTCACTTATAATCTTTAAAGCCCTTAAATTTCCAAACGAACGGCTTAGCAAAATGTTGATTAAAGTAATCAATAAAATTGAGAATTTTTTGGGATAGTTCTTCAGTTGAACGGACAGTAATTCTTTTGAGTAAACGCCGGACTAAGATCGAAAACCAACACTCAATTTGATTAAGCCACGATGTATGTTTGGGAATATAAACAAAGCGAATTCGATGAGATTCATCTGATAAAAAATCTGCTCTGCTGTCCATAGATTGCAAAATCCCCTCCTTTCCTTTTCTCCCCAAATCAATAGTAATTTCACAGCTTTCTGCTACTAATTTGACTAAGCTTTCCGATTTATGAGTGTTGAGTTTATCTACAATAAAAATCCATTCTGCTTTTTCATCAATCTTAATCGTTCTCTGGATATGTTCAGAAAAATCTTGTTCTGTTCTTGTCGGTCCAATAGAGGGACTAACAACTTTTCCTCTTGCCATATCCCAGTTCGCAATCAAGCTTAAAGTTCCGTGTCTTTCATATTCAAATTCGATTTTTTCTACTTGTTTAGGCTTGATTCTTTTGTTCGGAAATAATCTCTCAAGAGCTTGAATCCCTGTCATTTCATCTGTACTAATTAAATGAATTCCTTGTTCTAACAAAGTTTTAGCTTCTTGATGAAGTTCACAGATATATTTGACTTGCTTTTTAAATTTTAAGGGATCATCAATTTTGGCATTTAACCAGTAACGAACGAGATGTGGTTGTAATGTCGCTTCTTTTTAAAAAACGCCCCACACTACGGGGGGAAATCTTTTCGACAATTCCTCTTTTTATGGCTTCATCCGCCAACTCTGAAGGTGTCCAATGGCTCACTGGTCTGTCTGATTTTTCACATTCTTCACAAGCGATCGCTACAATCTGGACTACTTGTTCGACCGTAAAGGATTTTGTTGTTCCAGGTCTTGGGCGATCGCTTAAAATTCCTTTGATCAAGACCATTAATGCTTTCTCCGTTACCTGTTGTTCTTCGGCGGCACTCAGTTTTTCTCTCTCCTCAAACCATCGCGATCGCCACTGACGCACTTGTACTCGGTCTAATTCTAATCTTCGACTAATCGAACTATTGCTCTCTCCTGATGCTGCGGCTAAGATTAGCTTGGCTCGTCTAACAAGGCGATAGGGGTTTGTTGTCCCTCTCACTATTTGTTGGAGTACTGTTTTCTGTAGGTTGGAGAGGTTAATTGGCAATGCTTTTATCATGGACATCAACTTCGAGATTCTTCCGTTAGTTTCATTGAAACACATTGTCGTGGCTAGTCACGAAAGTTTCTGTAAAAATCTGGTGGATTACTTTCGCTAAGCTGCACTAGTACCTTTTACCATTCAATATCAAGCTGCCTCTGGTGGAACTCTAACCTATACATTGGGTGGACAAGTCATCAGTTCAACAAATGTAACCGAAGCTTCTCGCTTTCCTAATAGACTTGATACTTTATATTTTAGAACTCGCTCCAATAATGAAGGAGATAGTGTTGAGTTGAGTGATCTGACAATTTTGGATGACAAAGGAAGTGTCAGCTATGGTGGTTCTGTGGGTTCAAGTGATGGTGATACTGTTAACTACCTGCTCATTAGTGATATTGAGGGAGATTTTACTTTAACAGGGAATGCAAATTTATCATGGATAGGTTCACCTCCCAATAACTCAAGACTGGCGTTTCAAGTCAAAGGTGGTGCAACTATTCCTGAACCTCTAACAATACTCGGAAGTGCCACTGCTTTAGGGTTTGGTACATTCTTCAAGAGAAAACTATCCAAAAAACAACGGAAAAGCTAGTTTTTACTAATGTCGAGGGACCCCAAGCTTAGAATTTGGGGTTTCTCATTCAAGCCTAATTAGGGTGAAAATAATTATATATTTCTGTTGCTAATGCTTGACCAATTCCCGATACTTCTTGTAATTTCTCAAGAGAAGCCTCCCGAATATAATCGATAGAATGAAAATGGGCAAGAAGTTGCTTTTGTCTATTAAAACCTAACCCTGGAATGTCGTCTAAACGGGAATGACGGCTTTTTTTTAACCGTTGTTGACGATGAAAAGTTACGGCAAATCTATGTGCCTCATCTCGCACTCTTCTTAATAACTGAACCCCTGGTTGTTCCGGGTGAGTAGCCAAGGGTTTAGACTCTCCTGGTAAGAAAATTTCTTCTCTCTTTTTAGCCAAACTAATCACTTTTAAACCAGGGAAAAGATTCATTGTTTCTAAAATATTTATTACCGAAGAAAGTTGACCTTTTCCCCCATCGATCATAATTAAATTTGGATAATCATCTAACCCCAGTAACTCCGTTTCAGATTTATTTTTATAAGAACGAAAACGACGACCTAATACTTCTGCTAAACTGGCAAAATCATCGGAATGACCGATAGTAATATCGGGATTTTTTATTTTATAATGACGATAGGATTGTTTAGCCGGAACCCCATCAATAAAAACTACTTGGGAAGCAACAGCATTTGACCCTTGAATATGGGAAATATCGTATCCTTCAATGCGATGGGGAATAGTCTGTAAATCTAATAATTTTGCTAAATCTTCTAATGCCAATAAATTTTGTTGAGCATGACGTTTAGTTTTTTCTAGTTCATATCCTGCGTTGCGTTCTACTAAACGAATTAACTCTGCTTTTTGTTGCTTTTGAGGAACAATAATATTGACTTTTTTGCCTTTTTGTGAGCCTAGCCAATCAGCTAAAATATCCGTTTCGGGGAGTGGGTACTGTACTAAAATTTCACTGGGTATTTCCACAGGATCAACTTGTAGATAATGTTCCTCTAATACCCGTTGTAAAATACCTTCTGGGGTTCCCGAAACCGTATCAGCAAAAAAGCCTAACCTTCCCACCAAACGGCCTGCACGAATTTGGAATAATTGAATACAGGTGTAAGTATTATCAGCAGCTAGAGCAATGGCATCCCGTGAAATGGTATCATCTGGCAAAGTAACTTTTTGATCAATTCCTAACCCTTGAATGGCTTTAATTTGATCCCGAACTTGAGCAGCTTTCTCAAAATTTAACTGACTAGCTGCTAACTCCATTTGTGCCGATAGTTTTTGTAATAATTCCTCAGTTCTTCCTTGAAAAATCATGGCAATTTTTTCCACAATTTTATGATAGTCTTCAGTAGAAATTAACCCTTGACAGACCCCAGGACAACGACCAATATCATAGTTTAAACAAGGACGGTCTTTAAATAAAGGTTGGGGGCGTTGACGGAGGGGAAAAACCCGTTTAACCAACCGTAAGGTTTGCCGTAGTAAATGAGTATCGACATAAGGACCGTAATAGCGATCGCGTTGATGATTTAAACGTCGTTTGCGAGTGATGAAAATTCGGGGATAATTTTCAGACCAGGTAATACAAACATAAGGATATTTTTTGTCATCTTTGAGTAAAACATTAAAATAAGGTTGATGCCGCTTAATTAGATTAGCTTCCAAGGCCAAAGCCTCAGCCTCAGTATCCGTGACAATGAACTCGATGTTAGCCACCTGTTGCACCATCAAAGTGATGCGAGGACTATGGTTTTGGCAAGGCTGAAAATAAGAACGAACCCGCGATCGCAACCGTTTAGACTTACCAATGTAGAGAATATCTCCTTGATGATCTCGCATTAAATAGACCCCAGGTTCATTGGGAAGCGGTTTGATCTGCTCCTCTAACATTTCGGAAAGTGGTGACAACAACAAAAATCCTCCTAACCCGTCTATTGTCCATGTTAAGCAGAAATTAAGCTCCCTCGCAAAAATATAGTTTATGTGGCAAAATCTGAATAGCTTTACAAATGCTCAGAACAGAGCATCCCAAAAAGTTCTCATAACTTTTTTGGCAAACTAAATTGATATCCTGACCATACCTTATAAAAAAACCTATAGAAAAATGTCAACTCTCATCTCATCTTTAAAACTAGCCGTAACCAGCGCTGTCTTCGGTTTGACAGTTTTCAACATTAAACCAGTGGCAGCGCAAACCTTCTTTCAGTCAACGATAACTGCTGGTGCAGATAACTATTCTGATACCACTGGGAGTGGTGACACCAACGGATTCTCAAATTTCATTCAAGTGGGCAGTACATACGATCCAAGCGATCCTAATGATCCGCCCATTCTGCCACTAATTATCGAAGAAGCCAGTTTTATTAATTGGAACTTGACCGATATTATTAATGATATCAATGGCATTAGGACGGATCTTGGTGATCCTGGTATTATTCTGGGCAATGTTGATGCTTTTGTGACCTTGACCCACACCAAAACTGATCCGGACAATCCTAACGACAATAATCCCCCACAATTCGGTCAAAATGGACGATTTTTGCCAGATTTACCGAGAATAGATAATATCAATGCCTATCAAGTTGTAAATTCTCAATCTTGGAGTGAAGGTCAAGCTACTGATACAAATAGCCGGCCCCAACGTAACAACTTAATTCTTTTTAATGGGAACATTCAAGCTAATAGCGATGAAGCACAAGATAACCTTGAGAATAATTACGGAGGGATTGGTCTTAATCAGGTGATTGCAGAGATTTTGAATAATAATCTTGATAGTGATCCAGTCAATGATGACCCCAATTTATCTATTACCTTGGAAGCAACTGAAATTTTGGAATTCACTCCTATTGGTTTTCATGGTATTGAGAGTTTCTTCTCCCAAAACGGCATGGATGAGTCTGTTAAGCCGCAACTTACTGTGAGATATGAGCTATTGCAGGAGGGGAATAAAGTTCAGGGGGGTCCCAACTTCAAGGCTCAAACACGAGGTGGAGGTACGGTGGCCTCGGATTGGGAACTCGCAATATTTAGCGGACAAAATCAGGAGCAAAAACAAGAAGAGTGGGTATGGACAAATAATGAGGAAGTAGACTTCGAGTTAGCTTGTGATCCCAATAATGGCAACGTAACTCTAACTTTGAGCAAAAGTGAAGGCAATAATCAAAGAACGTCAACAACCCCTAATTTTACGAATATTCCCTGTGAGAAAATTGACGGATTAAAGATTTTTGCCACGGCTCGTACCAATGGAGCCAAGATGGAGTAGATGATCAATGAGTACACAACTATCAGTAACAACGTGATCAATATCTCTGATTTATCTGTGTTAGCTGAAGAACAAGGTTCTAAGTTTGTTGATGATTTGTTTCCTTTTCCAGGATTTGTAGACACACAACTGGGAACTAGAAACGTTAAAGGAACTGTAAGAATGTCCTGGGGGCCTGGAGGAGATCCTCACGGTAAAAATGATCAAGGTGACGACAATCCTTCCAGCGACAATCAGACTTTTCTGATTCCTTTAACCAAAATTTTCAACCTCAACCCTCCACCAGAAGGATCTCTTCCAGAGTTCAATAAACCAACCTCTGAAGAGATCCGAGAGCAAAGACGTGAGGAATTAAGATTGTCACCATCTGTTCCTGAGCCTAATTCCATAGTCGCTTTGGTCTTGTTTGTAACAACAGGGGGTGGATTAAAATTACTTGGCAGAAAAAGATAAAATTGTTGTCCCGTAGTTATGGTGATCAGAAAAATTTATCGAAAATAGTTGGGTCTAAAACCCCGCCTTTTAAGGCGCATAGTTTTTGAAGCGGAGCATAAATCTCTGTTTCAAAAACAACTTCTGTACGATAGTGCCGGAACGTAGTGAGGAACTTCTGACTTCTGACTTCTGACTTCGTTAAACCTCGTAGGGTGGGTGAGCGCAGGGTTGGTTTTAATGAAAACAAAATAAGTTTTGCCTTGTGCCTTGACCCACCATTTTAGGTCAATTTTTTTTACCCTTCGTTAATAAAATAGAAACCCCAGTTAAAATTACGGCGATCGCACTAGAAGATTCAGGTACTCCAGGGGGGTTAGGGGGATCTGGGGGAGTGATAGTCTCACTGCCTTGAAATTCAAATAGAGCATACATCCGGGGGATGGTTAGCTCCAGATCAGGAGTTGTATTTCGTTCCCAGGTATTATTAGTCTCGTTTGAGCTACGTAGATAAGAAAGATTGGGATCATTATCAAAACCTGTGGGAATCAGATACTCATTCTGTGCCGGATAATTAACTAGGTCTTGTATATTAGGGGGAGTTGGGGGAAATGGAGGGAAAGTTATCTGTGGTACTCGAGGGGCCGCAATGTTCGCAATAGGATTACCTGATTGGTTATTAATTGCTGAATCGATTGCTGTCTGGGCTAACTCAGCTTTTGTTGTATTTTCCCAGAAACATAGCCGATTCACTGGAGCTATGAACATTGGGGTGTCTGGATCTTGTTCAACACAACCAGCATTGTTAGTGGCACCAGGTCCAAAAATGCTGTTAAAGCTGCCAAACAGAAAATCAATATTATAGGTTTCAAGAACTTTGTTTTGAGTCAGTTGGTTATCAGGTGTAGAACAAATAATAGGATCACTAATACAAATTACAAGGCTCTCAATACTGACATTAAGCTCATTAATAACGTTATTAAGATCACCAGGAACCTGTATACTTGCAACATTATTTAGTCTAGTGTTATAAGAAGGAGTTTCACCAGGACTCCCAAAGTTAACTGTAACTGCCTCAGCAGAAGAAACCACAGCAAAACTAAAGGGTATTGCAACCCAAGGAATCATTTGTTTAACTTTTAACATAATTTTGAGTTAATAATTCACCAATACTCACCCTTCTCTTATAACATTACCTTTCAAAATGCTATCTTAGATAGCTGATTTTTTTATATTTAAATCTAGCAAGAAACAAAATTGAAACTATTAGTAATTATTAGATAATATTCTATATTAAAGTTGTTTTTTTGTAGTTATCTTCAATATAAATCAATAATATAATATTCAACTTTAACTCTTTTAATAAAAACAATAAAAAACTTAGATTATATCTACTTATCTAATTAATTAGTTACTTCTGTTAAAGTAAGGAAATAAATTGTTACAAAATAGTATTCGTGTTCTATCCAGATAGCACTACCCATTATGGTGTTTTACGTTTTTCTCCTCTCTGTTGCCTGTTCCCCGTTCCCTGTTCCCTTTCAAAAAAGTTTATGTGTCCTAACTATTTTTTGTAGTGCTATATTTTCGATGAAAAACAACCCCCTATATTCCCGATTATGCGAATATAGGGGGGTTGGGTGTTTGATCAGTTAGAAAAATTCTTGATTTACCAGTTTATTTTTGTAGAGGATAAACCTAATGGAGTCTAATTTTTTTTACCCTTCGTTAATAAAACAGAAACACCAGTTAAGATTACGGCGATCGCACTAGTGCAGCTTAGCAAAAACAATCCACCAGTCACTTATGATCTTTAAAGCCCTTAAATTTCCAAACGAACGGCTTAGCAAAATGTTGATTAAAGTAATCAATAAAATTGAGAATTTTTGGGGATAGTTCTTCAGTTGAACGGACAGTAATTCTTTTGAGTAAACGCCGGACTAAGATCGAAAACCAACACTCAATTTGATTAAGCCACGATGTATGTTTGGGAATATAAACAAAGCGAATTCGATGAGATTCATCTGATAAAAAATCTGCTCTGCTGTCCATAGATTGCAAAATACCCTCCTTTCCTTTTCTCCCCAAATCAATAGTAATTTCACAGCTTTCTGCTACTCATTTGACTAAGCTTTCCGATTTATGAGTGTTGAGTTGATCTACAATAAAAATCCATTCTGCTTTTTCATCAATCTTAATCGTTCTCTGGATATGTTCAGAAAAATCTTGTTCTGTTCTTGTCGGTCCAATAGAGGGACTAACAACTTTTCCTCTTGCCACATCCCAGTTCGCAATCAAGCTTAAAGTTCCGTGTCTTTCATATTCAAATTCGATTTTTTCTACTTGTTTAGGCTTGATTCTTTTGTTCGGAAATAATCTCTCAAGAGCTTGAATCCCTGTCATTTCATCTGTACTAATTAAATGAATTCCTTGTTCTAACAAAGTTTTAGCTTCTTTATGAAGTTCACAGATATATTTGACTTGCTTTTTAAATTTTAAGGGATCATCAATTTTGGCATTTAACCAGTAACGAACGAGATGTGGTTGTAATGTCGCTTCTTTTTAAAAAACGCCCCACACTACGGGGGGAAATCTTTTCGACAATTCCTCTTTTTATGGCTTCATCCGCCAACTCTGAAGGTGTCCAATGGCTCACTGGTCTGTCTGATTTTTCACATTCTTCACAAGCGATCGCTACAATCTGGACTACTTGTTCGACCGTAAAGGATTTTGTTGTTCCAGGTCTTGGGCGATCGCTTAAAATTCCTTTGATCAAGACCATTAATGCTTTCTCCGTTACCTGTTGTTCTTCGGCGGCACTCAGTTTTTCTCTCTCCTCAAACCATCGCGATCGCCACTGACGCACTTGTACTCGGTCTAATTCTAATCTTCGACTAATCGAACTATTGCTCTCTCCTGATGCTGCGGCTAAGATTAGCTTGGCTCGTCTAACAAGGCGATAGGGGTTTGTTGTCCCTCTCACTATTTGTTGGAGTACTGTTTTCTGTAGGTTGGAGAGGTTAATTGGCAATGCTTTTATCATGGACATCAACTTCGAGATTCTTCCGTTAGTTTCATTGAAACACATTGTCATGGCTAGTCACGAAAGTTTCTGTAAAAATCTGGTGGATTACTTTCGCCAAGCTGCACTAGAAGGTTCAGGTACTGCGGCGGGGAGAATAGTCTCACTGCCCTGAAATTCAAATAGAGCAGACATCTCAATATAAAGACGTAGTAAAATTACTAAACTGACTCTATATAAGTATCAAGAAATAACCTCAATGGAATTACTTATAAATACTTAAACTATTAATTACTATGATGATAAGTATGTTGATTTTACTTAGTAAGTAAACCATATTTATAGTCATAGAATAATTACTAATTAATGATTATTGATTGTTGATTACTGACTGTTTCTTGTGAAAAAAATGATTCCATTCATATTTACCTAAGAGTAAAGAAGCCACAGTTAAAGGCATAAAATAATAAATGCCACGATAAATCAATAAGGTTCCGAGTAAATCCTCTGAAGCAATAAAGGGAGCTAATAATAATATCATCACTGTTTCAAAAACCCCCAAACCTCCCGGAATATTACTGGCTAGTCCGGCAACTTGTGCTAACATATAAATTCCGAAAAAGGCAGAATAAGATATTGCAACAGAATGATGTAAAAGGGTATAAAAAACCGCCGCAGCTAAACACCAATCTAGAGCAGAAACAATCAATTGACCGGCTGCTAATTTAAAAGGAAGATGGGGAATAATCCACTTACCAATAATTAAAGGCTTTTGACGAATAACCGTAAGAAATAAATAGGCTAGAATAACAACTAAAAAAATAATTCCGATGGGACGCACCGAAAGAAAAGGAAAATCTATTAATTGGGGAATTGCTAAAGGCTCTTTCAGGAAAATTATACTACCGACTACAAATAAACCTAAACAAAATGAGAAATTACAAAAAGCAGAGATTTGGGCAATTTTGACCACAGAAAATCCCCAAGTAGAATAGAAACGATAACGAATCATACAACTACTTAAAACCGCAAATCCCACACTATTACTAATCCCAGAACAAATAATACCAACTAAGGCTTTTTTCTTGTAAGGAAGGGACTGACGAATATAAGCTAATCCTAAACATTCATATCCTGTCATGATTAAATAGTTGACTGCCATCAAGGCGATCGCCAAAATAATATGACTAGGGGGTATCTGGGATAAACTGCCCCAAAAATTTTCAGCTTGATAATGCTGTAAGTTGTGTTGTATCGTCCATAAGGATAAAGCAAATAGCCCAAGACTGACACAAGGGGGAAACCAACGTAAAATACTATTCTTAGCCATAGATAAAACCTAAAAAGACTTCAAAAAATTGATGTGATACCCTAAAAAGCTAGATCAGAATTTTCGATACCTTCCTTAAGTTCAGTATTTTTTTAGATTTCAAACCAGCAATGTTTATAAATCTCACCCATATCATAAAGGCTATCTGCTGCTACATAAAACTGATACAACGCGACATAATATGACACATTGAGGTTTACTTCCTGCTTCGTCCAGAACCGTCGGCGGCAACGGACTTCAATACGCGCCCACAGGTGGCGCGTCCAGTCCTCCTCTGTCCACAGGCTAACACGGTAGCGTTATCTAAATAAACAAAGGCATATTGATAAACTCTTGAAGATAATTATGATTGCCAAATATAATGTGGTTTGACATAATTAGTGTAGAATTTTTTAAGTTTATTAGCTGTAGGTTTTAATCCCTCTTTATAGGTCACACTCCAAGCTTTTAGCCCCCAATTAAAAACCCAACGGCTATAACCCGCGTGTTTAGCCATGATGGTTTTTTGTCGATTATTGAGTTTTAGCTTAGTTTTAAAACCTAGTAGCATCTCTTAAAAAATTCCCAATGGTTCAATTATATCAGACTCAAGGTAAAGAGGAACAATCGTCCTCATTGTATCTACTTGTGACGTTTTGTTCTATAAATCAGGGACTAGGGGAATGCTCTCGAAACCTGATCAATAAGCAAAGATTACGGTACTATTGTTAAGAGTCTTAACTTTTTCCTATAATATAGTCTCTTTTCCGCCTAATTATCATATAGAATAATCTATGTTTGGTTTAATTGGTCATCTTACAAGTTTAGAACATGCCCACTCCGTTGCTGATGCCTTTGGCTATGGCCCGTACGCCACTCAGGGACTTGATTTGTGGTGTTCTGCTCCACCCCAATTCGTCGAGCAGTTTCATGTTACCAGCATCACAGGACAAACCATCGAAGGGAAGTATATAGAATCCGCTTTTTTACCAGAAATGCTGATGAAGCGACGGATTAAAGCAGCAATTCGCAAAATATTAAATGCAATGGCCTTTGCGCAGAAAAATGACCTTAATATCACAGCATTGGGGGGCTTTTCTTCGATTATTTTTGAAGAATTCAACCTCAAAGATAATAGACAGGTTCGCAACGTCTCCTTAGAGTTCGATCGCTTCACCACTGGTAATACCCACACCGCTTATATAATTGCCCGTCAAGTAGAACAGGCATCGGCTAAACTAGGTATCGACCTATCCCGGGCCACTGTTGCGGTTTGTGGAGCCACTGGAGACATTGGTAGTGCGGTTTGTCGTTGGTTAGATAGAAAAACCGATACCCAGGAACTACTCTTAATTGCTCGCAATCAAGAACGATTACAACGACTCCAAGACGAGTTGGGACGGGGTAAAATCATGGGATTAGAAGAAGCTTTGCCCGAAGCAGATGTTATCGTTTGGGTAGCAAGTATGCCCAAAGGAGTAGAAATTAATCCTGAAACCCTCAAAAAACCCTGTTTAATTGTTGATGGTGGTTATCCCAAGAATTTAGACACAAAAATTAAACATCCTGATGTCCATATTCTCAAAGGAGGAGTTGTAGAACATTCTCTAGATATTGACTGGAAGATTATGGAAACTGTCAATATGGACGTTCCTTCTCGTCAAATGTTTGCTTGTTTTGCTGAAGCCATTTTATTAGAGTTTGAACAATGGCACACTAATTTCTCTTGGGGAAGAAATCAAATTACAGTCACTAAGATGGAACAAATAGGAGGGGCATCTGTTAAACATGGGTTACAACCATTATTGAGTTGGTAACTGTGGAAATCAGGTTTCAGTTGTGAGACAATCAGGAGCAGAGTATAGCAGAAGTCAGAAGTTAGAAGTTAGACTACCTTTGTATCTAGGTTTAAGGAAAAGTGACTGTCCTCAACTATGCTTCGACTTCTGTAAAACATAGTTTCCAAGCCCTAGAATGACTTATTATTAGGGACATAATGCTATTATTTTCTGATATATTCTCGCTCCTTATATGTCATTACTGATTGCTTATAGATCATTAAGTTTTTTTGGGGTTGAATTATGGGTGTGATGGCTTTTATTAGTGATTTTTTGTCTGATTTATTAATTTGTGGGGCGACGTTGCTCGCAGTTTCTTTGATACTATCCACAGCAAAACGTCACAAGTCTTCTCCTCCCATTTTAAGGGGTCAACATAAACCGATCGCGTGTTTATTGGAGGATATTCCCCGAAATTATCTCAAAGGCCAATTTTACCCCTTAGCAACCCCTTTACTCACTCCCTTAACCTGTTTATTAGAAGATAGCCCTCAAACCTCTCTCAAGGGACAATTTTACCCCTTAGCAACCCCTTTACTCACCCCCTTAACCTGTGTTTTAGAAGATAGCCCTCAAACCTCTCTGAAAGGTCAATTTTACCCCTTAGCAAGCCCCTTAGCCTCTGTTTGGGAAATGGGTTGGTTTTCTTTTTATCGTCAACGTTTAGGACAACCAGGGTTTAATTATTGGGAATGGGTAGATTATCCTTTCTCTCAGGAATTTTCTCCCGAATTATCCAACTTATTGCAGTTACCAGAACCACCAAACCCAGTCAAAATGGTGTTAGAATCCTTGGCAGAAGAATACCATACCTTTTGGCAATGGGATAAACTTTGTGCCTTTAGAGAATGGCATCAACAAAGTGCAGATATTTTAGGGTTAACTCAACTCAAAAAAATTTATTATAGTTGTTATGGAATGCCTTGGGAAAAAGTTAAATTAATACTTTGGGATAGTTCGTTAGTGGTTGACCCCATTTGGCTTGATCCTGCTTCATCTTGGTGGAAAGTGTTAGGAATTACCGCATTTTCCCCTGCCAATAAAGTCGAACAAGCTTATAAAAAATTATTGCGATCGTGGCATCCCGATCGCACCCAACATCCTTTAGCCCATCAAATTACTGCCCGTATTAATACCGCTTACGAAGAATATCAACTAAGTCGTCAACGAAATGCTGAAAGGTTTGAATCTGTAGGAAAATGGTTTAATTCCCTTCGATGAACCTATGATAACGTTGAAAATAATTGCCTACCACAAAAATGTTTCTTGATAACAATCCATAGTTCCCTCGGAATCACAATCAAAATTATGTGTGGGCTTAATACTATTAAGCCCATACGGGAAACGGGTGTGACAGGACTCGAACCTGTAACCGACAGCTTAGAAGGCTGTTGCTCTATCCATTGAGCTACACACCCATAACACGAACTCCATTTTAACTTGTTTTTACCCAATTGGCCTAGAACTCAAATTTATTAATACGTTGTTGTAACATTTGAGGAAATTTAGCGTAGTATCGCTTATTCAACGGGGAAGGATGGGGTAAGGGAAGTAAGGACACTTGACGCTGATGTTTGGTTCCTTGAAAATCAACCGCTTCTAGGGTTATCGGAAGTTGTGCTTCATAGCGATCGCCTCGTTGCCAAAATTCCTCAAGTTTCTCTTTTGGCCCGTAAGGAGCGAACCATTTAAACGCTTCTGTCCCTAAAGTAACGATTTGATTTCCTCCCCAATATATCGCCAACAATTGTGCAATAAAGGGACGAAATCGCTCTTTCACCTTGATGGTATAAGCTTTGTTACCGGGGGGTTTATAGGGAACGGTATTCGTCAATATGGCGCGATCGCAAATAGATTGTAAATCTTCAGGAGAAGAGGGTTGTTGATGATAAACTGCCTGATAAAATCCTTTGCGAAGCATTTTACCGGCAGAACCGATTAAAGGTTGTCCTTGGGCCACTTCATCTTTCCCTAAGTCTCGCCCAAAAAAGCAAATATTACTATCTAAATTTCCTGCATAAAGTATGGGTTGGGTTGGAATTTTACCCGCCCCTTGATAAATAGGAAGATCAACGGGAAAGTCCTCTCTTTCTGCCTCTTGACGAATTTTATCGACTAAAGTTTTAATTTCGTCCATTACTCCTCACAACTGATCACTGATGACTGTTCACTGCTAACTGAATTTACCCATCCAACTCCCCTTCTATAACCACAGAAAGAGCAGATTTAGCATTATCTCGGAATTCTTGAATATTGACTTTTCCTAACAACCAAATAGCTAAAATCATCCCGAACCCTTGAATAACAAACACTAAGCCATAGGCTAACACAGGAGCCGTAAACACCATTTTGCCAAAATTGAGAACTACACCACCTAAAACCGTAGACAGTCCTCTAGCGATGGCTTGAGCTAACCCCCAAGCACCGATAAAGGTTCCGGCGGTTTCTGCCACAGTTAAATCTAACATTAAACTGGTAGCTCCGGCCGTAATCATTCCTGATGCTAAACCAAAAAACAGTAATCCTGATTTTAGTAAACTTTGACTAGGGAAAGCACCAGCTAAAACAATGAGGACAAAACAACCCACAGCGAGGATACAACCTAGTTTGGTGGTGCGCTGTTTTCCTAGACGGGGAACTACTAAAAATCCCGTTGAAGCGATACCGAAGAGGGTTCCTGTGCCAAAAAAGGCGTTCAGTTGGGTGGTTTCAGAGATGCACATCCCAAATACTTCACCCCCATAGGGTTCCATCACTGTGTCTTGCATGAATAGACTGAGGGTTAGAATCAAAATAAAGCTAAAAAAGAGTCCCGTTTGACGACTGGCCGTTAAGACATTTAAAGCATCTTTGAAACCGATTTGATCTTCCCGTTGTACTGCTTGCGATCGCATCCCAAAGCGAGAATAACGAGATTCTACTCCCCAGGTAGCCAAAAAACACATAACTAAGACCACCACTGGCATAATGATAAATACAGGGTTAACCGTTGCTTTTAAAGCGGGAATATTAGCTATTTTAGTTGTAGCTGTCGGATCGTAGGATAAAATGGCCTGACCGCAAATTTCTGGGGTATTGAGTAGTTGAGAACTGACGATCGCTCCTACCACAATACCCACCATTAACATCGACCAAACAATACCAATTAACTGCGAGCGGTTATCCTCATCGGATACATCCACTAACATAGCAGCAAAGGGAGTGGAACTTATACTCAAGGCTAAACCGTAACCGCCAAAAATCACCCCTAATAAGATCGCCCAAGCGTAACTACTCCAACTCCATCCCGTTGCTTGGATACTGCTTCCCAGTTGCCAAACCACTTGTAGAGCAATAAAGGCGAGAGAAGTGAAGAGAATAGCCCCGATCCACACATATCCTGTGCGATGATAGCCTTTAATGGGTTTTGTGTCTGAGAGTTGTCCAAACCACACCCTTGCCGGACTAACAAACTGATACATGGCGATCGCCGTAGCTGCGATCCAGGGTAGTACAGTTAATTCATCGATCATAATGCGGTTGATCACCCCTAAAGTCAGCAGAGACATGATCCCTAGTCCCATTTGGAATAAACCTAACCGAAACATGGTGAATAGCTTTATTTTCGGCAGGGGTGTACGGGGTTTAGAGTTCAAGCTTTCAGGAATATCGTTAATGGTCATTTTTGAGGTCACGCAACTAGGCAAGTTATTTGTATCACTAGACTATTGTGAACTACCCAGACTAAGCTAATGCTATAGTTTGGGCTTCTGAACTCACAGGGGAATGCCTCAAGACAGACTTACGCCCACCTTTTGGTCTTACTTCCCCTCCTTCAGCAGCAATCCTGGTTCCCAAGACCGATATCCCTTCGACGAGGATGTCACAATCTCTATCCCTGCTTACGACGTGAAAAAGCAAGACCTAAAACACTAAGGCTAATCAAACTAACCACTGTGGAAGGTTCAGGAACGGTTTCCGGATTGGTAGAACCACCAAATACATCATAGATATCAATAGTTGCTAGTTCATCGTCATCTACGTCAAAGAGTGTCGCACGAAGGGTCTTAGGTTGAATGGTAGTGATGGGCTCAAGGCTTACACCCAAACCATTGATGTCACTTATAGCCCCGCCTATAGAAGCGCCGAAAAATATCGGCTCCGTTGGTGAGGTGAACAAGGTGGGATCAAACTCAGGGAAATCAAAGGTTTGAGTGAATTCACTAGGGTCACCATGATCTGTAAAAACAGCACCAAATGCACCCCTTGGGTCCAAAATGGCCTCAAAGCTATTGTAACGCACATTGTCAACACCCACTGGCTCTGTGGTGCTGACATCTCCAGTCTCCAGGTTCACATAAAAGGGGTCAAGGATATCATAACGATATTCTCCAGTGGGTACACCGCCGTCTAAGAGTTCATCAAGGGGTCTGATTGTATAATCGAAGGTATGGCCATTAACCTCGCCCTGTAGGTCTATAGGAGGCTTACCTGAAACATTTAGAAATGCAGCTTGGGCTGCTGTACCAGAGACTAAAGTTGCTAAGATTGAACTATATATAATTGCTTGTTGCTTTAGCATTTATCTAACGTAATTTTTGATTTTTGACAGAGCGCATATTATATCACAAAATACCCACTAATACCAGCATAATTAATCTTTATTAAAGAATAAATTTATCAGTAAAAACTCTTAAGTTTAAATAATTTCTCAAACAGAAAAAATAGGTATAGCAGTGGCCAAGGCTCCGCAGGACATTTTTCTGTTCCCTGTTCCCTGTTCCCCTAAAATATAATTTATGTGTCCTAACTAGCCTGTCTATTGCTATAACATTGAGCATTAAGTCTACGATTTTTGATAGGCTTAGCATAGCAGATAAATTCAGAGTCTGCTTACTTGAGCTTATGGAAGATATAAAAAACTATCGTAACCAATCTCCAGATCTCCGGGAGAGTCTAGAAAAAGCACCCTTTTTTAGTGAGTTGCCAGAAGAAAGTTTAGAATTGGTGATGAGTCATGCGGTACTCCGTAGTCATCCAGCCAATCGTGTAATTCTTCTAGAAAGTGATTGGGGAGGCTCCGTATATTTTATCCTAGACGGATGGGTAAAAATTCGCACCCACAATGTTGATGGCAAAGAAGTAACCCTCAATATTGTGGGCAAAGGAGAAGTTATCGGTGAAATGGCGGCCTTAGAAGAAGCTCCTCGCTCAACCGATGCAATCACCCTAACTCCTACCACTATCAGTAGCATTCCTGCACAAGATTTTGTTAATCTACTTAACAGTGATCCCCTTGCTGGTGTTCGACTAGCCCAAGTTATGTCTAAGCGTTTGCGCCAACTCAACCGACGATTAAGGTTAAGGGAAGCGGATAGTCTTTCACGGGTAGCTGATACCCTCTTATTCTTGGCTGAGGGACAGGGAAAAGAAACTACTCAAGGCGTAGAAATTCCTAATCTACCTCATCGAGAATTAAGTAGTATTAGTGGGTTAGCCAGAGAAACAGTGACAAGATCCCTGACTAAATTAGAAAAAAAACGTCTAATTAAACGAGAAGATGACATCTTATGTATCTTCTCTTTGGACTCTCTAGAACAAATTATTTCGTAACAAAATGGATGATTCCAACTGGGTAGATGAAGGGGATGAGTTAATCAATCAACGTCAACCTACCCCTTCCACAACCCCTACCCCTCCGTTGAACCCAAAATCAGCTAAGATTCTTCAAACTTTGGCTATGGTGGAAACTGCCTTTTTAGCCAGTGCAGGGAGTTTAATTTGGTTGATTTACTATTATTTTCCCCTTGGCCCTCTTATAAGGATATTTTTTCCCATTCCTATTGCTTTACTCTATCTAAGGAGGGGAAAGCGTGCTGCTTGGATGGGGGCTTTAGTATCAGGATTATTGTTAACAGTATTAATGGGCCCCACTCGTAGCATTGTCTTTTTGATTCCCTATGGACTGATGGGGGTTCAGTTGGGGGCATTTTGGCGTAGAAATCTTCCTTGGGAGTTTTCTATGATTACAGGAGCTTTATTGGGAACATTTGGCTTCTTTTTCCGCTTCTGGTTATTCTCCATTCTCTTGGGAGAAGATTTATGGCAATACATCATCAATCAGATAACAGGTTTGGCCGAATGGATATTTTTACGCTTAGGAATTTTAGCGCAACCAAGTTCTGTTTTTATCCAATCTCTAGCAATTTTTATTATTTTTTTCAACAGTATTATCTATCTATTTGCAGTCCATTTGGTGTCTTTATTAGTGTTAGATAAACTAGGCAATCCTATTCCTCGTCCTCCAAAATGGGTACAGGTTATTTTAGATTATGAATAAGAAGTTCGTAAGTCTTGGCTTCAGCCTTGATTATAGCTTTCTAACTCCTAAAGAACTTACAAAAGACTTACTTTCATTTTTGCAAACCTACTTAATATTCGAGGATAAAACCATGATAAAAATTATCAAATATTTACTTATTTTTAGTTGTTGTTATTATCCTGGTGAACAAATTTTAGCTCAAGGAGGATTTGATCGTCCCAGTTTTTTTCGAGATGGCCAACTCTTAATGGATCAAGAAATTCAACGATTACAACAGCAATCTTCACCTAATAATGTTGAACATCCCTCTCAACTCCTTACTATTGATACGGAACAACTTCGCTGGCAAAAACTTGTCTTTCAGGATGGAGATTTTTCCGTTTGGATACCCCAAGGATTACAAAGTTCAGAAACAGTTATTATTAGTTTAGATAAGGAGACTTTATCCTTTGAGGTTGTAGCATCTCATCCCCAAAATTATCGCTTTGTGGCTGCTTATTCTGATAGTTTGGACTCCAATAAAATTTCAGATTCAGAACAATTACTTAATCAAGTTATAGAAGGAATCATCAAAGAAACTAATTTTACTTTACTAACAGACGAAAATATAACTTGGCGACAATATAACGGGAAAAGGTTAACCATGAAAGATGAGGACGAATTGATTAGTTTTCGAGTTTATCTAATTGATAATAGGGTTTATGTTTTGGCAGGTGGGCAAAGTTATAATAATCAGAATATATCAGAAAATATCGTCAGTTTTTTTGATTCCTTTCGTATCCTCTGAGTATAATTCTAAGAACTATTGAGATTGTTTAACCTTATTAATCCATCCCTGATGAAGTTGTAATATTTCTTGATAAGAAAGAGTGGTTTCTGTTACTAATTCAAATATGGGACGATAAAAGTTCTTGGGAAACCATTGATTTAATAAACGAGAAATTCTTAGACGTAAAAAATATTCAAATATTAATGATTTTTTACGAGGAAAAGTATAGTTAGAGAGTTGTTGTAAAGCCTCGGCATCTGGGACTCTTTTTTCTGTAAATGCTGGCATTACTAAATCCCAATTATCTTGATATTTATCTAATAATTCATCAATGATCATAACATCTTCTAAAGCTGAATTACATCCTTGTCCCAAGGAAGGGGAAACAGCATGGGCTGCATCTCCTAAAATAAGAATATTGTTGCTATCATGAAATTGATTACATTCGATGGTTGTAACTTTAGCAACGGGACGTTTCAGCAAATTTTCTACTTCTTGTAGATCAAATAATTGTCCTATTTTTCCTCCATTTTCTTGGAAAAAGTTGAGCAATTCTGAAAAATTTTTAAATTGCTCAAAAGGACTATTATCTTTATCAAAAATAATCACCCCATGAAGATTATTTTCTCCTTGAGGAACCAGTAAGATTCTGACTTTTTCGCTTAACTGAATACTATGAATTTTATCTGGTTCTAAACATAATGATTCATCCGCAGTTTTTAAAGGTAAATAGGGTTTGCTGAAAAAGTTTCTCCAAAATTTATGCCACTTTTGACCAAGAATTTTCTGACAAATCAATAAGTTTTAGTACATAAAAATTGTTTAAAGTATAATCAAAATTAATGAAAGGCGGTTTAATGAGTTCCCCTGTTCTATTATTAGTAAATAAGGACAAAAAAAGCGACAAAAACTGCCTCAGAAGTTTAGAAAGATTGACAACTAAAAATGTAATAGCAATAGATGTAATGGAGGTTTCAGGGAGTTTTGTCATCACGAGATTTAGGCTAAATCTTCGTTTAGCTTGTCCAAACTTTCCCTCAATAGCATTACGGAAGCATTCATCGGAGTGGGCTTGTTTCTTTTCTTCTTCACTGACATTTTTCGGAGGTCTTCCTAACTTCGGACCACTGATTCTTATCCCTCTTTCCTTACACCAATTTCTGTTTTCCCTAGTTCGATAAATTTTATCTACATGGACGGATTCGGGATAATAGCCAAACGTTTCTTTATACTTTTCTACTTGTTCTTTTAAATGACAAGATTCATTGAAGTTTTCCCAACTTATTTTGTCTAGAAACACATAGTTATCTACACAGCTTACTGAGAGTTTAGCTCCAAAATCTATTGGTTTTCCTGCTTTTCCCCTCACTATTGGACGAATATGCGGTTGAGTTAAACTTACAATTCTTTGAGGAACACTCTGGGTCTTATTCTCCCACATTGACTGTTGTTGTTCATAAACTTTTTTGATAGTCTCTAGACAATTTTTCTGTCTTTTACTCAGATTTTCCAGGGAAGCCCCAGCTTGAATTAAGTCTTCTATATTTCCTAAATTTTTCTTAAGGTATTTTAACTGTTTCCCGATAGCTTTTCTTCTTTCTTGATAAGATACTTTTCGTTTTTTAGCTACTTTTAAGTATTCCTTTCTAGCAATTTTTCTAGAAGTTCTCGGCTTTTTTCTCAATTTTACTCTTAATGGTTTATAAAGATTATCTATTATTCTTTCTGTCTCAATTCTGGCTTGATTTAATATGCCTAAATCCGTTGGGTATTTGATGTCTGCTGGCGCACAAGTCGCATCTAAAATTAGTTTACCTTTATTTTTTATTTTTTCTCCTTTTTCTTGGAGACAATCCTTTTTTTTTACTTCTTTATCACTCTTGTCTATTTCTCTTTTTACTATTTTTTTATTGATTTTGTTTATCAATTCTCCATCAATTCTTTTCCTAAAATGAACTAGCATTGAAGATTCCAGTGGTGACTCTTGTTGATAACAATTTAAACCTATAAAGTATTGTAGATAGGGATTTTCTCTAATCTCTTCTATAGTTTCTCTATCACTTGTTCCTAATTTTTCCTTAATAATTAATGTCCCTAATGCCATTCTAAATAGTTTGGCTGGCGCACCTTTTTATGCTGAAAAAAGTTTAGCATATTCTTCCTCAAAATCATCCCAAGGTATCAACTCTGCCATGATTACCCAACGATTATTGGGGGACAATTTGCCCTCGAAAGGTAATTCAAATTTTTCTGGGGGCGGTAAAGGTTGCTCCTCTTTTCGATACATTTGTTCTTGACCAACAACTGGGAGGTGTTTCTACCAATTATAGCGGTTTGTAGCCGACAAAGCTGATCTTTTTTGCGATCGCGAATATGGGTGTAACCTTTTAAAGAATAGGGTTTTGCTTTTATTCAGCAAACCCTAAATAAACTGATTTATAACCCAGATTCCGCACTTCAAAAAGTAGCATTAAATACTACAAGCCTGGGGTTAATAATTAAGTATAATTGCTTAAGCTCTTGAAGACAAAAAAGTGGGATAATTGTTTAAGTTGTTTCCTCTGTAAAAAAAGAGCGAAAAATGTCTTATTTAGAAGAAATACAAGTTAAAAATTTAGACCATTTAGGGATAGTAGCTGGTTTAATTGACGAAATAGGAATAGTCAAAATAATTAATAATAAATTAGGAATAGATGTTAGAGAAAAAATCTCAGCAGGTACAGTAGTTAAGTCTATTTTAATCAATGACTAGGATTTGTTTCAAGACCTCTATATTTATTCAGTCAGTTTTTTCAAGATAAAGCCATTGAGAAATTGTTAGGAGAAAGAATTAAACCTGATTACCTTAATGATGATAAAATTGGGAGAGTAATGGATGAATTATATAAATATGGACTAAATGATATTTTTATTGAAGTAGTTTTAGAAGTAATTAAAAAAATTAAAATAGACCTTAAATACTCCCATTTAGATTCCACATCATTTCATTTAGATGGAGAATATAAAAGGGAAGAAGATAAAGAGAAACAGGAAGAAGAAAAAATTATTAAAGAAAGACCAATTTTTATTAAGAAAGGATATTCTCGGGATCATAGACCAGACTTAAAACAATGTGTCTTGGATTTAATAACAAGCCAAGATGGAGATATTCCATTATTTGTGAGAGTAGGAGATGGAAATGAATCTGATAAAGCTGTATTTGGAAAAGTTTTAGTAGAATTCAAAAAGCAAATAAGTTTGATAGTATCATGGTTTGTGATAGTGCTTTATATGGTCAAGAAAATCTCCAAATAATCCAACATTTAAAATGGATAACGAGAGTTCCAATGACCATAAAAAAAGCAAAAAAATTAGTGCAAAATATAGAGGTGGAAGAAGTAAAAGATGAAGATAAAGAAAAAAGAAGTGACCTAAATTTAGAAAGTTATACCTGGAAAGAAGAAATTGTTACTTATGGTGGAATCAAGCAAACTTGGTTAATAGTCTTGAGTGAAAAAAGACAGAAAAGTGATTTGGAAAAACTAGAAAAACAACTTTCCCAAGAAGAGAAGAAATCCCAAAAATTTCTTAAAGAAATACAATCTGAAGAATTTGAACATCCTCAAGCTGCTCGATATAAATTAAAAGCTATTAATAAAAAATTGAGATTGTTGGAAATAAAAGAAGTTGAACTGATTGAAAATTACTCGAAAAAAAAGGAAAAGATTTATAAAATGATTAGTCTGATCATCAAAAAGATGAAGAGATAAGTAGAAAGACTAAAGAAGCAGGAAAATTTATTTTAGCAACTAACTTAGTAGAGGAAAATAAATTAGAAGCTAGTGAAATTCTGATAACTTATAAAAACCAGCAATCTACGGAAAGAGGATTTCGATTTTTGAAAGATCCCTTATTTTTTACTGATAGTTTCTTCGTTGAAAAACCAGAAAGAATAGAAACAATGTTATTTTTAATGTCTTTGTGTTTGTTGATTTATAACTTGGGGCAAAGAGAATTAAGAAATTGTTTAAAAAGAGTCAAAAAAGGAATAAATAATCAAGTAGGGAAAGTAACATTGCGTCCGACTTTGAGGTGGATATTTCAATGTTTTCAAGGTATTCATTATGTGATTTTAAACGGAGTTAAACAAATTGTCAATTTAACAGAAGAAAGGCGTTTTATATTGAGTTTATTACCTGCATCTTGTCAAAGATATTATCTATAAATTGAATTGGATAAAGCAAAAATAATAAAAGAATAAGAGTCTAATGATATCAAATGAGAAGAGGAAACTCTCCTTTGTTTGTGCTGAGTCTTGCTAAGTTTTCAATGAGTATAAATCTTCTTAATTTGATTATTTTTCCTAAAAATTTAATGAAAAGAGAAATATTCTTGCCCAGGTATGATTTTCGGACTTTTTAAAACTATGTATTTTTTTATACTACATTTTGAAGTGCGGAGTCTGGGTTATAAACATCGGGTAGCGCATTTTTTGTACATTTAAAACTAGAGAGACTCTCCAAATAGTGTCTAACTTGTGAGTTACTTCCATCTGCTCCTATCAATATGTTATATTTCTTGTTAGTTATTTGTTGATTTTCTATTTCAAAAGAAATGCTTTTTTCTTGGGAATTAATATTAATACATTTATGGTTAAAATGAATTTTTAATTTTGATTGGTTATTTCCTTGAAACAATTCTTCTAAGAGAATATAAGAAAGAACGGAGCGATCAATAGTTAAAAGAGGTTTTTTACGGGGAATTGAGCGAGTTTTACCTTTTTGACTGTGGAGTAATGTCCCCTGACAAAAGGTTCCTTTTTCAGCGATTTTTTCTTCTAAATTCTCAATTTTTGACAATGCTTGTCTGCCTCTTGCTTGAAGGGCTAAAGGAAAAGTTCTTTGGGTATCAGGAGATGAGAGACGAGGATCTTGACGACTTTCATAAATCTCAATGTTAGTATAACCTCGACGCAAAAGATAATGGGTTAATAGTAATCCAGCAGGGCCTGCACCAATAATAGTAATAGGAGTATTCATGCTATCAAAAATTAAGACTTTAAAATTGTCTCAAGGTAATAATCATTTCAGTTTAATATTTTAGTAGCTAAATCTCACTGTAACTGCTCACCGCAACAAAAAAGTCTTATTGAAAAGCACTATAAACAACATCAGTTGAGTCAACAAAAATATAAGCCCTGTGATTTAGCGTAAAATTTAAGCTAATTTATTACGGCTATTTTAATGACTAACATTCCCAGAATCAAGTCTTTTAAAAACCTCAAATAAAAACAACAATATGAGAAAAAAAAAGAATAGTAAGATAGTTTTTTGTTAGCGGAGATTATCCGCTAACCTTTTGTATTTTTGTGCAGAGAGATAGGGCGATCAAGAAAAATCTATCCCCCATCGGCTCCGGAGCCTTTTACATCTCTAATCCTGGGGGACTCCGACCAGCTAATGACAATAATTCGCATAATTGGACAATGGCATTTTGCCCCTGTAATCTCATGGTCTCTAAAAAACTGAACATTTGGGTGACTAACTCTGCACCCCAGTCGCTTCTTGCTCCCCCACTTACTTTGCGGTGAATGACAATGGGACGTAAAGCTCTCTCAGCATCATTATTATCTGGTTTGACTTCAGGATAAGTTAGAAAGGTGAACCACTCTTCCCAATGACGTTTGAGACGGTTAATCAATCTTTGTGCATCATAAGGCCATCCTTTTTTGGGAGTTGCTTTAAAAATCTTTTGCAGTGAGTTCTCGACTTCTGTTCTTTTGGAGCCTAAGTCTTCAAGGGTTAAATTTCGACCATGATAATGACGATAATGGATACGGGCGGTTGCTAAAACTTGCTGTACATCGGCAGCAAATTCTCGATTCGCTTGAAAACGACTGGTTTTAAGGGACTCTAACTCTCGTTCTAAATGTGCCAGACATTTCTGTTTGTCCATCGCACTTTGTCTAAAGTAGGCACTATAGCAGTCACTGGTGAGGATGCCCTTAAAATCTGCTCCTAACAATTTCTCGACTTCTGCGGAGCTTCTAGTGGGAGCCAACATCAACACACAGACCTCATTTGATGTGGCTACCCAAACCCAATACTTGATGCCATCGATGCAATAACTGGTTTCGTCAACACATCGGATTCCTGGCTGCTGGATGTACTTTAACCACTGTTGGGTCAAGGGTTCTAAACTTTCTTGAAACCATTTGTGCATTTTGGCAAGGCTCCCTTGAGAAATGGGAATGCCAAAGACATACTCTATAAAATGTTCCTGTTTACGCCATGTAAGATTACCCCCATAGCCAAGCCAGCCCACGATGCTACTTAAGGTGATTTCCGAGAAAGCTTTTCCCATAGGGGGTAATCGCTTGGACTAAAGGCTTTCAAGAAATAAAAGGAACAGAGAGTTAGCGGATCTTGGTACACAACTTTAAAATTTCATAATTGGCTTGTCTGAAAAAACAGAAGAAATAGATTAAAATGAAGAGGTAAAAAGATTAGAGAGAGTAAATTGAAGCTAAAACAGACAAATAATCCCTTAACCCCGTCGATGGTCGATGATTTACGTTTAGCAGCCTCAAAAATGACGGGAGCAGAGCGTAGTTCATTTCAAGCTGAAATGTGTCTCAAGTATTGTGGAGGAAGTGCCAGACAAACCGAAATCGTGTTTGGTTGGGGGAGAAAAAATGTTCAACTTGGATTACATGAAAAACGAACTGGGATAGTGTGTTTAGGATTACAATCAGTCAATAGTGGATGTAAAAAATGGGAGGAAAGATACCCAATAGTTGCCCAATCATTGAAAGAAATAGCCGAAGCTCACGCACAACAAAACCCCACATTTAATAACCCCATTGCCTATACAAGATTAACGGCGGCTGAAGCCATTAAACAATTAAGAAATCTAGGATATAATGGAGAGGAGGTTACTGCTGCTTCGACAATGGCAGATATTTTAAATCGTTTGGGCTATCGATTAAGAAAAGTGGTAAAAGCTAAACCTAAAAAAAAATCTCGGAGACGGACGCTATCTTCGAGAATATAGAGAAAAAAGATAGAAAAAAAGACCATTCTGTGAAACGTTTAAGTATGGATTGTAAAGCAACTGTGGAAATAGGAGAATATTCACGTGGCGGACAAACCAGAGGTTATAATCAAGCTCAAGATCATGATATGGGAACTAAAGAAAAATACGTTCCTTGTGGGATTGTAGATGAAGATACAGGGCAACTTTATGTAACTTTTGGAAGTGCTTATAAAACGAGTGATTTCATGGTAGATAACTTGGAGCAATGGTGGACAAGTCTGAGTATAACTGAAAAGCAGCAACTAGAGAACATCCAAATTAAAGTTGATAATGGAGCAGAAAATAGTGGAATAAGAAGGCAATTTTTGAAGAGAATGGTAGAGTTTGCCGACCAAACTAAGAAATCTATTCAATTACTATATTTTCCTCCTTATCACAGTAAATATAATCCCATAGAAAGATGTTGGGGAATTTTAGAGAGGCATTGGAACGGAACACTTCTGAGAAATGCTCAAACGATGTTAGCTTGGGTAAAAACTATGACATGGAAAGGCTTAAATCCGATAGTTAAGTTAAGTAAAAAAGTTTATCAAAAAGGCATTTCTTTAACGAAAAAAGAGATGAAGGAAATTGAGAAACGTTTAGAACGTAATCCTCACTTACCTAAATGGGATATTTTGATTAGACCCAGTTAGTCTAAAAAGTTAATAAGAGTGTAAAATCAAGTGAATTTCCTTTTTAAAAATAGTCAAAGCTAATTTAAAAGTTAGCGTATTTCTTTCTTTTAGATAGGGATGTTTTTGTTCGCGGAAAGTATCCGCGAACAACTTTTTATTTTTCCCTTTTCGCTTATTTGAGATGTTCTACAAACAGATTCTGAGAATGGGTGGGAAACTTTTTCTTGGAAATCACCTAATCGCGCCCCATAACTGAATCCTTCTTTAACTCCCAATGGAACAGGACTGTAATCTGACCATCCACAACTAGGACATTTATAGAATCCGCGACGATATTCCCTGATTTCTATGGGTTGGTCTACTACTTCAGCCACTTGCTGGACTTTTTCGGGAACTACTTCATCTCGTTCCACTGAACCCCCACAAACAGGACAGTTTTCTAGTTCTAAAGGGACTATCTTATCGGGCTGACCAAAACCATTATGGGTCTTCCCTGGGTGGTCATATTTTGGTCCGCGTTTAAATCCTTTTTTGCGTTTCTTTTTGTCAGAAGGATTTTTTAGTTGGTCTGATGATGGGGGGACTGAACTGTTTTTTGAGTTACGGTTTTTTAGCTTATCTCTCTCTTCTTTCAATTTTTCAATTTCTTGCTGTTGTGTAGAGATTTGTTGTTGTTGCTGGTCAATCAGTCTTTGTTGAAGAGATAACTGTTGTTGTGCCTTGACTAGCCACTCAATCATGAAGACATTGTTCGCCAACTGTTCATCGGCGATAGCTCTAACTAGCTTTGAATCAATGGTAGCATTTGTGGTCATAACCCCCACTATACATAAAAATCCCCGATTTTACCTTTATGTTGTCAAGACAGATTCTTTATTGCGGTGAGCAATTACATCTCACTTAAGATGAAAATTCCATTTTTCTTAAGAACCAGTGTCCTGACTGACTATTTTAGAGACTTTTTCTGTCGTCGTATTCCTTTGGTTAAATAAGCTAATACAAAAACAGTCAATCCCATCATGGAATATTGAAAATATTGAGTGGTTGCCGTTGCTGTTAGAATTAACAATAAACCTAAAAACCAGATAGGAAATTTTGCCGACATCATTCCTCACTTTTACTTTATGGGAGTACACAGAAATATTATGACATTACTGGAAGGTGGGCAATGCTCACCCTCCTTGGTTTTCACATTGTATCAATGTCCGTTCCCATAATGGGTAATGCTATAGCACTAGACAAAAAGATTATAAAAACAAAAATGAACTGGGAACATATTGATTAGGTTGGCTCTGGGAGGGCGCACCTTGTTGGTCATACCACTCAATGGCATAGTCTGTAAATTTAAGACTACTGGCTTCCTCCACTTTACCAAGATCAATACCCAATTTAACAACCTTAAGATTCAAACCAAACTTAAACCCAGGTTTCGTAATATTATCACCATCCTCGAGTGCGGTACGGAAACGCAACG
>Ga0064014_10125_pt1 | contig 30127 bp, 28 predicted proteins | sample CrowatWCoCulture_2_FD_61584 | JGI IMG/M metagenome (GOLD analysis project Ga0064014, IMG submission 61584) | Marine cyanobacteria communities from the University of California, Santa Cruz, USA, analyzing cyanobacterial DNA methylation -... | ecosystem: Host-associated > Microbial > Bacteria >...
ATGACCACCCGCGCACTACAATAGTGCAAACACTTATACACTCTGTTATCGAGTCTCGAGCATGAACGTGACGGGCCCGTCATTCACCAACCCGACCTTCATATCTGCGCCAAATCTGCCCTCACCCACCTTTTCCGGCCCCAAACCGGAACGTGCTTCTACCACAAACCGTTCATACAGCGTGTTGGCGGCATCCGGCCCCGCTGCAAGAGAGAAGCCCGGCCTGGTTCCGGAGGACGTATCCGCCGCCAAAGTAAACTGGGGAACAACAAGAAGGGAACCACCGATATCCAGCAGGCTACGATTCATCCGGCCAGCCTCATCGGGAAACACACGGTAAGTGAGGATTTTTCGGCAAAGTTCCCTTGCCTCGTGCTCGCTATCTCCCTTTTCCACACCCAGCAACAGCAAAAGGCCTGTGTCGGATCGAGGCTATCTGCTCACCGTCCACGGTAACACTGGCTTGCGACACTCGCTGGATCAATCCTTTCATTCACTGCCTTGAGGACGTTTGAACAGGCGAACATTAAGGTCGGGCAAGAGTGTATCCGTGGCCATTACGGGCCGCAACCCTGAAAACGGGATTCAGCCAGCACTTTTTTCAGTTTTCGCGACAACGGACTCAACACCGCGAATGAGGGCATCAACAATCGCCGGCTCGGAAGCCGAGTGGCCGGCGTCGCGAATGATCTGGAATTCCGCTTCCGGCCAGGCCTTGCTGAGTGCCAGCGCATTCTCCAGAGGGCAGACCATATCGTATCTGCCGTGGACGATTATTCCGGGAATGTCCGCCAGGCGGTGGGCATCACGCAGAATCTGGTCTGGCTCAAGAAAAGAAGAATTCATGAAATAATGGCATTCGATACGAGCGAGAGCGATGGCGACATGGGGATGGCCAAAGTGCTCTATCACCCTGGGGTTCGGGTGCAACGTCGCGCACCGGCCCTCCCAGATCGACCAGGCCTTGGCAGCCTGGATCTGCTCCAGTTCATTGGTGCTGGTCAGTTTGCGGTAATAGGCTGCGACCAAATTATCCCGTTCAGCTTCCGGAATCTGAGCTTCAAAGTCCTCCCAGTAGTCCGGGAAAACCCGGCTGGCACCGTCCTGGTAAAACCAGTGAATATCCCGGGGCCGGCAGAGGAAAATACCTCGCAGCACAAGCCCGGAGACTCGCTCCGGGTGCGTTTGGGCGTAGACCAGGCTCAGCGTTGATCCCCAGCTGCCGCCGAACAGAAGCCACTTGTCGATGCCAAGAAACGAACGCACCGTTTCCATATCCGCAACCAGCTTGTCCGTGCTGTTGCCCTCAAGCTCTGCCAGCGGGGTAGATCGCCCGGCACCGCGTTGATCCATCAGGATGATCCGGAATCGTTCAGCGTCGAAGAAACGTCGGTGATAGTCTTCACAGCCGCCACCTGGACCACCATGAACTACGAGAACCGGTATCCCGTCAGGATTCCCACTTTCTTCAACGTAGAGCTCATGAGGCGGATCAACCGCAATGCGGTGCTGGGCGTTGGGTTTGATTTCCGGGTATAGGGTGAGCATGGAACGCTCCGTTTACAGGATTTACCGGGAGTTTAGCTTAAGCGAAAAGAAAGGGGCATAGAGTGGGGGCAAATGAAATCGGGGTCAGATGAAAGCGTTCATCTGACCCCTTACTGACGTTACTTCTTGCCGGCGCGCTTGCGCTCGTTTTCGGTCAGAAGCTTCTTCCGCAGCCGGACGGACTTCGGCGTCACTTCAACCAGCTCGTCGTCGTCAATGAACTCCAGCGCCTGCTCAAGGGTGAACTTGATGGGCGGCACCAGGCCGATGACTTCGTCCTTGCCGGAGGCACGCATGTTGTCGAGCTTCTTGCCCTTCGTCGGGTTAACCACCAGGTCATTGTCCCGGCTGTGAATACCACACAGCTGCCCCTCATAGATCTCCTGGCCCGGATCCAGGAACAGCTTGCCGCGGCTCTGCAGGGTTTCCAGTGAGTATGTCAGGGCGGTACCTGTGGCCATGGACACGATGACGCCGTTCTGGCGGCTGGTTACATCGCCAACCTTGATCGGGCCGTAGTGGCTGAAGGTCGAGGTCAGGATGCCAGTACCTGATGTCATGGTCAGGAAGGTGTTCCGGAAACCGATCAGGCCGCGAGCAGGAATGGTGTATTCAAGACGCATGCGCCCTTTACCATCCGGCACCATGTTGGTCAGATCGCCCTTACGCAGGCCATCTGTTCCATGATCGGGCCCTGGTGCTGCTCCTCGATGTCGACGATAACGCTTTCGTACGGCTCCTGTTTTACGCCATCCACTTCCTTGATAACCACTTCCGGGCGACCAACGGCCAGCTCAAAATTTTCGCGGCGCATGTTCTCGATCAGTACCGACAGGTGCAGCTCACCACGACCAGACACCTTGAACTTGTCCGCCGACTCGCCTTCTTCAACGCGCAACGCCACGTTGTGCAGCAGTTCCTTCTCGAGGCGCTCCTTGATGTTCCGGCTGGTGACGTACTTGCCTTCCTTGCCAGCGAACGGCGAATCGTTCACCTGGAAAGTCATGGATACAGTCGGCTCATCCACCGTCAGCGCCGGCAGCGCCTCAACGTTCGCCTGATCACAAAGCGTGTCGGAAATGAGCAGCTCGTCCATGCCGCTGACACAGACAATATCGCCAGCCTGGGCTTCGTCGACTTCAACGCGCTGAAGACCGGAATGCCCCATAATCTTCAGGATACGACCGTTACGCTTTTTACCGTTGGCGCCAATGGCGGTGACAGGCGAATTGGTCTTGACCTTGCCGCGCGTGATACGACCAATGCCGATTACGCCCAGGAAGCTGTTGTAATCCAGCTGGGAGATCTGCATCTGGAACGGCCCGTCCGGATCCACGTTCGGCGCCGGCACGTGGTCAACAATCGCCTGGAACACGGCATCCATGTTGTCATCCAGTTTTTCGTGATCCATTCCGGCAATGCCGTTCAGCGCACTGGCAAACACAATCGGGAACTCCAGCTGCTCGTCGGTGGCTCCCAGGTTGTCGAACAGGTCGAATACCTGATCAACCACCCAGTCAGGACGCGCACCGGGGCGGTCGATCTTGTTAACTACCACAATCGGCCGGAGGCCCGCAGCAAATGCCTTCTGGGTAACAAAACGGGTCTGGGGCATGGGGCCGTCGATGGAATCAACCACCAGCAACACGCAATCAACCATGCTCATTACGCGCTCAACCTCACCGCCGAAATCAGCGTGGCCCGGGGTGTCGACAATATTGATGTCGTAGCCATTCCATTTCAGGGCGGTGTTTTTCGCCAGAATGGTAATACCCCGCTCTTTTTCCTGGTCATTGGAATCCATGACACGCTCGCTATCCAGCTCTTTCCGATCCAACGTGCCGGATTGGCGCAAAAGCTGGTCTACGAGGGTGGTCTTACCATGGTCAACGTGGGCGATAATGGCGATATTACGAAGTTTTTCAATCACAAAAATATTCCTGCGGCATGCACTCAATGACCTGAGAAGGTCGTTCGCAGGGGGAATCCCAGCACATGCCGTCTCAAATCCGTAAAATGAACTCATTCACCGGAGCTGGCTGCCCGGCACCCTGCACGGTGCTTTCCGATCCGGGATCTGGAAATGACAGGGTAAAAAATGAAGCGGCGCGCAGTATAGCGAAAACTCTGTGTCGTTAATATGAAGAAAAACGCCTATTCTCTACACGAAGCACTCGCACTCATTTAGGGCGAACAGCCAATAAATGCACCAACGCGGTGCACCAATTAAGTGCAAGCGACCACCCCAGAGCTGATGATTTCTCGTGAACATGCCCCAAACCCTTGCAGTTGCGCTGTTCTGGAGCATGCCCTAAAAATTGGCAAGCGCCTTGCTTTATCGAAATCAGCCGAATTTTGCAGGTAAGACGCAACGGCATTTGCTAAGCTGCGCGAACCTGAGAAACAGATCGGAACCCGTTAGCCCGGGCGATCCGGCGCCACGAACATGAATACAGCCGCCTGTGCGGTATAACTTACGGAGCATGCACAATGTCCAAGACAGTTGATTTGATCAAAGAACACGAAGTCAAATGGGTTGACCTGCGCTTCACCGACAGCCGCGGTAAAGAGCAGCACGTTACACTGCCTGCCACCGAAGTGGATGAAGACTTTTTCGCAGACGGCAAGATGTTTGACGGCTCCTCAATCGCGGGCTGGAAAGGCATCAACGAATCCGACATGATCCTGATGCCGGACGACGAAACCTCCGTTCTTGATCCCTTCACCGAAGAAACCACTGTCAACATCACCTGCAACATCGTAGAGCCTTCTACCATGCAGGGTTATGAGCGTGACCCGCGTTCCGTTGCTCGCCGTGCCGAGGAATACCTGAAGTCCACCGGCATCGCCGATGGCGCGCTGTTCGGCCCGGAGCCGGAGTTCTTCGTGTTTGATTCCGTGAAGTGGAATGTAGACATGCAGGGCGCTTCTTACCATATCCACTCTGAGGAAGCCGCCTGGGTATCCGGCGAAGATTTCGACCGCAACAACATCGGTCACCGCCCGGGCGTTAAAGGCGGCTACTTCCCGGTTCCGCCGGTGGACAGCCTGCACGACCTGCGTGGCGCCATGTGTGCCGCCATGGAATCCATGGGCCTGGAAATTGAAGTACACCACCACGAAGTCGGTACTGCCGGCCAGTGTGAAATCGGCGTTGGCGCCAACACCCTGACCCGCAAGGCTGACGAAGTACAGATTCTCAAGTACTGCGTACACAACGTGGCCCACGCCTACGGCAAAACCGCCACCTTCATGCCCAAGCCGGTGGTTGGTGACAACGGTTCCGGCATGCACGTACACATGTCCCTGAGCAAAGACGGCAAGAACCTGTTCGCAGGCGACAGCTATGCCGGCCTGAGCGAAGCGGCACTGTACTATGTTGGTGGTGTTATCAAGCACGCCAAGGCCATCAACGCCTTCACCAACCCGGCAACCAACAGCTACAAGCGCCTGGTTCCGGGCTACGAAGCACCGGTTATGCTGGCCTACTCCGCCCGCAACCGTTCGGCCTCCATCCGTATCCCGTACGTGAACAGCCCGAAGGCGCGTCGTATCGAAGTTCGCTTCCCTGACCCGGCGGCCAACCCGTACCTGGCGTTCGCGGCGCTGATGATGGCCGGCCTGGACGGCATCCAGAACAAGATCCACCCTGGCGATGCCATGGACAAGGATCTGTACGACCTGCCGAAGGAAGAGGCGCTGAGCATTCCGAAGGTTGCCGAAACCCTGTCTGAAGCCCTGGACTGCCTGGAAGCGGACCACGAGTTCCTGACCCGTGGCGGCGTATTCACCGAGGACATGATCGCGGGCTACGTGGATCTGAAGCGCGGTGAAGTCGAGAAGCTGAACATGACCACTCACCCGGTCGAGTTCGATCTGTACTACTCCTGCTAATATCTCTCTTTAGAGAGAAAGCAGACAAGCCCCGCCCTCGTGCGGGGCTTTTTTTTGAGCAAAAGCACAGTGCCTGCAGCCCTTAACGATATGTAACCAACATCCGGGGCTGCAGACGTTGAAAAGACCCCGGGCGCCACCGATAATCGGGGAAACCCAATAACAGGTGAGCTTATGAATCCAAAGTCTGGATTGGTTACCGGCCTTCTGTTTTTTCTGGCGATTCCGGTCTCGGCCGAGGTTTATCGCAACGTTGATGCCTACGGCAACGTCACCTATTCTGACGAGCCCAGCGAAGGCGCTGAAGCGGTAGAGGTCAAGCCGGTCACGACGATCACCCTGCCCAAGCCAGAGGCTGTGCAGGAAACCGAAAAGCTTCGTGAAGAAGTTCAGCGAGAAGGCGCTGCCTACGAAAGTCTGTCCTTCGCCTATCCGGATAACAACCAGGCGTTCTACAGTGGCAGCGGCGATGTCCAGTTCGAGGTGCGCAGCACCCCCGGCCTCCAGCCCGGCCACAAATACGAAGTGACCCTGGACGGGCAGCCTGTCGGGCAAAGCACCTCCGGCTCAATCACCGTCAACAACGTGTTTCGTGGAACCCATGAAGCCCGGGTCCATATCGTGGATGAAAACGGGGTTCAGGTAAAAACCGGCTCACCGATCACTTTCACTGTTCATCGCCCCTCTGTAGCAAACTAACCGCACTCCGCAGTATCGAACGCACTATTTTGGTGCGCTCGCACCAGAAAAAGGCCATACTCTGACCAGCAACGGGGCGAACTTTTCGGGCTGGTCAGCGCCATTCTTCTCATTTGCACCAGCGTACGGCACTTTTCCGCGCCAATGTCCCCTTTTGCCCGCACTTTGCCCATTCATTTGTGAACCTGGCTCAAAGTGGTTCGCTTTTTGCAAAACTCCGGAGGTCACACTTTGTCGAACCAACGGGATTCACGCATGGCATTGCCTTCGGCCCAGCAAAACGGATACAAGAGCATTCTCGACAGCCTGACTACGGCCGTCCTGGTGCTCGAGGATAATCTGAGCATTCAGTATCTTAATCCGGCCGCCGAAAGCCTGTTCGAAACCAGCATGACCCGAAGCCAGGGCCAGCCCTTCCAGGACATTCTGGTCGAGTCCGAAGACGCCCTGAAAACCCTGTTTGCCGCCGTCCGTAACGGGCAATCCTACACTCGCCGCGAAGCCGAGTTTCTGCTCGCCAGCGGCTCCCGACTCACTGTGGATTATTCCGTAACGCCCATCAGCCTGGAACCAACAGAACTGCTGATCGAGATTCAGCCACGTGACAGGCTAATGCGGATCAGCCGGGAGGAGGACATTATCTCCCAGCAGGAGACCACCCGCATTCTGGTTCGGGGCATGGCCCACGAGATCAAGAATCCGCTGGGTGGCATACGGGGCGCGGCGCAGCTCCTTGACCGCGAGTTGAACAGTGAAGACCAGCGGGAATACACCCGGGTTATCATTGATGAGGCGGACCGCCTCAGAAGCCTGGTTGACCGGATGCTGGGCCCGAACAAGGCGCTCAAGCTGGCTCCGACCAATATCCATGAAATCCTTGAACGAGTGGGTACGCTGCTGGAGGCTGAAAGCAAAGGTCGGCTGCAATTCAGCCGGGATTACGACCCCAGTATTCCCGAGTTCCGGGGCGACAAGGAGCAGCTCATTCAGGCGTTCCTGAATATTGCCCGCAATGCCATGGAAGCAGCCTTCGAGAACCAGGGCGGTCACAGTTCCGAAGAACCGCCGACGATCACCTTCCGTACACGCACCCTGCGCCAATTCACGATAGGCCATCGACGCCATCGCCTGGTTTGCCGGGTCGACGTTATTGATAACGGCCCCGGTATACCGCCGGAGCTGCTGCAGAATATTTTCTATCCGATGATCAGTGGCCGTGCCAGTGGCACAGGCCTGGGCCTCTCAATCACCCAGAGCATCATCGGCCAACACCATGGACTGGTTGAATGCGAGAGCGAACCAGGCCGAACCGACTTCATCATCTTCCTGCCTCTGGAGGACACCCCATGAGCCAACCGGCGAACGTCTGGATCATAGACGACGACCGCAGTATTCGCTGGGTGCTGGAGCGCGCCCTTAACCAGGCCGGTATGCAGCCCCGAGTTTTTGACAGTGGTGAAAGCATCATGATGCGGCTGGAACACGAACAGCCGGATGCCATCGTAAGCGATATCCGGATGCCGGGCGTCGACGGTATCACCCTGCTATCCCAGATTGTAGACGTCCACCCGGATGTACCCGTCATCATCATGACAGCGCACTCGGATCTGGAAAGCGCGGTAACCAGCTACCAGACCGGTGCGTTCGAATACCTTCCCAAACCGTTCGATGTAGATGATGCGGTCGCGCTGGTAAAACGTGCCGTTGCCCACAGCCACGAAAAACGTGCCAGTGCAGAGCCCCAGGCGGAGATGGCCCAACGCAACGCCGAAATCATCGGTGAAGCACCGGCCATGCAGGAAGTCTTCCGGGCTATTGGCCGGCTTTCCCACTCCAACATCACCGTTCTGATCAACGGCGAAAGCGGCACAGGCAAGGAGCTGGTGGCCCAGGCACTGCACAACCACAGCCCCAGGGCAAACCACCCGTTCATTGCCCTGAACATGGCCGCGATTCCAAAAGACCTGATTGAATCCGAGCTGTTTGGCCACGAAAAAGGCGCCTTTACCGGCGCCGGCGCCGCCCGGCAAGGCCGGTTCGAGCAGGCCAACGGCGGCACCCTGTTCCTGGATGAAATCGGTGATATGCCCGCCGACACCCAGACCCGACTGTTGCGGGTTCTGGCCGATGGCGAGTTCTACCGCGTAGGTGGCACCACGCCTATCAAGGTGGACGTCCGCATCATTGCGGCAACCCACCAGGATCTGGAAAAACTGGTGCAGGCAGGCACCTTCCGGGAAGACCTGTTCCACCGCCTGAACGTGATTCGCGTGCACCTGCCCAAGCTGGCCGAGCGCCGGGAAGACATCCCCCGGCTGATGCAGCACTTTCTGAAGCGGGCCGCGAAAGAGCTCACCGTAGAGCCCAAGATTCTTCGCGAAGAGGCCGAAGAATACCTCACCACCCTGCCCTGGCCGGGCAACGTCCGCCAGCTGGAGAACACCTGCCGCTGGCTGACCGTGATGGCCAGTGGCCGCGAGATCCACATCGATGACCTGCCACCGGAGTTATTGCACCAGGCAGAGACGCCGACCACGGGAACGACCTGGCAAGAAGGCCTGAAAAACTGGGCCGAACAGGAACTCAAACGGGGCAAGAAAGGCATTCTCGATACGGCCGTGCCCGAGTTCGAGAAAATCATGATCGAAACAGCCCTGAAGCACACCGGCGGCCGCCGGCGCGATGCCTCGATTCTGCTGGGTTGGGGCCGGAACACGCTGACCCGGAAGATCAACGAACTGGGGATGGATCATCCGGAACACGAAGACGACTGACGATTGGCGAACCGCCGGGGTTCATTGTTGCTTTGGGGTCAGATGAAAGTTTCATCTGACCCTTTTTTTGTGGGATTCGATGTTACAGCACACGCTGCAAGTACGCCTGCGGGCATGCATCCTGTTAAACTGCAATTTGGGAGGTTCAACCCTTCCGAAGATGTTACCGACGAATGGGGCCTTGACTAGCTGTCTGTGTTCCCGCTGTATCGCATTGGGAGAGATTGGCGATGTTCCGTACTTTTACTCGTGGTCAAACTCAACGAAACCGGCCACACCAATTCTGGCAGGTAACAGTTTTTTTTCTTGCTCTCGTCCCAGTCTCCGTCCCAGCTGACGAGTATTGTGATGCTATAAACAGCCTCGCTGACTACGGTGTGATTGGTGAGTCAGGGTTTACCTCAGGCAACAACTCCACAATCAATGGAGAGGATATACAGTGTCCTCCGGATGACATCGACTGCAACGGAAACACACCCACACCCAGTGGACAACTCGCAACAGTCGACGAAGACTTTCCGGCTCTTGAGCCTGCAGCCTTCCCCGCCACTGGCGGCGATAATCTAACTAACCCGAAAGACTTGCAACCTGGCACCTACGGCACTATTTCTGTAGCCAAACAAGGCAAGGCTGATCCCTTAGCAACCTTCTCTGGCGGCACATACAAGATTACTGAACTGAATCTTAGCGGCAATGACTCCACCGTTATTCTAGGCGCTGGCGATTACTTCATTGACACACTTACCATGGACAACAAGTCCAGAATCGAAACCACCGGCGGCGCGGTTCGACTTTTCATCGGAACCTCGATGACCAGCGGTAACCAGTCATTTTTGAACGCCGAAGGAGCCGTCTCTGATTTCATCGTCAATTTGTATCCCAAAGCCAGCTTTAAACTCGGTAACGGTGAAAAAGGCAAATCTGACATAAACTTTAATGGCATTTTGTACGCACCGTATCCAAATACAACTATCGATTTTGGCAACAACAATGACATCACTGGCGCCATTCTCAGTGCCGGCACAGTGACGGTTGGAAACAACACCAGTTTCGATTACAGCCCCGAGGTAGAGAATCAGGTAAGGAACAGCTTCGGCTGTAAGGAAGTTACCAAGCCCGATCACATTCGCATCAGTCATGACGGCCAAACCTCGGCGTGCGCACCACAGGCTATACTGGTGCAAGCCTGCGCTGACGCCAACTGCAGTGTATTTTTTGACGGGGCAATCAACGGCACGGTTCAAGCGGGCGAGAACCAGGTCAATTGGAGCCTCGCAGAAAACTCGGACAGCACTTCTGTCAGTCTATTTATTCCTTTTGATGGCGACCAAGAAGTCGACTATCAAACGCTTAGCTTTAGCAGTCCCGATGAAACGCCGCTCATCTGCAGCAACACGTCATCCGGTGAAATAAATAATGGAACAGCCTGCGAGGTCACTGTTACCCGTGCAGGCTTTTCCTTTGATATCCCGGACTTTGTCTCAGCGACAGCACAGACAGACATAGTCATTGCGGCCACTCGTTTGAACAAAAATGAGGAATGCACCCCATTATTCTCTAAGGTCAAACGGACATTGGAGGTCTCTCAAACTTATCTGGACCCAGGTTCTGGCAGCCAGTCATTGCAAATTAATGGGGCCCCCATTCCAGATGGGCTAGAACTTACCTTCGACGATAATGGCCACACTACCATCTCATCGATCAATTACCTGGATGCCGGACGTATGGCTTTAGCACTGCGCTATGAAGGTAGCGAGGAAAATAGCGATGCCGGAACCGTGGTGACAGGCTCACAGACCTTTATCGTACGACCAGCCAGCTTTGAGATCACTAACGTACTTTGTACCAGTGGCAATGCGATTACACCTGCGTCAGGCGAGCCTGGAAACTTGAGTGCTTTCTGTCGAGCTGGCGAAGACTTTTCCCTCACTGTGAAGGCCGTCAATGCCGACGGCGATGTCACTCCGAACTTTGGAAGCGAAGCTTCACCAGAGTCCGCCAAACTCTCCCACACTCTGATGCTGCCCCTGCCCAGTAGCGGCGGCAACCCTGGCGTCTTGTCGCCGCTAACGACGGCCCTGACCTTTGGCACCAGCGAGGGCACTCCTGCAGGTATTGCTCAGGTTGACGGTCTTCGCTGGAATGAAGTGGGCGTTATCACTATCAATGCTTACACAGCCAACTACTTGGGAGGTACTGGCTCGGTGAACGGATCTTCACCCCCCATAGGTCGCTTTGTCCCAGCGTTTTTCTCGGCAGTGCCGAGCGAACCTGAGCTTCTGCCTTACTGCGGCAGCTTCAGTTATCAGGGACAGCCGATGGACTTTGACTTGCCCCCGCAGGTTATTCTCGAGGCGCGCAACGTTGGTGGCGGGATCACACTAAATTACCGGAATGATTTCTTCCGTTTTCTCACACCGTCGACCGCAAGCCTTACCTACACTGCAGACACAGCACTCGCGGGTGTGGCCGTGGCGCCAGAAACTCCGCGGGGCAGCCTTAACCTTATTGCAGATATTGATAGCGCCACCGCCCAATATGATGGACATTCTCTCACGCTTAGCGGGGAGCAAGTCGCGTTCAGCCGGGGCACAACGCCACCTGCGAGCTCTCCCTTTACGTCAAAAGTATCACTGAGTATTGCGCCAGCAGCCCTGACAGATGCGGACGGCGTTTGTGTCCGGGATAACGCCGCCGATACAGACTGCAACGCCGCACTTTTTCGCAACATGACAGCACCAGAACAGCGTTATGGCCGCCTGGTACTGGATAACGTCTACGGGCCTGAGAATGTAAACTTGCCCATTCCCGTTCGCACTGAGTACTGGGATGGCAGCGACTACGTCTTGAATACCGAAGATAGCTGCACCATCATTGGCAATACCATTGACATAACGGCAGATCCGGACAATTTGAACCCATCAACGGGGGGAACCGGTGGAGGTCTCACTAACGGACGGCTAACGGCGAATGAATTGTTCTGGGAGCCTACAGGCGCGGTCGGAAATGTGCGCTACCAATATTCGAACACACCAAGCTGGTTGCGGTTTGACTGGGATAACTCTGGTACCCAGCGCGCCCCAGATGCGGTGGTGAGCTTCGGTCGATACCGAGGGCACGATCGAATCATTAGCTGGGAAGAGCTCTGACGCGGGATTTAGCGAAACCGCACCCTGATAACGCGTTCGGCTTCGTCGGAAGTTCCGACGCCACATCGTCCCGTGCTAGTCAAAGTATAGACCGTTCGGCTGCCCGCAGACGCCGACCTACACGTCACGGAAGCCTCGCAACTCGAGAGCGCCGCCTCGGTGAAATCGATCGACCAGCTTCCTCCGCCACTTGGACATTGAACGGGGCTATCAAGTACCTGAGCGACACCGGCCTGAGCACCACTTTCGCCCGCAAAAAACGCCCTCTGCGATTGAATCTGCAAACTCACAGACTCGCCGGAACTCTGTTGCTGCTGGGCCATTCCTGCTACCAGAAGCGCCAATACAGTAATAATGAACAAAGCAACCGGCAAACCGGCGCCCCGCTGTCTAACCAGGCTTCTAGGGCACATTTCGTATTTGTACCTCCTGGCTTACCGTGGTGGTCTCATCCGAGCCGGTTTCATAATCACGTAAGGTAAAGGTGAACTGAATCACAGCCGATCGTTGAAAAGTGGCCGGCAAGTACGTGAAATCGACGGTTCCAGTCAGATTCGCGGACAGCACCTCTCGATTTCCGCTCGCTGGGAACAAAGGCTGCGAGGGGTTCCGCCCATAGCCGCTATAACGATATAAGTATCGCCCACTCTGGCAAAGGCTGACCGGTTCTCCAACGAGAAAGACGCGTCGCTCTGGCGATCGCTCGGCAAAACGATGAGCGGCTTGGAGTTCGATAAACGGCGGACTCGCCGCATTGCCAATGGTCGCAACCGGACTGGATACCGACCCGGGGTTGGCACTGCCATAAAGAGCACTGGTACCCGTCCCGTAACCATAGACGATAGCGCGCATAGAGCTCGCGGACGGAACCTCATCAAAAGGAACAATCTCGATCCGATCACCACCGGCTGTCGGCAGCGAGGTGTAACCAGTAGCCCCCTCCAATGGCAGCCATTCCAGACACTCGTCCGAAGTCCTGATAGATAGAGGGAAGGCTTCCCGTAATTCGCGGGTGATCTGTTCGCTTATAACCACACCTTGCAATGCTCGTTGCTGACGCTCACTAACATCCAGCGCACCCCGAGTAGACAGCGCTACAAAACGCACTGAGACGGTTGCCACGATCGCCAACAAGACGATCACCATAATGAGTTCAATGAGTGTAAATCCGCGGGTACGCTCCATCAGTAATTGGCCCTGTAAGCCGAAAACTGGAATGTCAGATTGGATGGATCCGTGATGGTTAGGTCTATACGCTTCGCATCATCCGACGGCAACCCCACTTCATCGCCAGCACAGGACACTCGAACCGTCACCAGAAAGCCACCGTAAGCCGGCGATATCAGGGCCTCTCCATCGGCGTTCCGGGGCGTTTCCCCAGAAATGGCATTGTAATCATCAACGTCATCGTACTCGGCCCTGTCGGACTCTTCAGTCAGAATAGAGCACCCACTGGCTTTCGGTGTGCCACCGACCGGAGTATTTTCTGCATATTTCCTGGACAGAATCTCGTCCATGTATAGCTGAGCCAGTGCCACAGCCCGGGTCTGGTTAAGCGGATCGGCGCTTCGGCCCGCAATCAGGGAAAAGGCCCCTACCACGCCGGCAATGGCCACACTGATGATAACAATGGTGATTACCAGCTCCACCAACGTGGCGCCGCCAGCCTTATTAATAGCTGATGGGCTGCATGGCCGTCCGAAACACAGTCTCATTGGCAAGTGCCCGTATAAACGGCACCGAGCGAACTCAGACACAGGTCAAACTGGCTGTCTCCAGAGATCCGGAAATCAATGCTTTCCCTGACAACCGGACCACTTACCCGGCCCATGGGACTGAAGTCGACCTTAAAACCGGTGTCCGGCACGTTTGTATAACTGCCACCCGCGAGACGGTAGGACAGGGTTGCCCCCTCCCGGGTGATATCAAACTGATTAACACCGGCATCAAAAACCAGTTGGTCGCTGGTCTGGCTGACGGTCAATGTATTTGAAGGATTACCCGCCAGCGCGGCCTGTTGCGCAAGCAGCGTGGCGGAGGCAAGTTGCTGGGTAGCCAGCAAGGGGGAGAAGGCTGAGCGGCTGGCGAACAGTCCAACGCCCAGAGCAGAGAGGACTCCGATCAGGATGATGACCGTTACCAGCTCTACGAGGGTGAAGCCCGATGACATGGGGGCATCATTTATTCTCATGCCCCTCCAGCCTCCCAATTTTTACCCAATTACATAGTGTCGGCCTGACCACGCCGCACTGATCAGGCATAGTCGAGTAATGCAAACCTGAACTCAGCAAGCAGTTGTTGAAGTGTCAGAATCAGTTATATCAGATACCGCACCTGTCGACTCGGTGTAAGTAAAGGAGCACTCACCTAGGGTGACTGTCAGAACTCCAGAGGCAGCTGCCATGGTGTAGTCTGCCTCCGATAGCTGAGCTGCCGTCACAATTCCATTGGTTGAGAGCGAACTTGCCGCGAGTCCATCACCGTCCGCAAGAGGGTAGCCAGCAGCCGACATTGCTATTGCTGTCGATTCCAAGGTCACAGCCGCACTCGGTGTGCTACCTGCTGCTAACCAAGCGGAATGTGCGATTGCTGAGGCTGATTTCACGGCACCGGATGCGGCTTGAATGCTAGAGCGCCGTGCATCGCCTCCCAAATCCGCAAACCGCGGCAAAGCAAACGCCGCCAGGATGCCCAGAATTACAATCACCATAACCAGTTCGATCAGGGTGAAGCCTTTTTCTTTTCTTGCCGCAATGGCTGTCATCGCTTTCATGGTAATACTCCGTTTTCGATTGTCTGTAGGTATTAAGGTTTATCAGTTGATGGTTGTTGTCACTTCACCTGTATCCGCGTCGTACTCAATTGAGCTACCCAAACCATCCAGTTCATAGGTAAATACACAATCGTCGCCGCCACCAACACCATCGGCGTCGCCTTGCACCGAAGTCGTGTAGTCCGTAGTACCATTCTCACTAACACTCGGCGCATTCGCCTGCATCACGCCCTCCCAGACCTGGATACAGCGGGCTGGAACCATATTCGGATCGTTACTACCACCTGTAGCGGTAGGCCAGCCCTCGGAGCTCACGTCAACCAATCCATTACCAAAATCTTCAACATCATCCTGATCGGACGCGTTTCCGTTGGACACCCACTGCGTTTTCGCAAGTGCCACTCCAGCCGCAAGCGCACCGGCTGTTCCTTTTATGCTTGAACGATGCGCCTGCTCCGAAAGCTGCGCAAACCGCGGCAACGCAAACGCTGCCAGAATCCCCAGGATGGCAATCACCACCACCAGCTCAATAAGAGTAAAACCTTTCTGTTTTTGCCTGCTGTCGTACTGCATCATTCGTCGGCCTCTTTCAGATTGTGTCTGTCCGTCTGCTCAGCGTTGCGCATCCTGTGTTTGCGCTGCTTCTTCTGTCAACGACACCGGGGCCAGTTTTAACCCCGTCAGCCGTTCTTCTTGCTCCCGCTCACCATTCCCGTTGCGGTCTGCAAATTCCGTTGTCACTGCCCAGGCCAGAGGCTGCTCTTCATTAGCTTGCCGACTGTCTATGGTTATCGGCTGTCCTGCTTTATAAATTAACCAGCCTTTGGGCCCGTTTTCTGTTTCTTTTTGTTCGCCAACCCGGAAACACCAGGTTGCTGGAGCCAGTTGTTCGGGCCCGCACCGCCCTTTGTAATTGCCCCACCGGTGTTCCACCAGCTCAAACGGGTTGATACCCCGGTGCTCGGCAAGACGGCCGTCACGGCTTAGCATCACTTCTGCGCCCTTGATCACCAGGGCCGATCTCAGCTGGCTGATCACCATGTTGGCCGCCCGTTCTTCGGCGTTTCGGGCTTCCCGTTCCAGCACGCCAAGCAAGAACCACCAGAGCACACCGAGGATCGTCAGCACCACCGCAAAACGAAACTTGCGGGAAAGCGCAAGCCCGCTGGCGCCCGACGTCCTTGCCGTTAGCACTCAGCCCCGCCCCATGGCGGCGGCCCCCAGGTCCCAGATCGGGAGGAACACGCCCAGTGCCAGAATCAAAACCAGGATGCCCATGGCCACAATCAGTATGGGTTCAATCGACTCCGCCAGCCGTTTCAGGCCGTAGTCCACATCCTCATCGTAAAAATCCGCCACGTTGTTGAGCATGTCGTCCACGGAACCGGTTTCCTCACCCACGGCAATCATCTGCAGAATCAGCGGGGTGAACATTTCGCTGTGCCTGGCTGTTCTGAGCAGGCTCTCGCCCCGCTCGATGCCGGCGCGCATATCTTTAATATGAGTCGAGATCCAGGCGTTATCCGTCGTGTCAGCCACCACGGTTAACGCGGTTGTTACGGGCATGCCGGCGGAGAGCATGGTAGCAAAGTTCCTCGCGAACCGACTGAGCGTGATCAATTCCAGCAGCGGTCCGATAATCGGCAACCTGAGTTTGTAACGATCCCAGGTCAGCCGGCCCTGTTCGGTCTGTTTCCACTGCCGCAGCAACAGCCCGCCAGCGGCAACGGCGAACAGCATCACGTACCAGTAGGCCAGCAGGAAATTGGAGGTGCCAACAAGAACCTGCGTCAGAAACGGCAGGTCGGCACCCAGCTTGTTAAACACCGAAGCAAATTTCGGGATAACCAGAAAATTCACGACCATCAGGGCCGATAACAGGGCAATGATGACAAACATCGGGTAACGCATGGCCTGCTTCAGGCGCCGCTTGGTATCCCGTTCCAGCTCGAGAATTTCTGACAGGCGCCGGAAGGCGTCGTCCAGCATCCCGGTGTTCTCACCCACATGGATCATGGCGATGAACAGCTCCGAGAAGACCTTCGGGTGTGCCTGCATGGCCGTCGCCATGGTGGTGCCGCCCTCAAGCCGTGTGGTCACATCCTCCAGCACTTCCGACAGCACCGGTGAGCGGGTAGTTTCCGCGAGGCCCCGCATGGTTCGGATCAGGGGGATGCCAGCCTTGGTCAGGGCATGCATCTGGCGGCAAAAAACAATCAGCTCATCGAGGGTGACCTTCTTCCGGAAGATCGGCAACCGGTTCAGTCGATCAATAACCGACTCCGTTTCCTGCACCTCGCGAACGTCGTCTGTCAAGGTAGTTGGCACCTGCTTCAATTAGGCTCTAATGAGCCATACACTGCTCTTTAACAGTCTGTTCTTCTGGCAGCGGGTTCAGCCACACAGCTCCGACCGGTTCGCAGTTTCGGATACCGGTGGACCAACGCCCGGGATTCTTTTCCTTGGCCTTGAGCAGTGTCATTTTTCGGCTCGCCAGGATGTCAACATCCTTGCCCTCATGGCGATGGGCCGGGGTCACATAACGGATCGCGCTATGGCGATGCTCGTTGTTGTACCAGCGGATGAACATGCTCACCCAGTCACGGGCCAGATCAAGGCTCTCAAACCCCTCAGGCGGGTATTCCGGACGCTGTTTGGTGGTACCGAACAGCGACTCGATATAAGCGTTGTCATTGGACACACGCGGTCGGCTGTAGGACGGTGTGACACCCAATGTCTCGAACGTGGCCGGCAGAGTGCCGCCCTTCATGGCGCTGCCGTTGTCTGAATGCACCACCGGCGGATTGTTCACACAACCCTCACGGAGCAGTGCTTTTCGCAGCACGGTTTCGCTGTTGACCGCGTTCTCCGCGTCGAACACTTCGGCGCCCACGATTTTGCGGCTGTACACGTCGAGCATGAAGTACAGATAAAAGAACCGGCCCCGGACAGTGGACTTGAGATAGGTAACGTCCCAACACCAGACCTGGTTCGGTCTGGTGGCCTCGTGACGCCGAGGCGGGCCGACTCGTCCAGAGTGCCGGGCACCCCGGCGGTGGTTCTCGTTGTGTTCGCTCAGAACGCGATAGAAGGATGATTCCGAGGCGATGTACCAGCCATGGTCGTCCATCAGCAACGGCACGACCTGAGACGGTGGCAGGCTGGCATAATCGGACTGGTGGCAAACGGCCAGGATCATCGCTTTCTCCATCGCAGTCAGTGCATGAGACGGCGTATGTTTGAGCGCACTGGGCCGGCCATCCTCACCGCCGGCTTTCCAGCGGCGATAGGTGTTGGTGCCAATACCCAACTCGGCACAGGCGCTTTTCAGGCGCGCGCCATCTATGCGCGCCTCATCAACCAGCTGTACAGCATGCTGGCGATCCAGGGTGCTGGTCAGTCGTCCTCGTCCCCCCAGATCGCCCGGGCCTTTTTTCGCAGTGTCAGCAAGGCCGCCGTTTCAGCGAGTGCCGCTTCTTTGCGTTGGAGTTCGCGCTCAAGCTGTCGAGTGCGTTTCTTCTCCTGCTTAACCGCGTCACGGGAGCGTTTCTCAAGCCGCTCATCACGGTCATTGGCCGTTTCACAGCTCTGACGCCACCGGCGAATTTGCTCAGGATAGATGCCACGTTTGCGACAGTATTCGCCCAGCTCGGACTCACTCAGTGCGGCGGTTTCAAGAACGGCGTTGAACTTATCGCGCGAACTCCAGCCTTCCGGATCCGAACCGTGATCTGGCAGTAATTGTCCATTCTTTCGGGCTTCGTTTCGCCAGCTGTACAAGGTCGCGTCTGAAATGCCTTCCTCTTGCGCCACTTCAGCAACAGGCCGGTTATTCGGTGGCAGTAACTTGCGCAGGATGGCTTCGCGACGTTCCGGTGAATACTTCATGAAAACCTCTGTCTCGCCCCACTTCATTTACAGAGTCTAACATCGGGTGGGGTTCCAACTACCTTGACAGAGGGGGCGAATGGCAAGCGGGGTAATACCTCGGCGCATCAGCTCAGTGGCAGCGGCATCGGCATTGGGAGCGCCCAACAAACCCTGCTGGACACTGCCACGATCATCCTTGCCCCGGTAGCTGAACTGCATCAGGCACCTCCCCCGATGGATTCATCCGGTAGGGGAATATCATCATCCGGAGAGAACTCACCTTCGGAGGTGGCGGCCACCCGGGCCACCTCTTCCAACGTGGTTGTCCCCTGCAGCGCGAAATCCATGGCGCACTGTCCCAGCGGCCGATACAGGGGGCTCAGGCGGGCCGCTTTGGTGAACTCCGAGACATCCTGCCGGCGCAGGGCATCCAGCATGGCTTCGTTCATTTCCAGCATTTCGTAAACGCCAATCCGGCCCCTGTAGCCCGTGTTGCTGCACTGGTAGCAACCTCGGCCATGCACGAAGCCGGCTTCCATATCCAGGGGATCCAGATCAAAGCTGCGCAGCCAGACCAGCTCCTGCTCCGTGGGCGCGTAGGCCTCGGCGCAGTTATCACAGACTCGCCTTACCAGACGCTGGGCAACAACGCCGAGCAGCGAACTGGCCACCAGGAAGGGCTCTGCGCCCATATCAATCAGCCGCATGGCACTGCTGATGGAGTCGTTGGTATGCAGGGTGGAGAGCACCAGGTGGCCGGTCATGGCCGCTCGCAGGCCGATTTCCACCGTCTCACGATCCCGCATCTCGCCCACCAGGATCACGTCCGGGTCCTGACGCAGAGCGGCCCGAAGCACGTTGGCGAATTCCAGACCGATTTTCGGGTTCACCTGTACCTGGGTAATCCGGGGCAGACGGTATTCCACCGGGTCCTCAGCAGTGATGATCTTCACTTCAGGGCGGTTCAGTTCCGTGAGGGCGCCATAGAGCGTGGTGGTTTTACCACTACCGGTTGGGCCGGTCACCAGAATCATGCCGTGGGGCTTCTTGATCATCCTGCGGAACCGTTCCAGCAATTGAGACGGCATCCCGGTGCCGTCGAGGTTCAGCATGCCCTGGCTCTGGTCCAGCAGACGCATCACCACCGATTCACCATACTGAACGGGCATAGTGGATACCCGAACGTCGATACTGCGGCCCTTCACCCGAACGTTGAAGCGCCCGTCCTGGGGCATCCGCTTCTCGGAGATATTCAGGCCGGCCATCAGCTTCAGGCGCAGGACCAGCGCAGCATTGACCCGCTTTTCCTTCATCACCTGTTCCTGAAGCACGCCATCCACCCGCTGCCGGATGCGGACGACTGTCTCGTCCGGCTCGATGTGAATGTCCGAACTGCGGGCCTGAACGGCGTCCTCGAACAGCGTTTGCAGAAGCTTGACCACCGGCGCCTCAGCGCTTTCGGATTCGGCGGACAGATCCGCCAGATCGAAGGCATCGTCGCCCAGTTCGTCTTCCAGCTCCTCCGCCAGCGACGCGATCTCATCGGTCCGCCGGTATACCAGATCCAGGGTGCTCAGCAGCTCGCTTTCCCGCACCACCGCCTGTTTGATCGGCTGCTTGAGAATGCGGACCAGCTCATCGTAGGCAAAGATGTCCAAGGGATCGGCCATGCCCACCAGCAATTCGCCCCCATGCTCCGCCAGCACAATGCTACGGAAACGACGGGCCATGGCTTCCGGGAGTTTTTTCACCAGCTCGTTGTTGAACTGGTAGTGGCGCAACTGCACGAATGGTACATCGAGCTGACGGGACAGAATGTTGAGCAGACTGTCCTCGTCCACGTAGCCAAGATCCGTCAGCGTCTTGCCAAGCTTGCGCCCGGTGCTTTTCTGCTCTCGCAGGGCGGTCATCAACTGCTGTTCAGTAATGACATCATTCTGAACCAGCAGGTCGCCTAACCGGACTTTCTTTTTCGGCTCTGTCGTCATCATCCCGCCTGCAAAGCTTTCAGTCGTTCACGAACATATTCCGCCAGGGACGGCGAAAGCCCGGGTAGCTGGGCTGCCTGGCTGTAGGCCCGGACCGCGCTGTTGATCTCGCCCCCTGTCTCCAGGGCAATCGCCAGGCCCACCCACCAGGCTGCACGGCTGTCATCCTCGACAATGAGAGCCGACCAATGCCTGGCGGCGTCGGTATTGCGGCCTGCCTGCTGCAGCAGGGTCGCCAGAGTTACCCGATACTCCGCGTTCTGGTTTACAGCGGGCACATTGCTCTCAAGGATGGCGAGCGCGTCGGGCAGCCCGCCCTTGGCGTGGAGCGCCCGCGCTCTGAGCAGGCGAAGCCCGGCATCGCTGTCGGTCACTGATAACGGAAGCCACGCCAATGCCCGGCCCGGCATTCCCTGCACCAGCATCTGACGAGCAAAGACTTCCCGGCTGGCCGTCGCGGCCTGGGTGGCTGCCAGTTCCCGCAACCGCTGCTCAGCTTCCCGGTTTTCGCCGCTTCGAAGTAACGACGACAACTCCCGGCTGACTCGACGGTCGAGGGCTTCCGGCGTCTCACGTACCTGTTTCACCGGCGGAGTTGGCGCCTCCGCTTCTTGCGCTGGCTTGTTCTCTGCCACCACCGGCTTACTGGCGGGGGTTTCCGGTTCGGTAGCCTCGACTCTCACCGGTTCGGGCCTTGGCTCCGGGTCACGCAGCCTGGCCCTTTCCTGGGTCACTTCCTGGGCCACTTCCTGAGCTTCTGGTTCAGGCGGGGACGCCGCGTCGGGCTCGAAAGCCGGTGGCGGTTCGCTGACCGGCTCATTCCCGATTGGGGAAGCCACTGGCTGCTCGGCGACTTGCCTGACGTCCGCCGGTTGCGAATCAACCGGGACGTTCCCGCTCCCGGCATGCTCACCGGTGTTCGGCTCTGAAACGGTTTCAGACGCTGGGCCGGTGCTTACCTGGGCCGGCATTGCTTCACCACTGTCCCGAGTCATGAACCAGAACACTGAGGCGCCGATCAAGACCGCCGCGAGCAGTACCAGTATCCATAATCCATAGCGACGGTTACCCGGTGGCCGCGAATGGCCGGCATAGGCCGCAGCCACCTCCGGTCGGCTCTGACGCTGTTCTGCTGCGCGCAGGGCATCGTTCAGGAGGCTCATAACCACCTCCCGATAAGGCCAGGCGAGCGGACGCTCTCGGTATCGCGGATAGCCTGCAGGGCATGGCCTCGCTCAATCAGACGGTCGCCCCGGCCCCAGGCCGCCAGCATGGATTTGTGAGCAAGAATATTAACCAGCCTTGGAATACCACCGGAGGCCCGTGTAATCAGCCGCAGGGCAGCCGGGGCAAACAGATCGGCGCCGTTGTAACCGGCCTGAGCCAGGCGATGGCGCAGATACTGGGCAACCGAGTTGCGGTCCAGCGGTGCAAGACGATAGTGGAACGTGATGCGCTGGTTCAATTGGCGCAGGCTCTGCTTCCTTAGCAACACATCCAGCTCCGGCTGGCCAAACAGGACCACCTGCAGCAGCCGGACACTCTCGGTCTCGAGGTTCGTGAGCAGGCGCAACGCCTCAATGGTCTCCTCCGGCATTGCCTGGGCCTCATCGATCACCAGGACGACCGGCTTCTGCTCCATGGCGTGGGCAATCAATCGTTCATTGATGGCCTTGAGAACCTGGTGGGCATTGGCGCATCCGGACATATCCACACCCAGCTCTTCGGCCACCGCTTCATAAAGGGTATCCGGAGCAAGTTGGGGATTGGGAATATAGGCGGTGTGGGCAGTCTGCTCTAGTTCATTGAGCAAAAGCCGGCACAACAGGGTTTTGCCTGTACCGACCTCTCCGGAGATCTTGATGAAGCCCTCCCGCTCTTTCAAGGCCACCAGCAACAGTTCCAGCGCATCGCCATGGCTGGGCGCCCGCAGAAAATAGCGGGTGTTGGGCGTCAATGCGAACGGTGCTTCCTGCAGTCCGAAATGGGCTTCGTACATGCTATCGAACGGCTTTCTCCGGTTCCGGTGTGACGGATTCAGACGATTGCAGCAACTCGCGCAGCACATTCATGCGCTCCCGGCTCGCAGAAACATCCGCGTTCATCTGCGGCGTTCCGGCCACGACCGGGCGCAGAAGGATCACCAGCTCGCTCTTGCGCGACTGGAACCGCCGCTGCTTGAACAGTTCGCCCACCAGCGGGATCTCGCTGAAGAAGGGAACGGCGGAATTGTTGTCCTCACTGGAGTTCTGGATCAGACCCCCGATGACCACGATCTGCCCGCTTTCGGCACGGATAACGCTGTCGGTTTCACGAACCGTGCTGCTCGCCAGAGGCAGCGTAACGTCCCGCTCGCCGATGGTGATCACCTTTTCCTGATCGTTCACCTCACTGACAGAGGGATGCACGTGCAGGGTGATGACGCCGTTTTCGGAAATCTGAGGGGTCACATCCAGTGAAATACCGGAGAAAAACGGAGTGAGCTCTACCGAGGTGGATGTCGAATCCGTTGCTGTCACAGCTGAGTTGTTGTCATCAAAATCAATGTCGGTCACGAAGAACTCATCTGTCCCGACCTTGATCACCGCCTTCTGGTTATTAATTGTGGAGATCCGTGGGCTGGACAAGATCTGGACATTACCCTGACTTCCCAACAGTTCGATCAAGGCGGTAAAACTACCCTCCCTGAAGGTGGCGGAAAAAAGTCCGCCAATGTCAGACGTCTGAATTACCTGCCCTGAGAGAGCTTGTGCAGTAAATTCTGCTGGAAGGCCATCGCTGGCGATTACCGATGACGCACTCTGAATATCCGACCAGTTAATGCCCTGCTGATAGTTCTCGTTCAGTCCGATCTCCAGGATCTTGGCTTCCAGGATCACCTGGCGTTGCATAATCAGCTCGGTGCGGCGCAGATACTCCTCGACCATCCGCAAATCCTCTGTACCGGCACGAACCATCACCAGGCCGGCGCCTGGATTGACAATAACCTGCTGACCATTGCCGCCACCAACAATCATGCTGAGGGCGCTTTGAATGTCCTGCCAGAAATCCGAAGCCGTTTCCGTGGAAATGGTTGTTCCAACGAGGTTGCGGGTCTCGCCGGAACCGGTGCTATCTCCGTTGGAGTTGCCGGAACTACCACTGCGAGCACCGGTCACCTGACCGGAGCTGACCCTGGTCTCCGAGCCGCCCTTGCGCTTGAAGTGCAGGTAATCAATGGGAAACAGCTGGGTCTGGATCTGATCGGTCTGAACCCGGAAAAAGCGGCCACTGCGGCGGATATCCAGCCCGTAAAGGTCGCCGGCAATATCCATTACTTCCGGTACGGTAACGTCCCCCAGCCTGAGGTCGATACTGGTATCCACATCGGGATGAACCACCACGTTGTAGCGGGTCCCCTCCACCAGCGATTCGAAAAAGCTTGCCGCAGGCACGCCCCGGGCACTGACGTCAAAACGCTCGTCCAGATCGCTGCCTCCGGACAAAGGTGGCAGCAACGCAGCACTCACGTCCGCAGGCAATGGCGCAGACGCCTGGCCCGAGGTGGGCGCTGCCGGTTCTGGCTGTGCCGCCTCTTCGAGGCTTCGATCAATGGCATCGGCAGCATCGGTTGAGGTGGCCGTTGCCGAGCGCATCAACGGGTTGTTACTGCACGCCGTTAACACCAGGCTCAGAGCCAGTGCACCGGTGATTTTAATCGTTGTCATGAGTATCCGATTGTCTGTCATTGAGTTCCCCGAACCTGCGGAAGTCTCTCCAGGTACAACACCCGTTCGCGGCCGTTATCCATTACCAGAACCCGATTGGCATAGATCCGGATTACCCGCACGTTGTCAAAACCCTGGCCTTCCCTGAGGGCCTCACCTTCAATAACGGCGACTCGTCTGTCCTTGCTGAAAAGTATGGAATCCAGAGCCAGAGACCGCTCTGGCGCCGGCTTGGCCACTGTTGCCTGAGGGCCAGGTGGCCGGGTGGGATCCTGCAAACCCTGGGCCGCGCCCGGAAAAAGAACCAGCGAGCCTACGGCCAGGAACACCCACCGGCAGGTCAAGACACTCAAGCGCTTGCTCATCTCACACCCCCAGCCAGGCCTGATCCAGGCTCAGTGTCTGCACCCGGATGATTGCTTCACCGGAAGGCCAGTCTCCCGCGCTGTACTGCAGTTTGATCCACCCCAGACGTTCATCCATCGCCTCAAGCCTCTCAAGGTACTTCAGCACATCGAGATAGCTTCCCTTGATCCGAAGCTCGACATCGTGGGCGTAGAGCAGTGGCTCCGGCGACGCCTGTTGCTCCTGCGAAGATTGCTCTCCTCCCTCCGGGGCAAAAACCGGGGTCGGAGTCTGCAGCTCCAGGGCCTGCAACTCCAGCGACTCCTGAGCGGTCAGAATATCCCGCAGCAGCGCCACCATGGCCTTGGGCGCGATCAACTGCCCCGTGGTATCCGCAATCTGCCGATTGAGCCGATCCAGTCTCTGCTGCCGGGCATTTAACTGGTCCCGCAGCTCCCGGGAGGGATCCGTCGCGAGCTGCTGATTGAGCGTCTGCTGCTGCGCCAACAGGTCGTCCCGGCTGACGGAAAGCGTCTGAATTCGATTTTCCAGGCTCTGGTGTCGTTGCTGCAATGGCGCAACCCCCAGCTCCCAGACCAGAACCAGAACGAGCACCAGTGCCGTCAGCAGGATCAAGGCACGCTCACGAATCGGGCGCAGGTTATACCACTGCGCCGCCCGTGCCAGGGAGGTATTGGACGCCTCCGCCATCAGTTGCCCTCCCCTTCACGCTTACTGGACACATGAAAATCAATCCAGCGGCCTTCCTCCGGCCGCGACAAACGGAACACGCCAAAGGTTTTTCCGGCAAAGGCGGCTTCGTCGCCGAGATTTTCAAGGTACAGGGGCACCAGAGCGCCATCACGGCTGCGTCCCTCAATGGTGACTTTGTCCGAGCCCGACTCGAGAATAACGTCGGTTAGCCAGACATCTTCCGGGATCTGTCGGGCCAGTGCCGCCAGCTGCGGCGAAAAATTTCGGCCTTCCGAGAGTACCAGGCTCTCCACCCGTTCCAGCAAACGCTGGCGGCGTGCAAGGGTCTGGGTTACGCGGTCCAGAGCCCGTTCCACTTCCGCATCCGGCTGACGGGCCTGAACCGCCGCTGAAAGCTCCGCCACGGTCTGTTCGAGCTGCTGATTCTGCCGATCCAGACGCGAGGCCTTATTGGCCATCACGGAGTTCTCGTAGGTCAGGAAACCGGCCACGAACGCAACCAGCAGCAATCCCACAAGCAGAACACCAATCGCCGTTCCCGCCTGGAGCCTCTCCTTAGTCGGACGAAGCTCATCTGTATACAGATTAACCTGCTGGATCATGGACGCCGTTCCTCCGGCATTGGCAGGCACGCGCTCCAGGCCGGCAGGCAACGACTGTCCAGATCAGCCTGAAGACCGAAGGAACTCCAATCGAGGGTTTCAATACCCGCAGCCACATAGGAAGAGAGCATCGAGGCAAGCGGAAGCACGCTGTCACGGGCCACAAGACGGATCCTCGCCGGCGGCACCTGGCCCAACTGGCTTTCGTAATAGTCCAGGGAACGCTGCATTTCCAGAGCCAGGGACTGTACCGCTGATTCCTGCCGGGCCGCGTCGCGGAGGTCCCCGGAAGTCACATCCAGACGGCGGGAAAGATAGAGCGTGTTGTCTTTGCAGATCACCATCTGGCCGTAGTTGTCTTTCAGATGCACCAGCGCGGCACCGCGCCGGTTTTCATCCAGCCTGCAAACCAGGTTTCGCAACGCCAGTTCGGCAATATCAATTCGCTCCAGCTCCAGGTCAGCTTCCTGCACCAGCGCAATCAGCTCCGAGACAAGAGATCTCCTGGCGGCGACCACGTTTACCAGTTCACCACGGCCGCGAGAAGCGTCCTTCGGAAACGGGAATACATCGGAGACCGCCTCAGACGGGCTGAAATCCAGAAAATCCTTCAGCTTCCACTTCAGCGCATCGCCCAGTTCCGATTCCTCGATGCCTTCCGGCCGATCCATCTGGAATACCTGGTACTGATCCAGAGGCAGAACAAGAGTCGTCGCAGCACCAGCCCAGCCGTTGTCTTCGACCAATCCGGAGAGCGCCTCCTGACGCCTTGCAGGCAGACAATCCGTGAAGCCCGACTGCCCCGCGCCAGACCCGCCGGATTCCGCCCAGGCGATGCCGTCGGGACGAATCTCAAGACAGACACGCAGGCGTGACCCGGAGTGCCTGAACAGACCAGTCAGTTTTCTGAGTAGTGATGTCTTTGTCATGGAGTCCGTTTAAAAAGGACCCGAAGGCCACTCGCCAGCCTCAAGTCGTTATTATGCTGCCTAAAAAACAGGCGCTTTTTACAATCGATCACATGATAGATGAGAAAGTGAACGTAACTCCACGTTTTTTTGAGTGATTTCACACCGTTTTTGCAAGTCCGTAACAATAAAGCCCCCGCAAAGCGGAGGCTTTATTCACTTCGGATGTCCAGATCCCGATGCGATCGGCAGTTGGGTAGGGCACGTGCGCCTCACAAAGAGGTTAGCCGTTGCCCCCCCACCGAACCGTACGTGCACATTTCTATGCATACGGCTCTCCAACAAGCTTTTTCCGGAAAGCGCGTAGGTCGGGTAGTGTCCCCTTGTGCAGATCACGGTGGCAGTCAAAGCATAGGACCAGGGTCTTTCTGCGTCTTGCCATCATGAGCCTTTTCCATGGCTCCGTACCCTTCGAGATGTCCTTCAGTTTGCGCACATGGTGCACTTCCAGACGACCCGAGGGTTGGGTGCAGTATTCACAGACACTAGCATTCAACCGGTCAAGCAGCTCCGTTCGCCCCGAGTATTTATAGGGGTTGGGGAGGATATCCACCTGACCTGGCCTAGGTGCAGCCCGGTTTTTCAGCTTAAACACCGTTGTTTCGAAGACTTTATCCCCTCGCCACTCCTTGAGAACAAAGGAGCCGTCCCCTCTTTTGAGTTGACTGGCGATTTTGGCCCTGCTCGTCTTGTGCTTTGCAGCAAGCGTTTTGAAGAGACTGTTCTGCCATATCCACTCTACCTTATTCAGGTAGAATTGCGGCGCGAGGTTGTAGTAGTTCGCAAAGCCTCTCAGCTCTGCGTTGTACTGACCAACAATCTCGGTGTCGCTATGGAATAGGAGCGCCTTCTTGGCCAACGCCTTTCCTGAGTCATAGAGACCGTAGCCCTTAAGCTCCACGAACTTCTGCGCTTTTTCCCGAGGAACCCCAAGATGTACGTGCTCGGTAATGGTACGTTTAGTTCCATGCACCTTGCTTCCATCAGCCTTATGACTGACCACGCACTTTACCCTCTTGCTTTCGCGCCGACAGACGACGGAATAGCCTAGAAAGGTAAATCCTTGTTTTGGGTCCACGATGCCAGATTTCTCTTGCGAGATTTCCAGCCTCAACTCCGTTTCCACGAAGCGGGTGACGTCTGCCATGATTGCTTTCGCTTCCTGCTTAGTGCCAATGACACCAATCAAAAAGTCGTCCGCATATCTGACATACCTCAGACGCTTGAAGCCGGGGTCGTCCATCAGCACACTGCTCATGTTGCCGAGTCTTTCCCCCCATTCCTGAATCTAACGCCGCCATATAGCAGCCTTTTCTTCAGTTATGTCGCTTCGCTCTTTGAGCCATTTTATCCGATTACTCCGATTGCACAGAAGTTTTCGGTATTCAGGGTTGGGTCTTCTCCGGCTGCCCATGCTGAACTCCTTGACCTTACTCACCATGAACTCATCGAGTTCGTGCAGGTAAATGTTGGCCAGAATTGGAGAGATAATCCCTCCTTGAGGTGTCCCGCTGTGCGTGCCGTAGTATCGCCAGTCTTCCATGTATCCGGCCTTCAGAAATCTCCGAACCAGGTTCAGAAACTTTCGGTCATCAACACGTTTGCTCATAAAATGCAGCAAGCGATCATGGTCGATATTGTCGAAGTACCCTTTGATGTCTACGTCACAGACCCATTTGGTTCCCTTCCAGCTATCCCTTATCTCATTGAGGGCGGTATGACATGATCGGTTTGGCCGAAAGCCAAAGCTCCAATCTGAGAAGACCGGTTCATAGATCTCCTCCAACAACATCCGCATTACTTCTTGGATGAGTTTGTCATCACCATTTGGCACCCCCAGAGGTCTGGTTTTGCCTTTTGGGTTCCTCGGGTCTTTCGGTATCTCCACTCTGCGGCAAGGACTTGGTTTGTAAACTCCGGTCTGGATCAAGTAGATCAGATGAGTCACCCGGTCTTCCCGAATCCATCCAGCGTGTTTCCATTTACCCCTCGGGTCAAAGCCCCTTTATTGGCGTAAATGTTCGCATACGCTTGAGTCCACAAGTCCCTGTTGCTACACATGATCTTGTGCAGCTTCCTTACCTTGGCTCCACTTTTACTCGCTTTGCCTATACCACCTAGCGCATTGAGTGTTCTTTGAGATAGCACTGACTATCGAACCTCGCTCTATTGGCATGTTCTTGTCTGACTCCCTTCCCCCTTACGGTTGGACTTTCATTACTATTGCTAGAAACTTATATCCAGCTTTCAGGTCAGGTTGGTTACTGACTGCTAGACCCATTACAGGTCAACATTGGGTACTACGAAGTCTCCGTTGCCGTGCAGGCCCATAGTTGAGACCTGTTTAGGCAATCCCGCATTTCTAGGTAGTCAAGGTGCGTCCCACTTAGGTTCCACTTACGTCCCCTTAACACTCTCACCGAGCGCGTGTCACGTGGTTGGTTAGCCGGGTGTTCTAATCATCTCCCCGACTACACGTGAAGTGACCTCTCAAGAGTCATAGGTCACTGATATCCCGAAACCCACAAAGGACTATGGTTCAACCAATCAGGCTTAACCGTATGGGACTTGCAATGACGGGCGCAAGTTAGACTCTTTCACCGCCACCCGCCTTTTCCTGACATGCTGCACTCCCCTCCCTCTTTCGAGGTTCAAGCCCATTACTGGGCGAGGATAAGTCAGGTTTGCAATAGGCCTACCAACAGCCTATACTTGTAGCACGAATGCCGTAAGTGCTTGATTTACCTAGCAAAACGGCGCACTCAGAACGGAATGTCATCATCAAAGTCGTCAACCGGTTCGGGCATGCTGCCCTGCGAAGGCTGGTTGCTGTAGCCACCGGATTGCGGTGGCGGATTGTTCTGCTGTCCAGCCGGCGCGTTGTAGCCGGACTGCTGAGGCCGTCCTGCCGGCGCGCCCTGGCTCATTCCGCCTTCGCCGCCACGGCTGTCCAGCATCTGCATCTGGCCATTGATATCCACCACAACCTCGGTGGTATAGACATCCTGCCCTTCCTTGTTCTGCCATTTGCGGGTCTGAAGCTTGCCCTCAATATAAACCTTTGAGCCCTTTCGCAGGTACTGTCCCGCAACTTCG
>Ga0064014_10126_pt1 | contig 29533 bp, 29 predicted proteins | sample CrowatWCoCulture_2_FD_61584 | JGI IMG/M metagenome (GOLD analysis project Ga0064014, IMG submission 61584) | Marine cyanobacteria communities from the University of California, Santa Cruz, USA, analyzing cyanobacterial DNA methylation -... | ecosystem: Host-associated > Microbial > Bacteria >...
AGAGTGGCACGTTGGTGCCGGCGCCGGGTATGGCCTTCACGGGCTGCCCCGGCTGCAGAGGCCCGAGCAGGGACTGCAGCCGCGCAACATCCTCCGGAAACTGCTCAGCGCCCAGCCCGTCGCGCCGCAGGGCCCGAGCGGTTACCGGGTCAGTACCGGGGGCCCGGCCGAGCCCAAGGTCAATCCGTCCGGGGTACAGGCTCTCCAGCGTCCCGAACTGCTCGGCAATAACCAGTGGCGGGTGGTTCGGGAGCATGACGCCGCCGGAACCGACCCGAATGGCTTCTGTTTTTCCCGCAATATGCCCGATCAGGACCGAGGTGGCAGAGCTGCTGATGCCCTCCATATTGTGATGCTCGGCCAGCCAGAAGCGCTTGAAGCCAAGCCTTTCAGCCCGTTGGGCATAGGCGACGCTGTTGGCCAGCGTGGTGCCTACCGAGTCGCCTTCGCGGACGGAGGCCAGTTCAAGCAGCGAGTAATCAGGACAGTCAGGCATGGAGCTCCCGTTGCAAAAGTGGAATTCGCGAGGTAGCAAACATGGTGTTTGCCGGCGCCTGTTTCAAGATTAGCCGGAATACGGGCTACAGATCGATCACAATCGGTGGGTTCAGTGGCTTGAAACTGTCATTGCAGGTGCTGGCATTCACGTGGAGGCAGTCGCCAATCTGTTCCTGGCCGTAGCCCTCATGGATGTGACCGAAGATGTGCAGTTTCAGGGATAGCCGGCCACCCGTTCAGCCAGGTCGTCGCAACCGGGGCAAATGATGCCGGTGGGTGAGATAATCTTGTCCAGAATGCCGGCGGGAGGGCCGTGGGTGATCAACACATCGGTGTCGTCGGGAATGCGGCCCCAGCGCTCGGCAATGGCGTCGCCCCGCTCAAGATTGAATGCCCAATTAAAGAACACCGGTGTCCAGGGGCTGCCCCAGAACTTCAGGCCTTCCAGTTCCACCGGGCTGTCCTGCAGATAATGAGCATGGCGTATCAACTCCCGGGCTTCGGCCGGTTCGTCCTGGAAACACCAGTCGTGGTTGCCGGCAATCAGGATTTTATTTCGGTGGGGCAGTTCGGAGAACCACAGGTCCAGATCCTCCAGTTCGTCCAGAGTGCCGACTCCCAGGCAGTCGCCGGCGTGGATCAGCAGGTCGCCGTCAGGCACCTGAATCTGGCGGTGCATGCTGTGGGTGTCGGAGATGCAGACAATTCTCATGGTGTTGGCGGTTCCGCTTTATGGCATTCGCGCATTTTTGTTTTTTCTACGATAGCATTTACCGCCCGTTCAGCCTTCATGCTTTTCGAGTGATGCCATGCGACTGATTCTGAGCCGGAAGGGATTCGATTCTTCCGCCGGCGGTTGTCCCAGCCCGGTGTTGGGGCAGACCGGTTCGGCGCAGGGGCATTTGCGCAATCAGGGGGTTGAGTCCGGAGATCTGTTCCTGTTTTTCGGGGTTTTCCGCCGCGCTGAAATGCATAACCGGCGCTGGCGGTTTGTGCCCGGATCACGACCGTTTCACGCCATCTGGGGCTGGCTTCATGTGGGCCAGATTCACACCATTGATGAGCTGGCGCCGGGCGCCTTGCCCTGGGCTCGATATCATCCCCACTTTCACGGCCAGCCAGACGCCGGCAACACGCTTTATGAGTCCTCCCATGCCTGCCAGTTGCCAACCGGCGCGGAGGTCTTTGCCGGTAGTGGTGTGTTCCCGAAACTGCGGGATGAGCTGGTCCTGACCGATCCGCAAAGCCGGCTGCCCACCCGGTGGCGCCTGCTTGCTGCTTTTTATCCGGGCGATGACCGTCCGCCCCTGAGCTATCACACCAGAGCGGACCGCTGGCAGCTCGATTCACCCTGGTGCTACCTGACTTGCGCGGCCCGCGGACAGGAATTTGTGCTGGATCTGGATGCCTATCCGGATCTGATCGACTGGCTTGCGAGCCTGCTCAGAATTGGCCGTGGCGGCCAGCCCCCTCTTTGAATTTTCGGGCCCCGGCAATCGCCTCTTCGAAAACCACCGGGTAGCCCCCGGCCCCCTCGGCTTCCAGGCCTTCCCGGGTATCCAGATCCCATTGATGAATGGCAGACGCCCTGTCTGCCCGCATGCAGCGTTGCGGGAATCCGGCAATGGTTGCCGCCAGTTCCTGGGCCGCTTGCAGTCCCGTCCTGTCCGAAACGAGTCGGTTTGCCAGTCCCATTTCCATGGCCTCCTCTGCGTTGACGGGGCGCCCGGTCAGTATCATGTCCATGGCTCGCCCATGGCCGACAATGCGGGGCAGCCGGACGGTGCCACCATCAATCAGGGGAACGCCCCAGCGCCGGCAGAAAACGCCAAATACCGAAGAGGCTTCCACAACCCGCAGGTCGCACATCAGAGCCAGCTCCAGACCTCCGGCCACGGCATAGCCGGAGACGGCAGCGATCACCGGTTTGGTAAAGTGCATACGGGTCGGGCCCATGGGGCCGTGACCCGTTCCATGGGGGTCAATCCGGTTCCGCCGTTGCTCATCGCCGATCGCTTCCAGGTCGGCGCCGGAGCAGAAATTTCCACCGGCGCCGCACAGCACTGCAACCTTCAGGGCATCGTTTTCCTCAAACTCGATGAATGCCCTGCGCAGGGCATCGGCTGTCGGGCCGTCCACGGCGTTGCGTTTGTCGGGCCGGTTGAGCGTGATAGTGTAGATGCCCTCATCGATACTGGTCAGAACCGCGTGCTCGGTCATTGCTTTACCCTGCAGTTGATCTGTCGGTGTGATATTCACCTAAGATAGTAGAACAACGCGTCTCAGGGAGAGGGCAATGTATCGGTACAGTCTGGGTGACCGGCGATGGCAGTTCGCAACGCTGGCGGAGTTGATGGCCAGGGCCACGCCAGCGCGCTCTGGTGATCGCCTGGCGGGTGTCATCGCCCACACCGCCGAAGAACGGGTGGTGGCCCAGATGGCTCTGGCGGACCTGCCTTTGAAAACCTTTCTGAACGAAGCGCTGATTCCCTACGAGCAGGATGAAGTCACCCGTCTGATTCTGGACGGTCATGATCCCGGGGCGTTCGAGCCGGTTTCCCATCTTACCGTCGGCGATTTCCGTAACTGGCTGCTCAGCGACCTTGCCACGCCGGAGATGCTCGCTAGCGTCCGGGGTGGCATTACTCCGGAGATGGCCGCAGCTGTGTCCAAGATCATGCGCAATCAGGACCTGATTCTGGTGGCGGCCAAATGCCGGGTCCAGACCGCCTTTCGAAGCACCATAGGTCTGCCCGGCCGGATGTCGACTCGTCTGCAGCCCAACCATCCAACCGACGATATTACCGGCATTGCCGCCAGCATCCTGGACGGTTTGCTGTATGGCAGTGGCGATGCAGTGATCGGGATCAACCCCGCCACGGACAACGTGGCCCAGAGTGTCCGCCTGTTGCGGCTGATGGATGAGGTGATCCGACAATACGAGATTCCGACCCAGTCCTGCGTCCTGACCCATGTTACCAACACCCTGGAAGCCATCGAACAGAAGGCGCCTGTGGATCTGGTATTCCAGTCCATCGGCGGTACCGAGGCGACTAACCGCAGCTTCGGATTTGATCTGGCAACTCTGGCCGAGGCCCGGGATGCGGCGCTCTCGCTGAACCGAGGCACCGTGGGCAACAATGTGATGTATTTCGAGACCGGCCAGGGCAGTGCGCTGTCCGCTGATGCCCATCACGGTGTGGACCAGCAGACCTGTGAAGCCCGGGCGTACGCCGTGGCCCGCAAATTCCAGCCGCTTCTGGTGAACACGGTGGTTGGATTCATCGGCCCCGAATACCTGTTTGACGGCAAGGAGATTACCCGGGCCGGTCTGGAAGATCACTTCTGTGGCAAGTTGCTGGGCCTGCCCATGGGGTGTGATATCTGTTACACCAATCATGCCGAGGCTGATCAGAACGATATGGACAACCTGCTCACCCTGCTGGGCGTGGCCGGCTGTCATTTCATCATGGGTATACCCGGCTCGGACGACATCATGCTGAACTATCAGACCACCTCGTTTCACGATGCACTTTACCTGCGTCGCGTTCTGGACAAGCGACCGGCACCGGAATTCGAGCAGTGGCTGACCAGGATGCAGATTTTCCGGGATACCGAAGGCAAGGTGCCCGCTGAGGCCTTGCCGGACGCCTTCCGGGAAAGCCTGGCCCGGTTACCGGAGGGCCAGGGCAATGACTGAGTGTAAGCCGGTTGTCACCGAGAATCCCTGGCGCCGGCTGTCGGCCTGGACCGATGCCCGGATTGGTCTTGGCCGGGCAGGCATCAGCCTGCCCACCCGGGAGATGCTGGCGTTTCAGCTGGCCCACGCCCAGGCCCGCGATGCCGTGCACCTGCCGCTGGACACAGATCAGCTGATGGCCGATCTGAAAGAACTGACCGGGAGCAGGAAAACCCTTTTACGACATGATCCGGTTCACCTTCAAAGCCAGGCCTGCGACCGAATCACCTATCTTCAGCGCCCCGATCTTGGCCGCAGACTCAGTAGCCAGTCATCTGAGGAGCTGGATCGACGGGGCCACTCCGGTGCTTCACCCGTTGATCTGGCTCTGGTAATCGCAGACGGACTCTCTTCCTATGGAGTTCAGCAAAACGCCATCGCCTTTCTTGAGGCCCTGCTGACGGACATCGAAGCCGATGATCAGTCCTGGGAACTGGCCCCGCTGGTTGTTGTCTCTCAGGGACGGGTTGCGATCGGGGATGATGTTGGCCACCGCCTCAACGCCCGTTGCGTGGTGGTGCTGATTGGGGAGCGCCCCGGCCTGAGCTCTCCGGACAGCCTTGGACTTTACCTGACCTGGCAGCCAGGGCCAGGGCTGACCGATGCCAGCCGAAATTGCATATCAAATATCCGGCCGGCGGGGCTGTCATGGGGGGAGGCGAGCAAACGCCTGATGTACCTGCTCAGGGAAGCGCGCCGACAAAAGGTGTCCGGGGTGCCGCTCAAGGACCGGTCGGAAGAGACCGTTATTGAACAGGGTATTGGCAACTTCCTGTTACGCTAGAGGTAGCCGTTAAACCATTCAGGGTAGGAGAATTCCATTGCAGCAAGCCGCGTACTATGAAAACGACACCACCCTCGCCCAATACCTGGAATTTCACTTTGGCGAGCGGTGGCACGGAGAGGCCAACTTCCCCAAGGCGCTGGCGGATGCCGCCATGAACGCCATGGATGGCCGGCCCCTGGATCGTGCGCTGGATATTGGCTGCGCCGTTGGCCGAACCAGCTTTGAGCTGGCCCGGCATTTCCGGCATGTGGACGGCATCGATTTTTCCAACGCGTTCGTCAACAAGTGCCAGGAAGTGGCCCGGGACAAACGCGTGCGCTATGCCCGTCCAGAAGAGGGCGAGCTGGTGACCTTCCAGGACCAGAGCCTCGCGGCCCTCGGGCTGGAAGAGGCCGCTGACCGTGTGGCCTTTCATCAGGGCGACGCCTGCGATCTGCCATCGCAGTTCACCGGGTATGATCTGGTGCTCGCCGGCAACCTGATCGATCGGCTGTACCAGCCATCGCTGTTCCTGGAGACCATTCACGAGCGGATCAACGAGCTCGGGCTCCTGGTGATTGCCTCACCCTATACCTGGTTGGAGGAGTACACGCCGAAGGAGCACTGGGTTGGCGGGTTCAAGAAGGACGGTGAGGATTTCTCAACATTCGACGGCCTCAAGGAGATGCTGGCGCCCCATTTCCGGCTGTTGTTCGAACCCTGGAGCCTGCCGTTTGTTATCAGGGAGACAAGGAACAAGTTCCAGCACAGCTTCTCCGAGCTGACGGTCTGGGAAAAAGTGAGTCAGTAGGGATACGAAAAAGATGAGGACCATAGCGTTTTACAGTCTGAAGGGCGGTGTTGGTAAAACCGCCGCTGCCGTGAACATTGCCTATCTGGCGAGCCAGGCCGGGTATCCAACCCTGCTGTGGGACCTGGACCCCCAGGGCGCTTCCAGCTGGTATCTGGCCGGTGCTGACGAGGTGAAAGGGCACAAGTTATCGCAGTTGCTCAAGGGTAAGACGCCCATCGCCGAATTCATTCACGAGAGCGACTACGAAAACCTGGATTTCATCCCGTCCCACACCAGTTTCCGTAATCTCGATGTGAAACTGGACCAGGAGGATGGCAGCAATCTGATCAAGCAGTGGCTGGCGCCGCTGTCCGAAGAAACCAGCCTGGTGATACTGGATTGCCCGCCTTCGCTTTCTCGCCTTTCCGAACAGGTTCTGAAAGCGGCAGACGAGGTGTTTGTGCCGGTGATTCCCACCTGGCTGTCCCTGAACAGCTGGAAGCAGTTGCTGGAGTTCGCCAAGGACAAGAAGCTGAAGCCGGGCAAGCTGCACCCGTTTTATTCCATGGCAGACCGCCGGAAGGGTCTTCATCGGGAGCTGATTAACGCGCAGGATGAAATCCTGCCCAAAGGCCTGAAGACCATCATCCCGAACGCCAGTGTGGTGGAGAAGATGGGTGAGGAAGGCACACCGGTGGAGCTGCTGGCGCCCAGCTCGGTGGCCGCCGATGCCTATCGCAGGTTATGGAAGGAGATCAATCGACTGCTCTGAGACCCTGATCGCCCGCTTTCAGGATCGGGCGAGCTTGTCCCTCCGCAGGGATCGCTCCAGTCGGCGATGGCTCTCGCTGCGTTCTGAAAGCACCTGCTGGACATACTGGATGTGCTTGCCGGCCAGCTCCCGGGCTTGTTCGGCCCTGCCTTCGGTGATGGCTTCGTACAGCATCCGATGCTGTTCCACCAGACCCTGCCGGGTTTCCGCCTCTCTTCGATACATGCCGCCGATGTTGGTAACCACGTTGCTTTTCAGCATGTTGAACAGGTTTCGGATGGTGTGCAGAAGAATGACGTTGTGGCTGGCTTCGGCAATCGCCAGATGAAAGCGGGCATCGGCGGCGCCCTCGGCTTCCAGATCCCGATCTTTATCTTTGCTATAGCAGGCCTGAAGCGCCTCATAGGCGGTTTTCAGGTGTGCCCTGTCGACCTCCGTCGCGCGTAAGGCTGCATAGTAGGCACAGTCCGCTTCCAGGGTGCGACGAAACTCAAGCAGGTCCCGCTGCGCGTCTGGCCGGTTTTCAAGCAGAGGAATCAGCGGATCGCTGAAACTGCCACCGAGGGATTCGGTGACATAGTTGCCGCCGCCCTGACGGCTGATCAAAAGGCCTTTGGCGGTCAGCCGCTGAATGGCCTCCCGCAGGGAAGGGCGGGACACCCCGAACTGCTCTGACAAAACCCGTTCCGGGGGAAGCCGCTCGCCCGGTTGCAGGGCGCCTTCCAGAATCATGGTTTCCAGCTGTTCCACGATGGTGTCCGCGAGTCTGCGAGGCGCGATATGCCCGACGTCCATAAGAAAGAATTTCCTGTCCGAGAATTTATTGGTAATACCAATAACACAGAGCAAGTCCGAGGCCAAGCGCCGACGTATTTTCGATGCTCAGACTGAAGCCTTCCGTGAAAAATTTTGACATCGGCAGCCGGTCTCGAATACCTTGGTTATTATGCAATGTCAATTGGTATTACCAATTTAAAGTTTGTCTGTTTGAGACTGTCTTGAGGCGCAATCAATGAGCCAGCTGTTTTACGATGCCGCCCCCAATGCCACCCGGGTATCGCCCGAACGGGAACCGGACCGGCAGTACCCGGAGAAGCCGGAAGCGGTCACGCTGTTCGGTACCTGCGTGGTGGATCTGTTCTTCCCGGAAGCCGGGCTGGACGCCATCCGCCTGCTGGAGCGGGAAGGTGTGCGCGTGCATTTCCCGCAGGAGCAGAGCTGTTGCGGGCAGCCCGCGTGGACTTCCGGATATCGGGATGAGGCCAAGGCAGTGGCCCGCGCCCAGCTGGATATCCTCGATCGATCGGGTCTGCCGGTCGTGGTGCCGTCCGGCTCCTGTGCCGGGATGTTCCGGCACCATTACCCGGCGTTGTTTGCCGATGAGCCGGACACGCTCAAGCGGGTAGAAGCGCTCGCCGAGCGCACCTTCGAGCTGACCGAGTTCCTGCTGAAAGTCTGCCGGGTGCAGCTGGCGGACCGGGGCGCGCCCAGCAAGATTGCACTGCACACCTCCTGTTCGGCCCGCCGGGAAATGAACACCCACCTGCACGCCCGCGAGCTCTTGCAGCAGCTTGAAGGTGTCGAACGTATCGATCACGACCATGAAAGCGAATGCTGTGGGTTTGGCGGCACCTTCTCGGTGCGGATGCCGGAAATCTCAGGGGCCATGGTCAAAGACAAGACCCGCTCGCTGATGGACTCCGGTGCGGTGGAAATGGTCACCGCGGATGGTGGCTGTCTGATGAACATCAACGGTTCCCTGGAGAAACAGAAAAAGAGCTTCCGGGGCCGGCACCTGGCCAGTTTCCTCTGGGAGCGTACCAACGGCGCCAACGCAGGGGAGGTGGCATGAGTCAGCGTATTCCGGTTACCGAGCTGACCCCGGACTTCCGGGGCCGCGCCGAAGAAGCCCTTGCGGACGGTCAGCTGCGCAACAATTTCCGTGTGGCCATGGACTCGCTGATGACCAAGCGGGCCAACGCCTTTCCGGATGCCGACGAGCGTGAAGGCTTGAGGGAACTGGGCAACCGGATCAAGGCCGGTGCCCTTTCCCGTCTGCCGGATTTGCTGGAGCAGCTTGAACAGAAGCTGACGGAGAACGGCGTCAAGGTTCACTGGGCGGAGACCGTCGAGGAAGCCAACAGCCTGGTGCATGGCATCATCGAAGCCCGCAAGGGCAGCCAGGTGGTGAAAGGCAAGTCCATGGTCAGCGAAGAAATGGAGATGAACGACTACCTGGCGGAGCGGGGCGTCGAATGCCTGGAATCCGACATGGGGGAATACATTGTTCAGCTCGACAACGAAAAGCCCTCCCACATCATCATGCCGGCGATCCACAAGAACGCGCGGCAGGTGTCCAAGCTGTTCCACGACAAACTGGGCGAGCCGGAGACCGAAGACGTTAACCAACTGATCCAGATTGGTCGCCGGACCCTGCGCCGGAAATTCATGGAAGCGGATGTGGGTGTTTCCGGAGTGAACTTCGCCATCGCCGAAACCGGCACCTTGCTGCTGGTGGAAAACGAGGGTAACGGGCGCATGAGCACCACGGCGCCGCCGGTGCATATTGCGGTAACGGGCATCGAAAAAGTGGTGCCGAACCTGAGGGACGTGGTGCCACTGGTGTCCTTGCTGACCCGCTCGGCCCTTGGTCAGCCCATTACCACCTACGTGAACCTGATTTCCGGCCCCCGCAAGCCCGACGAACTGGACGGCCCGGAAGAGGTGCACCTGGTACTGCTTGATAATGGCCGCACCGGCGCCTTTGCCGATGCCCAGATGCGCCAGACCCTGAACTGCATCCGGTGCGGCGCCTGTATGAACCACTGCCCGGTGTATACCCGGGTGGGTGGCCACACCTACGGTGAGGTCTACCCAGGCCCTATCGGCAAGATCATCACGCCGCACATGGCGGGGCTGGACAAGGTCCCGGACCACCCAAGCGCCTCCTCTTTGTGTGGAGCCTGTGGTGACGTGTGCCCGGTGAAAATCCCGATCCCGGAGTTGTTGCAACGCTTGCGCCAGGAAAATGTGAAGGATCCAGAGCAGCCTCAGCAGGTGAAAGGTGGCGGCGCCAAGTATTCCCGGGCGGAGCGGTGGATCTGGCGTGGCTGGCAGATGCTGAATACCCGGCCGGCGCTGTATCGCAGTTTTCTCTGGGCCGCGACCCGATTCCGGGTGCTGGCCCCGAAAAAAGCCGGCTCCTGGACCGAGAATCACAGTGCGCCGGTGCCGGCCGCCGCTCCCTGCATGATTTGGCGGCCCGGCACCTTGACCAGAACGGAGGTCGGCCATCATGAGCGCCCGCGCGAACATCCTTGGCAAATTGAGAAACAGCCTCGCCGGCACCACGCCCCGCCCCGACGAATTTGATGAGCGGCTGGTTACGGCCCCATGGCGGTACGCGCCGGAAGACCGGATCGACCGGTTGCGTAGCCTGATGGAAGCGGTCCACACTGAAGTGCATCCGTGCCGGTCTGACAACTGGCCGGAATTGGTGGCCGAACTTCTGAACAAACGCAACCTCACCAACCTGTTGTGCGCCCCGTCGAGAGAACATGGCCGGGCGCTGCAGGCTTACTTCGAGGCCACGGAGCAGAAGGTCGAGTTATTGGCCTACGATCAGCCGGTGGAAGCCTGGAAAGAAGAGTTGTTCTGGAACGTGGAGGCCAGCCTGACCGGCACCCTTGGCGGTATTGCCGCCACCGGCACTCTCGTGCTCTGGCCGGATCGCCATGAACCGCGGCTGATGAGCCTGGTGCCGCCGGTACACATTGCCCTGCTCAAGGCCAGCGAGATTCACGACAATCTGTATGACATGATGGTGGCTCAGGACTGGGCGGCCGGGCTGCCAACAAATGTTCTGCTGGTGTCTGGCCCGTCCAAGACCGCAGACATCGAACAGGTGCTGGCCTATGGCGCCCACGGCCCCCGTGAGCTCATTGTGCTGGTTCTGGAGGACGCATGACTTTTACCCCGGAAGTGTTGGCCGATATCCGGCAACGGATTCCCGAAAACCGGGTCTTTAACGATCCGGTGTCCACCCTTGCGTTCGGAACCGACGCCAGTTTCTACCGCCTGATCCCAAAGGTAGTGGTGCGGGTTCAGGATGAAGCAGAGGTTGTCGATCTGCTGGCCATCGCCCGCAACCACAAGGTGCCGGTGACTTTCCGGGCCGCCGGAACCAGCCTTTCCGGACAGGCGATCAGTGATTCGATCCTGATCGTTCTGGGCGATCAGTGGAACGGCCACGACATCCGGGAAGAAGGCCGCCAGATTCGTCTGCAACCGGGTGTGATCGGCGCTCAGGCGAATGCCTGGTTAGCACCCAAGGGCTTCAAGATCGGACCGGATCCTGCGTCCATCAACGCCTGCAAGATTGGCGGCATTGTTGCGAACAATGCCAGCGGTATGTGCTGTGGCACCGCCCAGAACAGCTACCACACGCTGGCCGGTATGCGGCTGGTGCTGGCCGACGGGGCAGTGCTGGATACCGAGGATCCGGCAAGCGTTTCGGCGTTTCGCGACAGCCACGGTGATCTGTTGGCGGCCCTGAAAAAGCTGGCTATCAATACCCGGGAGAATCCGGAGCTGGCGGAGCGTATTCGTCATAAATACCGCCTGAAAAACACCACCGGCCTGTCCCTGAACGCCCTGGTGGATTTTACCTGCCCACTCGACATCCTGACGCACCTGATGGTGGGCTCCGAAGGCACGCTGGGTTTCGTCAGCGCGGTAACCTACAACACCGTTCCCGAATATCCTGACAAAGCCACGGCCCTGTTGGTGTTCCGGGATGCGGAGAGCTGCTGCCGGGCAGCGTCGGCGCTGCGCTCTCAGCCTGTGGCGGCGGTGGAACTGCTGGATCGACGCAGCCTTCGTTCGGTGCAGGACAAGCCGGGCCTGCCGGACTGGATTCATGATCTGTCGGAAAGCGCCTGCGCGTTGCTGGTGGAGACCCGGGCGTCATCTTCGGAGATTCTGGATGAACAGCTGACCCGAATCAGGCAGGCCCTCGCTGAGTTTCCGCTGGAGCAGCAGGTGGACTTTACCCGCGACGCTAAAGTGTCTGATCAGCTGTGGGCCATTCGTAAGGGTACCTTCCCCGCCGTGGGGGCAGTCAGACCGAATGGCACCACCGTGATCATCGAGGATGTGACCTTCCCGATTGATCAGCTATCCGAGGGGGTCACCCGCCTCCAGTCGCTGTTCGTGAAGCATGGTTATGACGACGCGATCATCTTTGGCCACGCCCTGGAGGGCAATCTGCACTTCGTGTTCCCCCAGGGCTTCGACGACCCCACGGAAGTCGCTCGCTACGAAGCCTTTATGCAGGATGTGGCACAACTCGTTGCCGTGGAATTCGGCGGTTCTCTGAAAGCGGAACATGGCACCGGTCGCAACATGGCGCCCTTCGTAGAACTGGAATGGGGGCATGATGCCTGGCAGTTGATGTGGCAGATAAAGCGGCTGCTGGACCCGGAGAACCTGCTCAACCCGGATGTGGTGCTCTCGGAAGATCCCCAGATCCACCTCAAGAATCTGAAGCCTCTTCCGGAGGCGGATCCGCTGGTGGACAAGTGCATCGAATGTGGCTTCTGTGAGCCGGTGTGTCCGTCTGAAGGGCTGACACTGTCGCCCCGTCAGCGCATCGTGATCTGGCGGGACATCCAGGCCCGCCGCCGCGTCGGTGAAGATACTGCCGAGCTGGAAAAGGCCTACCAGTATCACGGCCTGGATACCTGTGCCGCGACCGGTCTCTGTGCCCAGCGCTGCCCGGTGGGTATCAATACCGGCGATCTGGTGCGCAAGCTGCGCAGTGAAAAGGCCACCGGTCAATCCGTGGCCAATCAGTTGGCAAAGCATTTTGCCGGCGCCTTGAAAGCCACCCGTTTTGTGCTGGCCAGCGCATCAATGGCCGAAAGACTGCTGGGTGCGCCACTGCTGACCCGGCTCAGTGGCGGCGTTCGAAAGGTGTCTGGTGGTCGGGTCGCCCAGTGGGATCCGAGTCTGCCCCAGCCGGTGCGGTTTGTTTCACCGAACGCGCCGGAACCGTCCGATGGCAGGCCCCGGGTGGTTTATCTGGCCGCCTGTGTATCCCGGACCATGGGCCCGGCGCGGGGCGACAAGGCGCAGGAACCGCTGATCGAGGTCACCCGACGGCTGCTGGAGAAGGGCGGTTACCAGGTTGTGTATCCGGAGGCGTTGGACAGCCTGTGTTGTGGCCAGCCCTTTGCCTCCAAAGGCTATCCGGACCAGGCGGCGACCAAGAAAGACGAACTGATTTCGGCGCTGTTGCGGGCCAGCCGCAATGGCGTCGATCCGATCTACTGCGACACCAGCCCCTGCACCCTGCAGATCCGCGAAGCCGCCGAAGAGGCCGGCCTGAAGCTGTTTGATCCGGTCCGGTTCATTCGTGATCATCTCTACGAGCGTCTGGATTTCGAGCCGGAGCAGACCCCGCTGGCGGTGCACGTCACCTGCAGCACCCAGCACCTGGGTGAGTCGGACGGGCTGATCGATGTCGCCCGGCGTTGCAGCACTCAGGTGGTGGTACCTGAGGGCATCCATTGTTGTGGCTTTGCCGGGGATAAAGGCTTTAACGTGCCCGAGCTCAACGCCCATTCTCTGAAAACGCTGGCAGAGCAGACGGCCGGCTGTGAGGAAGGCATATCCACCAGCCGTACCTGCGAGATCGGGCTAAGCCGTCACAGCGGTATCGACTACCACGGCCTGGTATATCTGGTGGATCGGGTTACCCGGCCGAAAGCCGTTCCGTAGTGGTTATTTCATCTCGAAGCCGCATTTGCGCAGGAAGTCGCGCATGTGCGGCCGAAGTTTCGAGGTGAACAGCGGTTTTAACTGCTCGGACCAGGTAGTGTCCTTGTTGCCGCCGGTTCGCTCCCGGTAATACTCGTTCATGGTGCGATCGAACCCGGCAACCAGCTCTTCGTCCCGGGCGTCGGAGTAATAATCTTCCCTGAGAATAGCCTCAACCGGCAGGCGGGGCTTCACGTCCGGGTTCTGGTCGGCGTAGCCCAGACACATGCCGAACACCGGATAGACATGTTCGGGAAGCCTGAGAATCTCGCTGATTTGCGCCGGGTTGTTGCGTATGCCACCGATATAGCACAGGCCAAGCCCTTCGGATTCCGCGGCTATGGCCACATTCTGGGCCATCAGGCTGGTGTCGATGGTGGCGACCAGTAACTGCTCCGTCATCCCTCGCACCACTTCGGCCCCGGCCCGTCCTGCGGCATCGGTTGAACGCCGCATGTCGGCACAGAACACCAGAAAGTCCGAGCAGTCGGCAATGTAGCCCTGGCCACCGGCAAGCTCCGCGATTTTCTGTCGGTTGTCCGGATCAACCACATGAATGATCGAGTAGGCCTGCACATGGTTCGAGGTGGCGGCGCACTGGCCGGCCCGAATCAGCTCCCTGAGCAGCTCGTGCGGAATTTTTTCACCGGTGAATTTGCGGATGGAGCGGTGGGATTTAAGCAGTTCAATGGTTTGATTCATGGGGTCTCGCACTCGGTTCAGGCCTGTGACCAGTAGAAAGTCAAAGCGTGGAGATTACGATCTTTCCGGCGCTGAACGCAAAAACAGAAGCCTGCCCCGCGTTCATTGCCCCCGAAATGCCGCGCTCCGCTTGGCCAGAAACGCCGACACGCCTTCGGCAAAATCCTCGGTCCGGGTCATTTCCAGGAACGCCGCACGCTCTGCCTCCAGATGGTCGGCCAACCGATCGCCGTTGGCCCGATCAATCAGTTGGCGAAAGGCACCGTAGGCCCGGGTTGGTCCCTGGGCGACTTTTTCGATCATGCGATTCAGCCGGTTCTCGAATTCGCTTTCCGGGGCAACGTCGTTGACCATGCCCCAGTCCTTCGCTTCCGCGGCACTCAGGGTGCGCCCCACCAACATCAGCTCCGCCGCCCGGCCAGCGCCGAGTTTGTGAGCCAGGGCCCAGCTGCCACCACAATCCGGAACCGCGCCAATACCGTTGTAGGCCACCAGAAATTTCGCGTCTTCCTCGGCGATCACCAGATCTGCCATCAGCGTGAGACTGAGCCCTGCGCCGGCGGCTACGCCCCGGACCGCAGCGATAACCGGTGCGTCCATGCTGCGAAGGAGCAGGATGGCGGGATTGACGGCATCCAGGATCGCGCTGATGGCTGCGCCTGCCTGCTCCGACGTGCCGGCCATGCTGGACACGTCACCACCGGCCATGAACGCTCGCCCCTTGCCTGTCAGAACGATACAGCGAACACCGGAAAGCTTGTTGATTTCCTGAACCGCCTCAAGAAAGGCTTCCGCCAGCGGCACATTGATGGCGTTCAGGGCTTCAGGGCGATTGAAGGTTAATCTGGCCACTCCGGTCTTGGTATCGAATGCGGTGGTTACCAGTGTGTCTGTCATGGTGAATCGCCCTCCCGATACGGCAGGTCTGAAGATCAGAAACCTGCGTACAGATTGTTGTTGTCTACCGGGTAACAGGATAGAGCGGTTTGCCTAATGTTGCCTGAATGGACTACTTTAAATCTGGATCGGGGCTAACCCCGACCACAAGAAAAAACAAAAATTACAATCATCTTCGGGCGTGAGATGGGTAACGGCAGGGCGTGTTCACGTGCTTGTGTACCCGGCGCCAGGGGTGCCGGGAGGTAGTGTGAGCATCCTTGAAATCAGCAACCTGTCTCTGTCGTTTGGTGGTGTGAAGGCGCTGCAGGACGTGAGTTTTCGGGTGCCTGAGAATACCGTAACCACCATTATCGGCCCGAATGGCGCCGGCAAGACCTCGCTTTTCAACTGTATCTCCGGCTTTTACAAGCCCCAGCAGGGCACCATCCGGTATCAGGGGGAGGCTCTTGAGGGGAATATCAAGCCGCCGAAGCGAGCCGCACTGGGCCTGGCCCGCACCTTTCAGAATATTGCCCTGTTCCGGGGTATGACGGTCCTCGATAACATCAAGCTGGGCGCCCATGTGCACATGAAGAGTGGGCTGCTCAGTGCCCTGGCCTATTTCGGCCCGGCCCGGCGTGAAGAAATCGCTGTCCGCAAAAACGTGGAAGAGCGGATTATCGATTTCCTGGAAATAGACCACATCCGCCGGCAGCCGGTGGCGAGCCTTTCCTACGGACTGCAAAAACGGGTTGAACTGGCCCGGGCGCTGGCGATGCAACCCAAAGTGCTGATGCTGGATGAGCCGGTCGCAGGTATGAACCGGGAGGAGAAGGAGGACATGGCCCGGTTCATCCTCGATATCCGGGAAGAGTGGGGCATTACCGTACTGATGGTGGAACACGATATGGGCATGGTAATGGATATTTCCGACCACATTGCCGTGCTGAATTTTGGTCAGGTGATCACCGAGGGCCTGCCGGCGGATGTTCAGAACAATCCCGAGGTTATCAAGGCGTACCTCGGCAACAGCGACATCGAGAGCCTTCGCAAGAAGCTCAATGCCGAAGGGGAGGCCGCCTGATGGATTGGTTGTTCTTCGGCGAAATCAGCCTGGCCGGGCTGGCTATGGGTGGCCTGTATGCGCTGATCGCCCTGGGCTTTGTCATCATCTATAAAGCGACGAGGGTCATCAATTTCGCCATCGGCGAGATCATGATGTTCGCCGCTTACCTGTTCCTGGCCTTTGCCGGTGGCATGGAACTGTCACCCTGGATTGCCCTGCCCATGGCCGTCATCGGCGGCAGTATTCTTGGGGGTGTCATCGAAAAGACCATGATCCGGCCCATGCTGGGGGAGTCGCCGATTTCCGTGGTGATGGTGACCATCGGCATTGCCAGCATCCTGGTGGGGCTGGTGGAATTCATCTGGACGGCCGATCCCCAGCTGCTGCCCAATTTCCTGCCCCGGGAACCGGTGTTTATCGGTGAGCTGTATCTGGCGCCCAAAATCGCCTACGGCTTTCTCATTGGTTCCGCCCTGCTGATCATCTACCTGTTGTACTTCCGGTTCTCCCGGGGCGGCGTGGCGCTCAGGGCAACCGCCTCGGACCAGGCGGCGGCCTATTCCATGGGCATCAATGTGCGCCGGGTCTTCAACATGGCGTGGGTGTTCGGTTCTCTTGCTGCATCACTGGCCGGTGTGCTGGTGGCGGCCACCGGTGGGCTGAGCCCGCAATTCGGGATCATCGGCCTGAGTGTGCTGGTGGTGGTGATTGTTGGAGGCTTGGACAGCATTCTTGGCGCCCTGGTGGCCGGCGTGTTCATTGGCTGGCTGGAGACCGTGGCGGGTGCCTATCTCGGCGGCGAGTACCGGATGCCGGCAACTTTCCTGGTGCTGGCAATTATCCTGGTGATCCGCCCCTACGGCCTGTTCGGCACCCACGAAATAGAGCGAGTGTAAGATGCGCATCGGTGACGCAAAACAGAGTTACGAGGCCGATGAGGCAATCTGGACCAGCCAGACCCAGAAACTGTGGCTGGGATTCTTCCTGCTGATCTTGCTGGTATTCCCTTTTGTGGTGGACTCCTATCTGCTGTACCTGGGGTGCCTGGTGGGCATAGCGGTGATCAGTACTACCGGTCTCAACATCCTGACCGGTTTTACCGGATTGATCTCCCTTGGGCAGGCCGGGTTTATGGGGGTGGGTGCCTACACCGTGGCCTGGCTGTCGATTAATACCGCACTGCCATTCCCGGTGACATTGGTGCTGGCCGGTCTGATGGCCGCCGCCGTCGGGATTCTTGTGGGGCTGCCGTCGCTGCGCGTGAAGGGGCTATACCTGGCCATCGCCACTCTGGCGGCGAGCGTGTTCCTGCACTTCATCTTCGCCGAGTGGGAATCGGTCACCGGGGGGATGGGCGGCCTGAGCCTGGAGCCGGCGCACCTATTCGGGCTCACATTCCAGAGCGATTTCATGATGTATTTCATCATTGTGCCGCTGGCAGTGCTGATGGTGATGGGTGCCAGAAACGTGTTCCGTACGAGAATTGGCCGGGCTTTTATCGCCATCCGTGACCGGGATATCTCCGCGGAGATCTTGGGAATCAACCTGCTGCGCTACAAACTGATGTCCTTTGCGCTCAGTTCTTTCTATGCCGGCATCGCCGGTGGTCTTTTTGCCTATTTCTATCGGGTGGTCACGCCAGAGAGTTTTCCGCTTTCCATGTCCATTTTCTATCTGGCGGCCGTGATTGTCGGAGGTATGGGTAACCTGCTTGGGGGCATTCTCGGCGCTGCGTTCATGACGTTGGTTCCGGAAGCGCTGAAGCTGCTCACTGCTGCGCTGACCCCGTTTTATCCCAATGCCCCGGTGTTTATGTCACCGATGCTGGAAATCATCTTTGGGGCTCTGATCGTGGGCTTTCTGATCTTTGAGCCTCACGGCCTGGCGGAGATATGGCACCGGGTCCGCCGATTCTTCCGTCTGTGGCCGTTCAGGAATTAATCGTGTTTTACCGGGTTCGCTGTCTGGAACCCATGCACTACCAACAACAAGAAGCAGCAAGGAGAAGAAACATGTTCAGAAACATCCTCAAAAAAGGTCGCCGGCTTGCCAGGCTTGGTAGCCTGGTCGCTGCGTTAACAGTTGCCGCCCCGGCGCTTGCACAGGATAAGGAGCCAATTGTGTTTGGTGGTTCGATCCCGCTCTCGGGTGTTTTCGCCTTTGCCGGCATTCACCTGCATGCGGGGCTCACGGACTACACCAACTGGATCAACAGCGAGGGCGGAATCAATGGCCACCCCGTGGAATACGTTATGGAAGACACCGCCTATGAGGTGGACCGTTCGGTCGCGGCTTTCAAGAAGATCTCCGGTAGCAGCTCGCCGGCTACCTACTACGGAGACAGCACCGGTTTCATGAAAGCCATTGCCTCGGAACTCAACAGTCAGGGCAACACACTGATGAGCGGCGCGTCTTTCGCTACCGTGCTGACGGACAATGAAGCTTATCCGTATCAGTTCATTCCGGGGCCCAACTACAGCCAGATGTTCGGGATCATCCTGGAGTACATCGCCTCCCAGGGTGAAGGCGGCGATATGCCGAACGTGGCGTTTGTCTACAGCGATACCGAATTTGGCAAGGATCCGATCGAGAATGGCAAGGCCCGCGCTGCCGAGTTGGGCATCGAAGTGGTGGAAGAAATTGTCACCAAGCCCGGCAGTGTCGACGTCTCTGCCGAGGTGCTGAAACTGCGTCGGGTGCGCCCCGATTACGTGGTCTTCCACGGTTATGTGCTGTCACCGATCAACGAATTCATGGTGCAGATGCGCCAGATGGGCCTGGATACCCAGTTCATGGGTACTTTCTGGTCCTCCGACAAGCTGATCATCGACAAGATGGGCGCGGATGCGGATGGATACATGGGTGTGATGCCCTACAACTACTACGACAGCGAGGAGGGTGGCCCGATGCTGGAAGCCCTGCGGGCGCAGGCTGAGAAGAGCGATCCGGAGGCCGGATACCGCCCCACCGGTTACATACAGGGCTGGTTTAACGCCATGGTCTGGACCGAAGTGATCAAGCGCACCCTGGATGCTGGCAAGGAGCTGAACGCGGATAACATGGCTGAGGCGTTGGCTTCCATCAAGGACTGGGACACCGGCGGCATTATTGGTATTCCTGTTACTGCGAAGAACATGTCGTTCCCGGTCGGTCGTATCTGGCGGGTCAATGCCGACGAAGGCCGCTATGAGCCCGTGTCGGACTGGATCCACCTCGACTGAGGGGCTGTATGGAAGCCTTACTGGAAATCGATAATATCGAGGTGGTCTACAACAAGTCAGTGCAGGTCCTTCGGGGCCTGTCACTGCGGGTGCCGAAGGGGGCCATTGTGGCGCTCCTCGGTTCCAACGGCGCCGGAAAATCCACCACCCTGAAAAGTGTCTCCGGACTGCTGACTCTGGAAGATGGCGAGGTGACCGCCGGCGAGGTTCGTTTCCGGGGCCAGGATGTGAAGGGCACACCCCCTGAAAAACTGGTGCGTAGCGGGCTGTTCCACGTGATGGAAGGGCGGCGGGTGTTTGAAGACCTCACCGTTGAGGAAAACCTGATTGCCGCTACCTACGCGCTCAGTGGCAGCAAGCCGTCCCTGAGTGACAGCTACGAGCTGGTCTATAACTACTTTCCCCGCCTGAAGGAGCGCCGCAAACAGCTGGCCGGCTACCTGTCCGGCGGGGAGCAGCAGATGTTGGCCCTGGGCCGGGCGCTGATTGCCCAGCCGGATCTGATCATGCTGGATGAACCGTCCCTGGGCCTGGCGCCGCTGTTGGTGGAGGAAATCTTTACCATCGTGGCGAGAATCAATCGGGAACAGGGCACGGCCATTCTTCTGGTGGAGCAGAACGCCGCGGTGTCACTGGCCATTGCCTCCTACGGTTACATCATGGAGAACGGCAAGATCGTGATCGACGGCCCGGCGGACAAGCTCACGGCCAATGAGGATGTTCAGGAATTCTATCTGGGTGTGGGTGGCAAGGAAGGCGAAACCCGCAGCTATCGCGACATCAAGCACTACAAACGCCGTAAACGGTGGCTGTCATGACAACACCTTCCATACCTGACCTCACGCTCACCCAGATGCTTCGGGCTCACGCACTCGAGCGACCGGACGCACTGGCCCTGCGCCAGAAAGATTTCGGTATCTGGCAGGCCTATTCCTGGCAGGATTACTACCGGCGGGCCCGGCACTTCGGGCTGGGTCTGCGGGCCATGGGGCTCGAACCGGGCGGCCATGTGGCCATCATCTCGGAAAACCGGGTGGAGTGGGTCATCGGCCAGATGGGGATCGGCCTGGTGCAGGCTATCTGTGTCGGCGTCTATCCCACCAGCCCCTGGAACGAGGTGGCCTACGTGCTGGAGCATAGCGATGCGGAATTTGTGATCTGCGAAGACCAGGAACAGACCGACAAGGTGCTGGAAGCCTGGCCAGATCTCCCCAAACTGAAGCACTGCATCGCTATCGATATGAAGGGTTTGCGTTACTACCCGGAGCCGCCGTCCGCTTTCGAGGATATCGAGGCCCGGGGCCGGGAATTCGAAACGCAGCATCCTGGCCTGGTGGATGAGCTGCTGGATGGCCAGCAGATGGATGACACCGCCCTGATGATCTATACCTCCGGTTCCACCGGTCGACCGAAAGGCGCCATGATCAGTTGGCAGAACCTGCATGCGGCTGCGCCGGGACTGATTGAGCTGTTGCAGGCCGATGAACACGGATCCAGCCTCTCTTACCTGCCCCTGTGCCATGTGGCAGAACAGGCCTTTACCAACATTGCGCCGGTGTATGTGGGCAGTACGGTCAGCTTTGGTGAGAGCCTGCGGACCATTCAGGAAGATTTGCGGGAAATTGCACCGACCTTTTTCCTGGGGGTACCGAGGATCTGGGAGAAGCTGCATTCTTCCATTTACATCAAGATCCAGGAGACCGGGCGGTTCCGGCAAGCCCTGTTTAACTGGGCCATCCGTGCCTGTTCACCCATGGCCATGAAACCCAGGCCGCAGTGGAGTCTGAAAGAGCGTTTCCTGTACAGCGTGAGCTATTGGCTGGTGCTCCGCGCGCTGCAGAACTTTATCGGCCTGCGCCGATGCACCATAGCGCTTACCGGGGCGGCCCCCATATCCACGGGTATTCTCGAATTCTTCCGCACCATTGGCATTCCCCTGGTGGAAGTCTATGGCCAGACGGAAAGCACCGGTGTTGCCACGGCCCAGCCGCTAGATGACGTGCATCTGGGAACGGTGGGGGAAGCTGTTTCCGGTGTCGAGGTAAAGCTTGGGGAGCACAACGAGATCATCATGCGCGGTGGCAGCATGTTCAAAGGCTACTACAAGAACGACGAGGCTACCGCCTCAACTCTGAAAGACGGCTGGCTGCATACCGGCGACGTGGGCGAGTGGCGGGATGGCCAGCTCAAGATCGTCGACCGCCTGAAAGACATCATGATCACGGCTGGCGGCAAGAACCTGTCACCGACGGAAATCGAGAACACCATCAAGGCCAGTCCCTATATCAAGGAGTGCATTGTGATAGGGGAGGCCAGAAAATATGTGTCCGCGCTGATCCAGATTGATTTCGACACGGTGGCCAAATGGGCGGAGCAGGAGCGAATTGCCTACACCACGTTCCGGAGCCTGGCCGAGCAGGAGCGGGTGAACGAACTGATCCAGAACGAGGTGAACCGGGGTAATGAACAGTTGCCGCAGGTAGCGCAGATCAAGCGCTTCTACTTGCTGACCAAGGAACTGGACCACGACGACGATGAAGTGACGGCCACCATGAAGGTGCGCCGGAGCAACATCTACGAGAAATACACCGACGTGATCGAATCGCTGTACGCCTGAGATTGAGGCGGCCTAGAAACGGGCGCCTTCTTCCACCCGGATGCGTTCCACGTATTGGGTCAGTGCGGCATTGAGTACCGCCAGAACCAGGAACAACAGAATGCCCTTGGGCACCAGGGCGTGGATTTCCGGGTTGGGCGCGGTGCTGGCGGTTACCAGGATCAGGCCCAGGATGTTGCGGGCCAGGCGCATGGTGAGCATGGCGCAGAGATACCCGGACTGGAATGCCGATTCTGCACCCTTCAGACAGCGGCCAAAAGCTGGCATCAGGTGCACGGTATTGAGCAACAGAACCGAAAAAATGACTAATTGAATAACGCTGTAAATGGTCATGACCAGAGACTAACGAATGGCACTGGTGTTAAATAATCGCGTTTATTATCTCCGATTGGGATCCTGTTATCCAGTTGAGTATGGAAGGTTCAAAGCAAGCTGGCTTTTCGGAGTGTTGGAATCGGGAGGGAATTAATAAATGGACTACATCGCTCCTGTCAGCAGCGCAATCATGGCGATCGTCTGGATTGTCTACTTCCAGCTGTTTTTCCTGCAGTACAAAAGAAACAACCGTCCCTACCTTGTGATTCATCACGCCCAGAATGAAAACCCGGATGCCTTGTGTCTGTTGGTCAACATGGGCAAGGAAACGGTGCACGTGCAGTGCGTTCAGGTGGTTCTCTATACCCGGGCAGGCGAAGAGAAGACCATGACGGTGACCGAGTATCGCCGGGTCGGGGCGGACGACGCGAACGTGCACCAGGTGCTTCGGCAGGGGCCCTTGCAGCCCGGTGGGTATCTGGTGCTGGGCTCGTTCCGGAACATCATCCTGGGGCGTCGTAGTGAAGAAAGCGAAAGCGATTACCTGTTCGAGGACATAACCGGCGTTGAAATCCGGGCAGCTGTGATTCACGGGCCCACAAAGTATCCGGTGGGTGTACGGCGCAGTTTTTCTCTCAGCCACGAAGGTGGGCCCCAGATTTTTCCCCGAAATATTCACAGCGAACAGCTGGTTCGCCGAAAGGATCGACATCAGGTGAGGCGCTGGGTTGAAGAGGAGTTGCAGCCCGAGCGCAAGGGTAGCTCAGAGTCTGACAGCTCGGATCAATCGTCAAAAGCGGACTGAGGCAGCTATTCGGTTGGACCTAGGTTGCGTTTCCGTTTCTATTTCTCGAGGATATGGTTAAATATCCGCCAATCAAGCAATGGAGGCATTTCATGTCACTGAAAGACGAACTGATCAAAAAGGCCGAAACCCAGCTAGAAGAATGGGAAAAACAAGCCGATTCCCTCAAAGCCAAGGCCAAAGCCAAAGAAGCGGAAGCCGAGAACGAGAAGGCCAGCGCGGATATCCAGCAGAGCGCTTCCGATGCATTGCGCTCGGTCGAAGATAAAATCTCAGATGGTCGCAAAAAACTGGATGAGCTCAAGGAAAGCGGCGAAGAAAATGTTGATTCCCTTCGCAAGCAGCTGTCTGACCTGATTGGGCCAGACGACAAACGCTAGGCATCCCGCTTCGGAACGTCAGGCTGCTTCTACTGGAACTGGGTATAACAGCGCTGCCTTTTCGTTTGCCAGTCCCGCCAATGGGGCTCGCGGTGGTGGAGCTGGTAGCGCTCCATCACCGCCATGAACCTGCCCATGTAATCGCATTGACCTGAAGACGGCAGCCACTCATCGGGGCCGCGGTCATCACGCATTACCCTGTCAGGCTGACTCATTCTGATCTGGTTTTCCGTATCGTTCAGAAAACGATCCCTCATCGAAGGTGGCCATTGATCGGCGCCGAGCTCCTCTGCAAAGGCCAGAGGAACAACCCGGGTCGTCGCCCAGCTTTCAGAGGCAGACGGTTCCTCCCGCGTCGCGGCCGCCAGCACAATCAGGATTGCTGCGATGAACAGAGCCAGCTTGGTGTCCTTCATGACTCACCTTGCTCTTACGTTGAATACATCAGAACCTACGAGCAGGTTGAGCAAAGGGCTTACCTGGATCCGGGCAAAACTTTGTGACCCGACAACTCCGAATTGCTGGAAGCAACGTAGGGTTTAGCTTACCCGTGATGCAGAGAGACTGGTCAGGAGCGGAAACAAGTATGCCCGAGGGTCCCGAAATACGCCGCATGGTCGATGACATTCATAAGGCCATTGGCGGCAAGACAGCGCAATCTGTGTTTTTTGCCTTTGAACACCTGAAGCCTTTCGAGAGTGCCCTTCGGGGACGCAGAGTCGAGAGAGTGGAGGCGCGGAGCAAAGCCGTGTTGGTGTTTTTTGAGGCCACAGATGAAGACGGGCCGTGGTGCGTTTACAGCCATAACCAGCTGTATGGCAAGTGGCGCATGGGCAAACCCGATCGGGAACCGAGTACAAACCGGCAGCTGCGATTTGCCATTATCGGTCCGAAGAAAGCGGCCCGGTTGTACAGCGCCTCCGACATCCAACTGGTTCGGCCTGATCAATTAAGTGAGGTTCCTTATCTGTCACGGCTCGGGCCGGACCCTCTCAATCTGGATGTCAGCGTCGATCAGCTTCTGGCGGTGTTTGACGACAAGCGTTTCCGGGGCCGGAACCTGGGTGGTTTGCTGCTGGACCAGGCGTTCGTTGCCGGAATCGGTAATTACCTCCGCTCGGAAATCCTCTTTGAAGCGGGTGTCTCACCCCGGGCACGGCCCCGTGATCTGGACGCCGATCAGCAGTCGAAATTGGCCGAGGCCATCCTGACCCTGGTGCAGCGAACCTATCGGTTGAAGGGCATCACCAATCCGCCCGAGCGGGCAGAGCGGCTCAAAAAAGAAGGATGGACGTTCGGGCAGCGCCGACACATGGTGTTCAACCGCGATGGCCAACGCTGCCACGATTGCGCGTCGCCGCTAGTTAAAACCATGATGGCCAGCCGGCGCCTGTATTACTGCCCTGCATGCCAGGGCACGCCGGCTTAGGCGAATTGTTCGGTACAGGCCCGTCCCAGCCGATCGTGGACGGCCAGCCATTGGCTTTCCCTGGGCGGAAGCTCAATCACGATCCGATCGACGCTTGCCTTGTCCATCGAGTGCATGGCGGTGTAGAGCATGCGAGCGTATTCGTTCGGATCGGCGTTGAGCATAATGGTCTCGGATGCCCGCTCGTCTGGGGGCGACTGCCACCAGATCACGCCAATCTTTTCCCCTGCCGGTGTAACTTCGGACAGAAGCCGGGCGAATTGATCCGTGGCCACTCCAACCGTAGGCGTAACAGGCTGGTAGTGGCGCTTTACGCTGCCCGGCACCGCCTGACTGGCGCTTTTGCCCGGTGCGAGCGTGATTCCCAGGCAGGCTTCGATATCGCTCTGGGCGATCTGCCCGGGCCGGGCTATGACTGGCGTGTCGCCGGTGAGGTCGACAATGGTGGATTCAATGCCCACTGAACAGTCCCCGCCATCCAGAACCGCCTCGATTTTCCCGGACAGGCCCGCGAGCACGTGCTCTGCGTTGGTTGGGCTGATCCTGCCATAGGGGTTGGCGGATGGGGCAACCAGATCCCGACCAAGCTGCTCCATGGTTGCCAGCGTGGCCGGGTGCGCCGGCATCCTGACCGCCACGCCCGGGTTGCCGCCGGTAATGAAATCGCTGACGCCGCTTTTCTTTGGCAGTAGCAGTGTGAGTGGCCCCGGCCAGAATGCCTTGATCAGCTGCCTGGCGGTCTCCGGCAGGTGGTCGACCCAGAGTCTGACCCTGTCAGGTGACGCAACGTGCACGATCAGAGGGTGTCCGACCGGGCGCTGCTTTGCTTCAAACACTTTTCTGACCGCCTGTTCGTTGCTGGCGTCGGCCGCGAGGCCATAGACAGTCTCGGTGGGCACAGCAACGAGATGGCCGGCAAGAAGCAGGCTGGCGGCTTTCTCAACGTCAGCGGATTGGGTCGCGTCTAACTTGATGGTTGCGGGCATAAGGTCTCAGGGTTTACCGATTGGAGTCACAGGCAACAGTTTGCCATTGATTCTGATAAAAACGCTCTATCGAGGTGTGCTCGTCGTTGATCCGGAACAGATACAGCCAGTCGTTACCGATCAAATCCTTTACGACCTTGTGTTTCCGGGCGATCTCGGCAATCGCTTCTTTCGGTGCGGCCAGGTAAACGCTCAGGCGCAGGGGCTCGTGAACCCAACGCTGGCCATCGTGTACCGACTGCAGCGGTAAACCGATTCGCAAATCGCCGCCGTTGCCTTCGAAAACGCCAAGGTGCCCGCCAACCACATTGTGCAGGACCTTGTTGCCACTGCCGTAATGCAGGTTGTCGGTAACGGACATGAAGTACTGCAGGTTGATCCAGTGGGTGACTACCATGGGTGCGGTCATGATCAGTTCGAGGATGCTGAAACCCTCATCCTCGCGCCAGCGGTAGTCGTGCAGGAAGCTGCGGCCACCCAGATCCAGGTGTCGCGTCGCCGAGCGAGGCGCCACGATAAAGCTGGCGTTGCCGGCAAGACCCCATTCCGGGCGCACTTCAGACCAGTCCTGACTGCGTTTTCTGATGGCGCTGTCGACGTCATTCTCGTTTGCGATCCCAAGCCCGAGGGCACGTTCACGACGTGCCTGGGTACCGGCATTGGCCAGGAAGTTCCGGATCTCGTCGGGAACATCACCTGAGCACTCGACCTCGTCGGTGGTTGTGTTATGCAGTGCCCCCACGAACCGGGTTTCGGAGGGGATCAAAATCCCCTGCTCAGCCAGGGCCGCACGCACGTCCTTGTCGTTCAGGATGCCGGCAAGTACGCGAACATTTACCGAACCGGTCTGTCCGCCGCAGGCGCCGCAGTCGAGGCCCGCTGCATGGGGATTGTTACGCGTACTACTGCCGTGCCCAACAAGGAGAACGGTGGGCGCAAAATCATGAGTCAGGGTCATGGCCCGGAGAATACCCCCGGCCAACTCCGCTTTCTCCGCAGCGCCCAGCAGGGTCCCGTTCTGGCGGATCTCGAACTCGGTCTGTCCCTTATGGAGTTGATCGACCGGGTTATCCGAGGACTTGCCAAAAAAGGTTTTGCGAACCATGCGTCCCAGACCTGCCAGGCCCATGCTCTCGATAAAGCTGAAGCTCGCCGGGCCGGCGTTGGAAAACTGTGACCAGTGGGAGTGGTTGGCTAATGACTGCCGGCTGAAACTGCCGGCAGGTTCGGCCTCAGTAACCTCGAGCGCCGGCGCCAGCAAGCCCGGCAATTGCGGCCGGCAAAAGTCGGTGCCCTTGGGACGATACGAAATCGGGAGGCCGAAGAATCCGGCAAACCCGAGGGTCTGGATTGCGGGGTTCTGGGCTTCCAGCGCGCGACGATAGACCTCCGAGCGAACATCAATGCAGAATGCCGCCTGTAGCTTGAGTGGCTGATGCCCTTGCGACTCATTTTCAGGCCTGCTGAGAAGCTTTTCAGCCAGCTGTGCCTGGTAGGCCGACTCAGCCTCTGTTTGCTGGCGCCAGCCTGTGGTTTGAGATTGTTCATGGGTCTGCAGCATCTCTGGCCAGGCGTACCACTGTTTGAGCCACCCCTGTTTCAGTTCGGCGAAGATGGCCCCGCCAACGTGTTGCACATGGCGCCAGATGGCGAGCTCCCAGGCTAGTCGGATGGCCAGCAGACCCGGCAGCAGATCCTCCTCGCGGCCACTTAGTCGCGCTTGCCACCTCAGGTAAGCGGCCCAGGATGACCATCCGTTGATGTCCAGCAAGAGTGCATGGGCATAGTCCGGTGCATAGTCTGGTTCCGCTGCGAGGGCATTGAGGGCGTCGGTTATCAGCTTTTCATGTTGATCGGGTAAGACCTGGAACTGGGACGGCAGCGACGGTTCCCCCATGACGATGGCAATGCCGCGGTCAGCCCGGGTCATTTCCAGCCAGCTGTGATAGAGATCCTGGGCATCGGCCTTGAAATCACCGGCATCCAGGCGCTGGAAATAGTCGCCGCAAAACTGGCTGATCTGGTGCACAACTTCGTCCTGCCAGCCCACCTGATGGGCGGTGTCGCGATTGCGATCGAGTTGGGCGCTGAGGTTTTGCCAGTGTTCGGGCATGCTGGCGGTCTCGGCAGCAGCCGGGCCATTGCCCCGGCCGCCAAGGGCAGCCTGGTTCTGGCAGCAGGTGCCATTCAGCGCCGCCATGCGTGAGGCGACCCTGGTAAATGGCAGGTCCCGCATTTCCCAGAATGGGTTCACCGCGATCATCTGATCCAGTGGCCACGACGGCGCGATTCGCCCGCAGGCATCGGTGACAGCTGCCTGCCAATCTGGTGCATCGGCGGTTGTTTCGGTGGTGGCATTAAGGCTCGACGCTAACATTATGCGGACTCCCCGGAACCAGAAGATGAAGAAACGCTGACCACGGCTCGTGGTCGAACCACATCAGGCAGTTTTGCAGGCCAGATTTTCAGGGTCAGACGCGTGGACCACTCATCGAGGTAGCCTGCGGCAAACAGAAACCGGTAGAGCCTGGCGCCTGAGGATGAGAAACGGTGATATCGAATCTGGTAGTAACCTCGAACCAGTATCGCGATAAGGGCGGCGACAAAGCCCACTTCCAGCAGGGTTGTCTGGCTCTCCGGTGGTGCGAGAGCCATGCCGAAGAAGGTTTTCTGGAGCCAGTACAATGCCCAGAAGGCGGCACCAATAATCACGCCTCTGCCAATGGTGAGAATGCCGCCTCCTGCCGACAGGAACTCTGAGAGCAGAATTGTCAGCGCGATGCCTGGCACAATCCATGAAAACATGTGCGCTGTGCCTGCCTCATTGGACAGGGAAATAGTCGGCAGCATGAACAGCAGCCCTGCCACAGCGGCGGCGGCCAGCCACTGCCGCGGCCCGGGCTGATTAATGGCGACCAAGCGTTTTTTCATGGACAACTCAACGGTGTTGCCGGCGTTCAGGAAGGTGTGTGCCTTGTAGGCCGAATGGGCTACAAGGTGCAAGAGTGCCAGCTCGTACAGGCCCAAAGCGCATTCGACCAGCATCCAGCCCATCTGGGAGCAGGTTGACCACGCCAACCTGACCTTGATGGAGATGCGAGTCATCATGACAAGGCTGGCAAAGACCGCCGTGGGGCCTGCCACTGCCAACAAAAGCCATTGGGCAGCGCTTACCTCGGAAATGAGCGGTGCCATCAGAATCATCAGGAATCCGCCAAGGTTCACAACGCCAGCGTGAAGCAGGGCAGATACCGGCGTGGGTGATTCCACTACCTGAATCAGCCAACCGTGGAAAGGCATCTGGGCGCATTTGAGCAGTGCAGCCACTGGCCATCAAAACCGCAGCGATCTTGCGCGCCAGGCGGGCACCTCTTTTGCACCGGATACCTGGACCAGAATCCTGATCAATGAACGGCGTGTCGTACTGGACATAAAGCAGAAGGAACGCCAGTGCCCAGGCAGAAGCTCCGCAATTCGCGCAAAGATGAATTTTTTGTGCGCGGCCAGGGCGGCGACGCGGGCGATCAGGAAAGAACATCAGCAACTGGTGCAGGCTTACGCTGATGGCAATCCAGCTGACGAGGAACACCAGCAAATGATTGGTGATGGCGATCATGGCAACGCTGGCGAGGATCACCTGAAGCCAGATCATGAAATCGGCGCTGGCCCGGATCCCCTGCCAAGATACTCTCCGGAGAAGCGTCCCAGCACCATTCCCAGCAGCGTGATCAGTAGCAACATGATGG
>Ga0064014_10127_pt1 | contig 29492 bp, 38 predicted proteins | sample CrowatWCoCulture_2_FD_61584 | JGI IMG/M metagenome (GOLD analysis project Ga0064014, IMG submission 61584) | Marine cyanobacteria communities from the University of California, Santa Cruz, USA, analyzing cyanobacterial DNA methylation -... | ecosystem: Host-associated > Microbial > Bacteria >...
CGGTCCGTGAGCGTCTGAGCCTGGCTGAAAGCGAAGGCCTGATGCCGCAGGATCTGATTAATGCCAAGCCGGTGGCTGCCGCGGTTAAAGAATTCTTTGGCTCCAGCCAGCTGTCCCAGTTCATGGACCAGAACAACCCGCTGTCCGAGGTCACGCACAAGCGTCGCATCTCTGCGTTGGGCCCGGTGGCCTGACCCGTGAGCGCGCCGGCTTTGAGGTTCGTGACGTACACCCGACCCACTACGGCCGTGTGTGCCCGATCGAGACGCCGGAAGGTCCGAACATCGGTCTGATCAACTCGCTGGCGACCTATGCCCGTTCAAATTCCTACGGTTCCTTGAGAGCCCGTACCGGAAGGTGGTTGAAGGTGTCGTTACGGACGAGGTGGTTTATCTTTCCGCTATTGAGGAAAGCAACTACGTTATCGCCCAGGCCAGCGCCGCCATGGACGAGAAGACCAAGCGTCTGACCGACGAACTGGTCACCGTGCGTCACCAGAACGAATTTACCGTTACTCCGCCGGAAAGCGTCAACTTCATGGACGTTTCTCCGCGCCAGGTAGTGTCGGTCGCAGCGTCCCTGATTCCGTTCCTGGAGCACGACGACGCCAACCGGGCACTGATGGGCGCGAACATGCAGCGTCAGGCAGTTCCGACCCTGCGTTCCCAGGTGCCTCTGGTAGGTACCGGCGTTGAGCGCACGGTGGCACAGGACTCCGGTGTCTGTGTGACAGCCCGTCGTGGCGGTGTGATCGAGAGTGTCGATGCGGCCCGTATCGTGGTTCGTGTCAACAATGAGGAAACCGAAGCGGGTGATGCAGGTGTGGATATCTACAACCTGACCAAATACACCCGTTCGAACCAGAACACCTGTATCAACCAGCGCTCCATCGTGCGTCAGGGCGACGTGATTGCCCGTGGCGACGTGCTGGCCGATGGCCCGTCCGTGGATCTGGGTGAACTGGCCCTGGGGCAGAACATGCGCATCGCGTTCATGCCCTGGAACGGTTACAACTTTGAGGACTCCATCCTCATCTCTGAGAAAGTGGTTCAGGAAGATCGCCTGACCACCATCCACATTCAGGAACTGACCTGTGTGGCTCGGGATACCAAGCTGGGTAGCGAAGAAATTACCGCGGATATTCCGAACGTTGGTGAAAGTGCGCTGTCCAAGCTGGATGAGTCCGGGATTGTTTACATCGGTGCGGAAGTGGGCCCCGGCGACATTCTGGTAGGCAAGGTGACACCGAAAGGTGAAACCCAGCTTACACCGGAAGAGAAGCTGCTGCGTGCCATCTTCGGTGAGAAGGCGTCTGATGTGAAGGACACCTCCTCCCGTGTGCCGACTGGCACCCGCGGCACCGTTATCGACGTGCAGGTCTTTACCCGCGACGGTATCGAGAAGGATCAGCGTGCCCAGTCCATCGAGAAAGAGCAGCTGGACCAGTACCGCAAGGACCTGAAGGACGAGTACCGGATTGTTGAAGGTGCGACATTCGAGCGTCTGAACAGTGCGTTGAAAGGGCAGGAAGTGATCAGTGGGCCGGGCCTGAAGAAAGGCGCCACCCTCGAAGAGAGCTACCTGGCCGAGCTGCCGCGTTCTGACTGGTTCAAGCTCCGGATGAAAGACGAGAGCCTGAACGAGCTGCTGGAGAAATCCGAGCAGGGCCTGGAAGATCCGCAAGAAGAACACGAAGCGCGCTTTGACGACAAGAAAGGCAAGCTTCAGCAGGGCGACGACCTCGCACCGGGCGTACTGAAGATCGTCAAGGTATACCTGGCTATCAAGCGTCGTATCCAGCCGGGTGACAAGATGGCCGGTCGTCACGGTAACAAGGGTGTTATTTCCTCGGTTATGCCGATCGAAGACATGCCTTACGACGAGCACGGCAACACGGTTGATCGTGGTTCTGAACCCGCTGGGTGTTCCCTCGCGGATGAACGTAGGTCAGGTGCTTGAGACTCACCTGGGTGCTGCAGCCAAGGGTCTGGGTGAGCGTATCAGCCAGATGCTGGACGAGCAGCGCAAGGTGGCTGAATTACGCAAGCTGCTGGATGAGATCTACAATCACTCAGACGAAGTGTTCAAGGTGGACCTGGATTCCCTGTCCGACAAGGAAATCCTGGAGATGTGCCACAACCTTCGCGGCGGTGTGCCCATGGCAACGCCGGTATTCGACGGTGCCAAGGAAGCCGAGGTCAAGCGTATGCTTGAGCTGGCGGGACTGAGCACCACGGTCAGACCATGCTGTACGATGGTCGCACCGGTGACATGTTCGACCGCCCGGTGACGGTTGGTTACATGTACATCCTGAAGCTGAACCACCTGATCGACGACAAGATGCACGCTCGTTCCACCGGCTCCTACAGTCTGGTTACCCAGCAAGCCGCTGGGTGGTAAGGCGCAGTTCGGTGGCCAGCGCTTCGGTGAGATGGAAGTGTGGGCCCTCGAGGCCTACGGTGCAGCTTATACGCTGCAGGAGATGCTCACCGTCAAGTCTGATGATGTGAACGGTCGGACCAAGATGTACAAGAACATTGTCGATGGCGATCATCGGATGGAGCCGGGCATGCCCGAATCCTTCAACGTTCTTGTCAAGGAAATCCGCTCGCTGGGTATCGACATCGAGCTGGAATCCGAGTGAGCCGAATTGTTTTTGGCAGCGTGAGCGGGCACGACCAGTGCCCGCCCGAGATTAACGCCATCCGGAGCTTTTACTGATGAAAGATTTGCTGAATCTTCTCAAGAGCCAGAACCAAAGCAAGGAATTCGACGCGATCCGTATTGGTCTGGCGTCGCCTGACATGATCCGTTCCTGGTCCTTTGGCGAAGTGAAGAAGCCTGAGACCATTAACTACCGTACCTTCAAGCCGGAGCGCGACGGTCTTTTCTGTGCCAAGATCTTCGGCCCGATCAAGGACTACGAGTGTCTGTGCGGTAAATACAAGCGCCTCAAGCATCGCGGTGTCATCTGCGAGAAGTGTGGTGTTGAAGTTGCACTGGCCAGCGTGCGTCGTGAGCGTATGGGCCACATCGAGCTGGCCAGCCCGGTCGCACACATCTGGTTCCTGAAGTCACTGCCGTCCCGTATCGGCCTGATGCTGGACATGACCCTGCGCGATATCGAGCGGGTCCTGTACTTCGAATCCTTTATTGTTATCGATCCGGGGATGACCACCCTGGAGAAGGGCCAACTGCTGAACGATGAGCAGTACTATGAAGCCCTGGAAGAATTCGGTGACGAGTTCGATGCCCGTATGGGTGCCGAAGCGGTCAAGGAGCTCCTCGAAGGTATCGACCTGCAGGAAGAGGTTGATGCCCTGCGTGAGGAGATTCCGCAGACCAACTCCGAAACCAAGATCAAGAAGTTCAGCAAGCGTCTGAAGATTCTTGAGGCGTTCCTGTATTCCGGCAACAAGCCAGGCGACATGGTCATGACCGTGCTGCCGGTTCTGCCGCCGGATCTGCGCCCGCTGGTACCGCTGGACGGTGGCCGCTTTGCCACCTCTGACCTGAACGATCTGTACCGTCGGGTGATCAACCGGAACAACCGTCTCAAGCGCCTGCTGGAGCTGAACGCTCCGGATCATCATCGTGCGTCAACGAGAAACGGATGCTGCAGGAAGCGGTTGACGCGCTGCTGGACAACGGCCGTCGTGGCCGTGCCATTACCGGCACCAACAAGCGCCCGCTGAAGTCCCTGGCTGACATGATCAAGGGTAAGCAGGGTCGTTTCCGTCAGAACCTGCTTGGTAAGCGTGTGGACTACTCCGGTCGTTCAGTGATCGTGGTCGGTCCGTACCTGCGCCTGCACCAGTGTGGTCTGCCAAAGAAGATGGCACTGGAACTGTTCAAGCCGTTTATTTTCTCCAAGTTGGAGCACCGCGGCCTGGCGACCACCATCAAGGCCGCCAAGAAGATGGTCGAGCGCGAGGAAGGCGTGGTCTGGGATATCCTGGACGAAGTCATCCGTGAGCATCCGATCATGCTGAACCGTGCAGCCGACTCTGCACCGTCTGGGTATCCAGGCGTTCGAGCCGGTTCTGATCGAAGGCAAGGCGATCCAGCTGCATCCGCTTGGTGTGTGCGGCCTACAACGCCGACTTTGACGGTGACCAGATGGCGGTGCACGTACCGCTGACACTGGAAGCGCAGCTCGAAGCCCGTGCGCTGATGATGTCCACCAACAACGTGCTGTCGCCGGCCAACGGCGAGCCGATCATCGTGACCGTCCCAGGACGTGGTACTTGGCCTGTACTACATGACCCGTGAGCGCAAGAGCGCCCTGGGTGAAGGCATGGTGTTTGCCGACGTCAAAGAGGCGCATCGTGCCTACGGCGCTGGCAATGGTCGACCTTCAGGCCGATCGTCAAGGTTCGCGTGAAGGAAGTGCCGATTGCCGAAGGACTGGTTCGCGTACCGAAGCAATACAAGATCGTGGATACCACGGTTGGTCGTGCGCTGCTGTTCGATATCGTGCCTGATGGCCTGTCCTACGAGCTGGTCAACAAGCCGATGGTCAAGAAGGCGATTTCCAACCTGATCAACACCTGCTACCGCGATGCCGGTCTGAAAGACACCGTCATCTTTGCGGACCAGCTGATGTACATGGGCTATCACTACGCGACCGTGTCGGGTATCTCTATCGGTTTCAACGATTTCGAGATTCCGCCGGAGAAGTACGAGTTGGTCGATGCCGCATCCGCTGAGGTGAAGGATATCGAGACCCAGTACGCGTCCGGTCTGCTGACCCAGGGCGAGAAGTACAACAAGGTTATCGACATCTGGTCCCGTGCCAACGATAAAGTCTCCAAAGCCATGATGGAGCGTCTGGCCAAGGAACAGGTTATCGGGCCCGACGGACAACCGGTGAAGGGTGAAGACGGCGAATACCTGATGCAGGAGTCGTTCAACTCGGTTTACATGATGGCCGATTCCGGCGCCCGGGGTTCCGCGGCCCAGATTCGTCAGCTGGCCGGTATGCGTGGCCTGATGGCCAAGCCGGATGGCTCAATCATCGAAACGCCGATCACCGCGAACTTCCGTGAAGGTCTGAACGTACTCCAGTACTTCATCTCGACCCACGGTGCCCGTAAGGGTCTGGCGGATACCGCTCTGAAGACCGCGAACTCAGGTTACCTGACCCGTCGTCTGGTGGACGTGTCCCAGGATCTGGTTGTTACCGAGCCTGACTGTGGTACCGATGAAGGTCTGCTGATGACGCCGCACATCGAAGGTGGCGACGTTGTCGTGCCGCTGGGTGACCGGGTTCTGGGTCGTGTGACCGCCCGTGATGCGTTTACTCCGACCGACAAGGACAACGCCGTTATTGAAGCCGGCACGCTGCTGGACGAGAAGGCCGTTGAAACCCTCGAGCGGGCCGGTGTGGATGAAGTCTGGGTTCGCTCTGCGATCACCTGTGAAACCCGCCACGGTATCTGCTCCAAGTGCTACGGCCGTGATCTGGCCCGTGGCCATGAGGTCAACGTGGGTGAAGCTGTGGGCGTTATCGCTGCGCAGTCCATCGGTGAGCCGGGTACTCAGCTGACCATGCGTACCTTCCATATTGGTGGTGCGGCCAGCCGGGCGTCCGCGGTCGACAATATTCAGGTCAAGCATGGCGGTACCGTCCGTCTGCACAACATGAAGTCGATCGAGAAGGCCGACGGTACTCTGGTAGTGATCTCCCGCTCCTCCGCGCTGGCCATCGCCGATGACCAGGGTCGTGAGCGTGAGTGGTACAAGTTGCCCTACGGCGCTGTTCTCTCCGTCAAGCACGGTGATGCGGTTGAGGCGGGCGTTGTGGTTGCCAAGTGGGACCCGCACACCCACCCGATCATCGCCGAAGCCGGTGGTACCGCGAAATTCGTCAATATGGACCAGGGCATCACTGTCCGCACCCAGACCGACGAGTTGACTGGCCTGTCGACCATGGAGGTCATCGATTCCAAGGAGCGTCCTGCCGCTGGTAAGGACATCCGTCCGGCGATCCAGCTCATTGACGAGAAGGGTGAAGAAGTGCAGCTGCCAGGTGGCGGCACCGCGATCTTCTTCCTGCCGGCGAACGCTCTGGTGACCATGGCCAACGGCGCGCGGATCGAGCTGGGTGACGTGGTAGCACGTATCCCCCAGGAAAGCTCCAAGACCCGGGACATCACCGGTGGTCTGCCACGGGTTGCCGACCTGTTCGAGGCCCGTCGTCCGAAGGAATCGTCCATTCTGGCTGAAATCAGCGGTATGGTGTCGTTCGGCAAGGAAACCAAAGGCAAGAAGCGCCTGGTGATCACGCCGAAGGATGGCGATGCCTACGAAGTGCTGATTCCGAAGCACCGTCAGCTCAACGTCTTCGAAGGTGAGACGGTTGAGAAGGGCGAGGTGATTTCCGATGGTCCGTCCAACCCGCACGACATTCTGCGTCTGCTGGGTGTGGTTGAGCTGGCCAAGTACATCACCAACGAAATCCAGGACGTGTACCGTCTGCAGGGCGTTGTCATCAACGATAAACACATTGAGGTTATCGTTCGTCAGATGCTGCGCAAGGTCGAAATCACCGATCCGGGTGATACGACTCTGCTGTCCGGTGACCAGGTGGAAATCACCCAAGTGCTGGAAGAAAACGAAAAGGCCGACGTGGCAGACAAAGAGCCGGCAAGGTTCGAGCGTCTGCTGCTGGGTATCACCAAGGCTTCCCTGGCCACCGAGTCGTTCATTTCTGCGGCCTCGTTCCAGGAAACCACCCGGGTACTCACCGAAGGTGCGGTTACCGGTAAGCGTGATTACCTGCGCGGCCTGAAAGAAAACGTTGTGGTTGGCCGACTGATTCCGGCTGGTACCGGTCTGGCGTACCACAACGAGCGTCGTCGCAAGCGTGACCTGGAAGAGCAGGGCGTAACCGCGGCCGACGTGGAAGAAGCTCTGAGTGCCGAGCTCAACCGCGAAAGCTGAGTTGAGCCGGCAAACCGCCTCCGGGTAGTTACCTACCCGCGAGGTGGTCAAAAAGAGACCAGTCATCTTGACTGTCCGGGGGCGCAGGCTTACACTTGCGTCCCTTAAATTTTACCCCCTGCACAGGGGGTAAGTTTCATTGATATGGTTTTTTGGAGTTTGCTTACATGGCAACGATTAATCAGTTGGTGCGTAAGCCTCGTAAGCGCAAGGTAGCCAAGAGCGATGTTCCTGCTCTCCAGGCCTGCCCTCAGCGCCGTGGTGTGTGCACTCGTGTATACACCACAACGCCGAAGAAGCCGAACTCAGCACTGCGTAAAGTGTGCCGTGTTCGTCTGACCAACGGCTACGAGGTTTCCTCATACATTGGTGGTGAAGGTCACAACCTTCAGGAGCACAGTGTTGTGCTGATCCGTGGCGGTCGAGTAAAAGACCTTCCGGGTGTGCGCTATCACACTGTTCGCGGAACGCTGGACACCCAGGGTGTACAGAACCGTAAGCAGGGCCGCTCCAAGTACGGTGCAAAACGACCCAAGTCCTGATGTCCCGAGCGGGTGTCTTTTATCGTTGCTTGTCAGAACGGTAAGAGTAAGGCTGAGTAGCATTTGCTATCTCAGGGGTTCCTGAAGACCTTTTAGATATATAAGGGCTTATCGATGCCTAGAAGAAGAGTTGCAGCTAAACGGGAAATTATCCCGGATCCGAAATTCGGCAGTGCACGTCTTGCCAAGTTCATCAACCACGTGATGGAAAGTGGCAAGAAGTCGACCGCAGAGCGCATTGTTTACGGCGCCCTGGACATTGTTGCCGAGAAATCCAAGGAAGAGCCGATCGACATGTTCGAGAAGGCCCTGGAGAACATCCAGCCGATGGTTGAGGTTAAGTCCCGTCGTGTGGGTGGTGCTACTTACCAGGTGCCTGTAGAAGTACGGCCTTCCCGTCAGAACGCGCTGGCTATGCGCTGGCTCGTAGAATATTCACGGAAGCGCGGTGAGAAGTCCATGGCTCAGCGTCTGGCTGGTGAAATCCTGGACGCCGCTGACAGCAAAGGCTCCGCTGTTAAGAAGCGTGAAGATGTTCACCGCATGGCAGAAGCCAACAAGGCGTTCTCTCACTTCCGTTTCTAATCAGCCGAGGTTTATACAGTGGCACGCAAGACTCCTATCAAGCGTTACAGAAACATTGGTATTTGTGCGCACGTTGATGCGGGCAAAACCACGACCACCGAGCGGGTCCTGTTCTACACAGGTATCTCCCACAAGATCGGTGAGGTTCATGATGGTGCAGCTACCATGGACTGGATGGAGCAGGAGCAGGAGCGTGGTATTACCATCACCTCTGCTGCGACTACGACATTCTGGCAGGGTATGGATAAGCAGTACCCGGAGCACCGGATCAACATCATCGACACCCCGGGGCACGTTGACTTCACCATCGAAGTAGAGCGCTCCTTGCGCGTACTCGACGGTGCGGTTGTGGTGTTCTGTGGTTCCTCCGGTGTTGAGCCCCAGTCCGAAACCGTATGGCGTCAGGCCAACAAGTATGAAGTTCCCCGCATGGTGTTCGTCAACAAGATGGACCGTGCCGGTGCCAACTTCCTGCGCGTTGTAGAGCAGATCAAGAAGCGTCTGGGCGCGAACTGCGTTCCGATTCAGCTGCCGATCGGTGCCGAAGACAACTTCGCCGGCATTGTGACCTGATTCGTAACAAGGCCATCTACTGGAACGAAGCTGACGCTGGCGCCAGCTACGAGCAGAAAGAAGTGCCTGCGGAAATGGAAGAAGAAGTCGCCATGTACCGCGAGCAGATGGTTGAAGCTGCCGCAGAAGCCAATGAAGAGTTGATGGAGCGATACCTCGAAGAGGGTGAGCTCTCCATCGAGGATATCAAGAAAGGTCTGCGCATGCGCACCCTGGCCAACGAAATCGTTGTTGCCACCTGTGGTTCGGCGTTCAAGAACAAGGGTGTTCAGGCCGTTCTGGACTCTGTTATCGAGTTCCTGCCGGCACCGGACGAAGTCAAGGCGATTCGTGGTGAAGTCGACGAAGACGGTACCGAAGAGACCCGTCCGGTTGATGACGAAGCACCGTTCGCCGCTCTGGCCTTCAAGATCGCCACGGACCCGTTCGTGGGCACGCTGACCTTCTTCCGGGTTTACTCAGGCAAGCTTGAGTCCGGTAATGCCGTTTACAACTCGGTCAAAGGCAAGAAAGAGCGCGTCGGCCGTATGGTTCAGATGCACTCCAAGGATCGTCAGGAAATCAAAGAAGTTCTGGCGGGCGATATTGCTGCAGCGATCGGTCTCAAGAGCGTGACCACCGGTGACACCCTGTGTGACGAGAATCACAAGATCATTCTCGAGCGCATGGAGTTCCCGGAGCCGGTAATTTCCGTCGCTGTTGAGCCGAAGTCCAAGGCCGACCAGGAAAAGATGGGTGTTGCGCTGGGCAAGCTGGCTCAGGAAGACCCGTCGTTCCGCGTCCGTACCGACGAGGAATCCGGTCAGACCATCATCTCCGGTATGGGTGAGCTTCACCTGGACATCATCGTTGACCGTATGCGTCGCGAGTTCAAGGTAGAGGCGAACATCGGCAAGCCGCAGGTGGCCTACCGTGAGCGCATTCGCAAGTCGGTAGACGTTGAAGGCAAATTCGTGCGTCAGTCTGGTGGTCGTGGTCAGTACGGTCACGTCAAGATCAAGCTTGAGCCGTTGCCGCTGGATGATGAAGATGGCGAAAACTTTATCTTCGTGAATGAGATTGTTGGTGGTGTTGTTCCCAAGGAATACATCCCGGCAGTTCAACAGGGTATTGAAGAGCAGATGCAGAACGGCTGTCTGGCCGGTTATCCGCTGCTGCGTATCAAGGCAACCCTGTACGACGGTTCCTATCACGACGTTGACTCCAACGAAATGGCCTTCAAGGTCGCAGGTTCCATGGCAATGAAAAAGGGTGCCCTTGAGGCAAGCCCGGCATTGCTTGAGCCGATTATGCGAGTTGAGGTTGTGACGCCGGAAGACTACATGGGTGATGTTGTGGGCGACCTTAACCGTCGTCGTGGCGTTATCCAGGGTATGGACGAGGGTCCTGCCGGTAAGGTCATCCGTGCAGAGGTTCCGTTGTCGGAAATGTTCGGTTACGCCACCGACCTGCGTTCTGCAACGCAAGGCCGCGCGTCCTATGCGATGGAGTTCTCTGGTTACTCAGAGGCGCCTTCGAACATTGCCGAAGCGATCATTAAAAAGGGTTGATCCCCAGGACTTAAGAAACAGGAAGAGGTGTAACCGTGTCTAAATCTAAATTTGAGCGTAATAAGCCGCACTTGAACGTAGGCACCATTGGTCACGTAGACCATGGTAAAACCACTTTGACTGCTGCCCTGACCCGTGTATGTCACGAAGTTTGGGGTACAGGCTCTGCGAGTGCATTCGATCAGATCGATAACGCACCGGAAGAGCGTGCGCGTGGTATTACCATCGCGACCTCCCACGTTGAGTACGATTCCCCGAATCGTCACTACGCTCACGTAGACTGCCCGGGCCACGCTGACTATGTGAAGAACATGATCACTGGTGCGGCGCAGATGGACGGCGCGATCCTGGTTTGCTCCGCAGCTGACGGCCCCATGCCGCAGACTCGCGAGCACATCCTGCTGTCCCGTCAGGTTGGCGTACCTTTCATCGTTGTGTTCCTGAACAAAGCGGACATGGTAGACGATGAAGAGCTGCTCGAGCTGGTTGAGATGGAAGTTCGTGATCTGTTGAGCCAGTACGACTTCCCGGGTGACGACACTCCGATCGTTACCGGTTCTGCGCTGATGGCGCTGGAAGGCAAAGACGACAACGAGATGGGCACTACCGCTGTCAAGAAGCTGGTAGAAGCTCTGGATGACTACATCCCTGAGCCGGAGCGTGCGATTGATCAGCCGTTCCTGATGCCGATCGAGGACGTCTTCTCTATCTCCGGTCGTGGTACTGTTGTGACCGGCCGTGTTGAGCGTGGCGTTATCAAGACTGGTGACGAAGTTGAGATCGTTGGTCTGAAAGACACCGTCAAGACTACCTGTACCGGCGTTGAGATGTTCCGCAAGCTGCTGGACGAAGGTCGTGCTGGTGAGAACATTGGTGCGCTGCTGCGTGGTACCAAGCGTGACGACGTTGAGCGTGGTCAGGTTCTGGCGGTACCGGGCTCCATCACTCCGCACACCAAGTTCGAGTGCGAAGTGTACGTACTGAGCAAAGAAGAAGGTGGTCGTCATACCCCGTTCTTCAAGGGCTATCGTCCGCAGTTCTACTTCCGTACCACCGACGTAACCGGTTCTTGCGAACTGCCGGAAGGTGTGGAAATGGTTATGCCGGGTGACAACGTGAAGATGAGTGTTACCCTGATTGCTCCGATCGCCATGGAAGATGGCCTGCGCTTCGCGATTCGCGAAGGCGGCCGTACCGTTGGTGCCGGCGTAGTCTCCAAGATCATCGAGTAATCTGCTCGTTTGATCAGGAAAAAGGGGCTGATTCTTCAGCCCCTTTTTCTGTTTCAGCCGTAAAGCTTGCCTGGCCCGGTCGATCAGCATTGCTGTTGACAGGGTTGGGTATTATGCATACAATGCGGCTCCTTTTTTTGAAGGTCGGCTAACTAGTAGCTGCTACGAGTGGAGTTTGGTGCATCATGCAAAGCCAAAAAATTCGAATCCGGTTGAAGGCGTTTGATTATCGTCTGATCGACCAGTCAACGCAGGAGATCGTCGATACCGCTAAGCGGACCGGCGCTCAGGTGCGTGGCCCTATCCCTCTGCCGACGCGGAAGGAAAAGTACACGATCCTGATCTCCCCGCACGTCAACAAAGACGCGCGTGATCAGTATGAAATTCGTACGCATAAGCGTTTGCTCGACATTGTTGAGCCGACGGAAAAGACAGTAGATGCTTTGATGAAGTTAGACCTGGCAGCAGGTGTAGACGTTCAGATCAGCCTCGGCTAATACCGCCCGGTATTAGTCTGTGTAACTGTCATAAGGCCATAGAGGGTGAGAGCCCCGTACACTTAAGAGGTGAAACATGGCAATTGGTGTTGTCGGTCGTAAGGCCGGTATGACCCGTATTTTTACGGAAGACGGGCAGGCGCTGCCCGTAACGGTAATTGAGGTTGAGCCCAACCGCATTACCCAACTGAAAACTCTTGAAAGCGATGGCTACCGCGCCGTACAGGTGACTGTCGGTACTCGTCGTTCCTCACGTGTTACCAAGAGTGAAGCGGGCCATTTTGCCAAGGCGGGCGTTGAAGCCGGTCGTGGCATGTGGGAATTCCGTCTCGCCGATGGCGAAGGTGAAGACCTGGCCGCCGGTAGTGAGATCACAGCTTCTGTATTCGAAGACGGTCAGGTGGTTGATGCCATCGGTCAGTCCAAGGGTAAGGGCTTCCAGGGCGGTGTTAAGCGCTGGAACTTCTCCATGCAGGATGCCACTCACGGTAACTCTCTGTCTCACCGTGCTCCGGGTTCCATTGGTCAGAACCAGACTCCGGGCAAGGTATTCAAGGGCAAAAAGATGGCGGGCCAGATGGGTAATGCTCAGGTAACTGTGCAGAACCTGAAAATTGTCCGTGTCGACGCCGAGCGCAACCTGCTGCTGGTAAGTGGTGCCGTTCCCGGCGCAACTGGCGGCGATGTTGTCATCAAGCCTGCAGTTAAAGCCTGAGGAGCGGTGCGATGGAATTGACTATTACAGGTAGCGGCAAGGGAATTTCTGTTTCCGACGCTGCATTCGCCAAAGATTTTAACGAGTCGCTGGTTCACCAGGTAGTGACTGCCTACATGGCAGGCGCCCGCCAGGGTACCAAGGCTCAGAAAACGCGTTCCGAAGTAAGCGGTGGCGGTAAAAAGCCATGGCGTCAGAAGGGCACCGGTCGTGCCCGTGCCGGTACTATCCGTAGTCCGATCTGGCGCTCCGGTGGCGTTACCTTTGCAGCCAAGCCTCGCGGCTTTGAGCAGAAGGTAAACCGCAAAATGTACCGCGCGGCGATGCGCTCCATTTTTTCCGAGCTGGTTCGCCAGGAGCGTCTGGTTGTTGTTGACGACATGAACGTTGACAGCCCGAAGACCAAGGCATTCAACGCCAAGCTGAAGGATATCGGTGTGACCAATGCGCTGATCCTGTCCGACAACGTCGAACAGAACCTGCATCTGGCCTCGCGCAACATTCCGCACGTTGACGTGCGTGATATTGCCGGTCTGGATCCGGTTAGCCTGGTTGCCTTCGAGAAGGTCGTTGTGACCGTTCCCGCTCTGAAGAAGATCGAGGAGATGCTGGGATGAATCAGGAACGTATTTATAAGGTCCTGCTTGGGCCGCACGTATCGGAAAAAGCGTCTCTGGCAGCAGAGCGTGGTCAGGTAGTGTTTCGTGTAGCACCTGATGCCACCAAGCCCGAGATCAAAAAAGCCGTTGAGCAGCTGTTCAACGTCACCGTAGAAGGTGTTCAGGTTCTGAACCGTAAGGGTAAGCTCAAGCGCACTATCCGCGGGTTCGGCAAGCGTAATGACATTCGTAAGGCTTACGTAAAGCTGGCAGAAGGTCAGGACATCGATTTTCTGGATGTGGAATAAGGTAAAGGGGTCGTAATATGCCGATCGTCAAAACCAAACCAACATCTGCCGGACGCCGTCACGTTGTAAAGCTTTACAACCCGGATCTGCACACTGGGCGCCCCTACGAGCCGTTGGTAGAAAGAAAGAACAAGACGGGTGGTCGTAACAATGTAGGCCGCATCACAACCCGTCACACGGGTGGTGGCCACAAGAAGCACTACCGTGTCATCGATTTCAAGCGGACCAAAGATAGTATCCCGGCGACTATTGAGCGCCTGGAATACGATCCGAACCGCTCTGCGCACATTGCACTGCTGAAGTATGCCGATGGCGAGCGTCGTTACATCATCGCTCCCAAGGGTATGCAGATCGGTGATCCTGTGCGCTCCGGTATCGACGCGCCAATCAAGGTGGGTAGCACGCTGCCGCTCCGGAATATTCCGGTCGGTTCTGTGATCCACTGCGTCGAACTCAAGCCTGGCAAAGGTGCACAGCTGGCTCGCTCTGCGGGCGCATCCGTACAGCTGGTTGCCCGGGAAGGTGCTTATGCCACCATCCGCCTGCGCTCAGGTGAAATGCGTAAGGTGCTTGTTGACTGTCGCGCAACGTTGGGTGAAGTGTCCAACAGCGAACACAGCCTCAAGCAGCTTGGTAAAGCGGGTGCATCACGTTGGCGCGGCAAACGGCCAACAGTACGTGGTGTTGCTATGAACCCAGTTGACCACCCACATGGTGGTGGTGAAGGGCGTACCTCTGGCGGGCGTCACCCGGTTACTCCGTGGGGTGTTCCGACCAAAGGGCATAAGACTCGTAAGAACAAGCGTACTGAGAAGATGATAGTACGTCGTCGTTCGGCCAAGTAAACGACTACATAGAGGTAATTGCTGTGCCACGTTCTTTGAAGAAAGGTCCTTTTATAGACCTGCATCTGTTGAAGAAGGTCGAGGCAGCTCTGGAAGCTAACGACAAGCGGCCGATCAAAACCTGGTCCCGCCGGTCGACAGTTTTTCCGGAGATGGTAGGCCTGACCATTGCAGTCCACAACGGCAAGCAGCACGTGCCGGTTTATGTCACCGAAGATATGGTTGGACATAAGCTGGGTGAGTTCGCGGCAACGCGTACTTATCGTGGTCATGCGGCCGACAAGAAAGCTAAACGCTGATTCTGAGGTAATCAAAATGGAAGTAGCAGCCAAGTATAAGGGCGCTAACCTCTCAGCTCAGAAAGCACGTCTTGTCGCTGACCAAGTACGTGGCAAGGCTGTTGAGGATGCCCTGAACATTCTGACTTTCAGCCCGAAGAAGGCGGCGGTCGTGATCAAGAAAGCTCTTGAATCCGCCATCGCCAACGCTGAGCACAACGAAGGTCTGGACGTTGACGAACTGCGGGTTTCCACCGTGATGGTGGATGAGGGTCCGACGCTCAAGCGAATCAAAGCTCGAGCCAAGGGGCGCGCTGACCGTATTTTCAAGCGCACCTGCCATATCACCGTCAAGGTCGCCGACAAGTAGGAGATGCTCAGATGGGTCATAAAGTAAATCCAACCGGCATTCGCCTGGGTGTGATCAAAGAGCACAACTCAGTTTGGTATGCCGATAAGAAGGAATACTCCAGGAACCTGTTGAATGACATTCAGGTTCGTGAGTTCCTCGACAAGCGTCTGGTTAAGGCGTCTGTCAGCAAGATTGTGATCGAGCGCCCTGCTCAGAACGCCCGTATCACGATCCATACTGCCCGTCCCGGTATTGTTATCGGTAAGAAGGGTGAAGATGTTGATCGTCTGCGTCGCGAAGTCAGCGACATGATGGGTGTGCCTGTGCACATCAACATCGAAGAAGTCCGCAAGCCGGACCTCGATGCCCGCCTGGTAGCGCAAAACGTTGCCGGCCAGCTGGAGCGTCGTGTGATGTTCCGTCGCGCTATGAAGCGTGCGGTACAGAACGCCATGCGCCAGGGTGCCAAGGGTATCAAGATCCAGGTTGGCGGTCGTCTCGGGGGTGCTGAAATTGCGCGTTCCGAGTGGTATCGCGAAGGTCGTGTTCCGCTGCACACACTGCGTGCAGATATTGATTACGCAACCTACGAAGCGCATACCACTTACGGCGTAATCGGCGTCAAGGTATGGATCTTCAAAGGTGAGATTCTTGGTGGTATGGAGCAGGTCCGTGCTGACAAGAAAGCCTCTGGGAAGAAAGGTTCTAAGTAAAGGGGCACTCTTATGCTGCAACCAAAACGCACCAAATTTCGCAAGGTAATGAAAGGCCGTAACACCGGTCTTGCTCACCGCGCCAACAAGGTGAGCTTCGGTGAATACGGATTGAAGGCTACGAGCCGTGGGCGTATAACTGCGCGCCAGATTGAGGCAGCGCGTCGTACCATGACTCGTCGCATCAAGCGGGGCGGTAAGATCTGGATCCGGGTGTTCCCGGACAAGCCGATCACCGGTAAGCCGCTTGAAGTTCGAATGGGTAAAGGTAAGGGTTCTGTCGAGTATTGGGTGGCTGAAATCCAGCCAGGCCGCATGCTCTACGAGATGGAAGGTGTTTCTGAGGAAATTGCTCGGGACGCATTCACTCTCGCCGCGGCCAAACTGCCGGTACAGACCACCTTTGTAACGAGGACGGTGATGTGATGAAAGCAACAGAGCTGCGTGAAAAGTCAGTCGAGGAGCTGAACAAAGAGCTGATCGACCTCCTGAAGGAGCAGTTCAACCTGCGCATGCGTAAGGCGACAGGTCAGCTGAATCAGTCTCACCTTCTCGGCAAGGTGAAGCGCGACATCGCTCGCGTGAAAACAGTATTGAACGAAAAGGCAGGACAGTGACATGACCGAAGCTACCCAAACTGCCAGAACTCTGAGCGGCAAGGTCGTGAGCAACAAGATGGAGAAATCCATCGTGGTGCTGGTCGAGCGTCAGGTGAAACACCCGCTGTACGGTAAGTACATGAAGCGTTCAACCAAGATCCACGCTCACGATGAGAGCAATCAGTGCAACATCGGTGACACTGTGACCATTCAGGAAACCCGTCCGGTCTCCAAGACCAAGAGCTGGGCCCTGGTGGAAGTTACCGAACGTGCATCCAAGGTGTAACGCCGGAGAACAACCATGATTCAGACTCAAACAATGCTTGAAGTCGCGGACAACAGCGGTGCGCGTCAGGTGATGTGCATCAAGGTCCTGGGCGGTTCACATCGGCGTTATGCCAGCGTAGGGGATATCATCAAGGTGACCGTCAAGGAAGCCATCCCCCGCGGTAAAGTGAAGAAAGGCCAGGTCCTGAAAGCTGTCGTGGTGCGCACCCGCAAGGGTGTTCGTCGTCCCGACGGTTCGCTGATCCGTTTCGACGGAAACGCGGCAGTACTTCTGAACAATCAGGACGCTCCTATTGGTACCCGTATCTTCGGACCGGTTACCCGTGAACTGCGTAATGAGAAGTTCATGAAAATTATCTCACTGGCACCCGAAGTACTTTAAAGGACCAGAGGCCGGTTATGAAAAAGATCAAACGAGATGACGAAGTAATCGTCACTACGGGGAAAGATAAAGGCAAACGTGGTAAAGTCCTGAAGGTTCAGGACGATGGCCGTATGGTTGTTTCAGGGATCAATATGATCAAGAAGCACACCAAGCCTAACCCGATGCTGGGCTCCCCAGGTGGCATCGTCGAAAAAGAAGCACCTATCCAGGCTTCCAACGTGGCTATTTTTAATCCGCAGACCGGCAAAGCCGATCGTGTAGGCTTCCAGATTAAGGAAGACGGCGCGAAAGTGCGGATCTTCAAGTCCACGAACGAAGCTGTCGATAACCAGTAAGCGGTGGTGGTTACGATGCTTAACATGAAAGAGCAGTACAGTAAGGAAGTGGTACCCGCCCTGCAGAAGGAGTTCAGCTACAAGAACGTCATGCAGGTGCCGCGTATCGAAAAGATCACCCTGAATATGGGTGTCGGCGAAGCGGTCGGTGACAAGAAGCTGATTGAAAATGCCGTGGCGGATCTCGAGCGCCTGGCAGGTCAGAAAGCAGTGGTCACCCTGGCTCGTAAATCCGTCGCGGGTTTCAAAATCCGTGAAGGTTGGCCGATCGGTTGTAAGGTTACCCTGCGCGGCGAGCGTATGTGGGACTTTTTTGATCGTCTGGTTCACATTGCGGTACCCCGCATTCGTGACTTCCGCGGTCTGAATCCCAAGTCGTTCGACGGTCGTGGTAACTACAGCATGGGCGTGCGTGAGCAGATCATTTTCCCCGAGATCGAGTACGACAAAGTCGACAAGATCCGTGGTCTGGACATCACCATTACCACCACTGCCGGTACCGACGATGAAGGTCGCGAACTGTTGAAAGCCTTTGGCTTTCCGTTCAAGAAATAAGGAACGAGTGTAATGGCTAAGGTTTCCATGAAAAACCGTGAGCTCAAGCGCGAAAAAAACCGTTGCGAAGTTTGCAGCGAAGCGTGCCGAGCTCAAGGCGATTATCAAGAACCCGAATACCAGCGATGATGACCGTTGGGACGCACAGATGAAGCTTCAGCAGCTTCCTCGCGATGCATCTCCTTCGCGTCTTCGTAATCGTTGCCAGGTGACTGGTCGTCCCCACGGCGTCCTGCGCAAGTTTGAGCTGTCACGGATCAAACTCCGTGAATACGGCATGCGCGGTGACGTTCCGGGCCTGACCAAGGCAAGCTGGTAAGATAGGTACCCTGGCTTCGGTCAGGTGCCTGTTGGTAAGCGGTGCGGCAAGCCGCTGCACAACTAAAAAGATCAGGAGCCTCATACCAATGAGTATGCAAGACACGCTTGCGGATATGTTTACCCGTATCCGTAATGCACAGATGGCATCAAAAGCAGACGTTACGATGCCGTCTTCAAAGATGAAGATCTCCGTAGCCCAGGTCCTGAAGGACGAAGGCTACGTCGACGATTTCTCCGTTTCAGCCGACGCGAAGCCCGAGCTGACGATTACTCTGAAATATTTCGGTGGCAAGCCGGTTATTGAGGAGATCAAGCGGGTCAGCCGTCCGAGTCTGCGCCAGTACAACGGCGCTGGGGAACTGCCGAAAGTATCCGGTGGTCTGGGAGTCGCGATTGTCTCAACGTCCAAGGGCGTTATGACAGACCGCGCCGCACGAGCTGCTGGCGTGGGTGGCGAAGTCATCTGCACCGTATTCTAGGAGATACACATGTCCAGGGTTGCCAATAATCCTGTCGTGCTGCCTTCCGGTGTTGAGGTTAAGCTGAACGGACAGGAAATTAGTGTGAAGGGTTCCAAGGGAGCGCTTCAAATCACCATTCACCAAGCGGTTGAAGTAAAGCAGGAAGAGAACGTTCTGCGCTTTGCGGCCCGCGATGGTGCTACAAAGTCCCGCGCTCTTGCTGGTACTACTCGTGCACTGGTCAACAACATGGTGACCGGTGTTTCCACAGGCTGGGAACGTAAACTCCAGCTGACGGGCGTAGGTTACCGTGCCCAGGCGCAAGGTAAGAAGCTCAATCTGACACTGGGTTTTTCACACCCGGTTGAATATGAGCTGCCCGAGGGGATTACCGCAGAAACTCCGTCCAATACGGAAGTTGTTATTCGCGGTATCGACAAGCAACAGGTTGGCCAGGTCGCTGCGGAAGTCCGCGCGTTCCGTCCGCCCGAGCCTTATAAGGGCAAGGGTGTTCGTTATGCGGATGAGCAGGTCAGACGCAAAGAAGCCAAGAAGAAATAAGGCGGGACTATGAGCGCGAATAACGAAAGATTGCGTCGCGCACGCAAAGTGCGCATGAAGATCCGTGAACTGGGTACTACTCGTCTGTGCGTTCACCGCACGCCGCGTCACATGTACGCCCAGGTCACCACTGCAGACGGCAGCAAAGTGCTGGCTTCTGCCTCCACGTTGGATAAGGAACTGCGCCAGGGTGCAACCGGTAACGTGGACGCTGCCAAGAAGGTTGGTCAGCTGATCGCTGAGCGTGCCAAGGCGGCAGGTGTTGAGCAGGTTGCTTTTGACCGCTCCGGTTACCGTTATCACGGCCGTGTCCAGGCTCTGGCCGACGCAGCCCGTGAAGCTGGCTTGCAATTCTAAGAGGTGGAGAAGATGAGCGTTAACGAACAGAAGGCGCCTGAGCTCCAGGAGAAGCTGGTCCAGGTCAATCGTGTCGCCAAGGTTGTTAAAGGTGGCCGTATTTTCGCCTTCACCGCACTGACTGTAGTGGGTGATGGCAAAGGTCGCGTTGGTTTCGGTCGTGGCAAGGCGCGTGAAGTGCCGGTCGCCATCCAGAAGGCCATGGAAGCTGCACGCAAGAACATGGTAGAGGTTCCGCTTGACGGCACTACCCTGCAATACCCGGTCAAGGCTCAGCATGGCGGCTCCAAGGTCTACATGCAGCCGGCGTCCGAAGGTACTGGTATCATCGCCGGCGGTGCGATGCGTGCAGTACTGGAAGTGGCGGGTGTTCAGAACGTACTGTCCAAGTGTTACGGGTCTACCAACCCGGTGAACGTTGTACGTTCCACCATCAAGGGTCTCCAGGCGACACAGGCGCCTGAAGATATTGCAGCCAAGCGCGGTAAGACCGTGGAAGAGATTCTGGGTTGAAGTCATGGCGAACGCAAAAACGATCAAAGTAACTCTGACCCGCAGCCCGATCGGCTGTCAGCCCAAGCACAAATTGTGTGTGAAGGGCCTGGGTCTTCGTAAAATCGGTCACACCGTGGAAGTGGAAGACACACCGTCCATCCGCGGCATGATCAACCGGGTTAACTACCTGGTTCGGGTTGAGGAGAACTAAGATGCGTCTGAACGAACTTAGTCCAGAGCCCGGTTCACGTCCCGCCGCACGGCGCGTCGGTCGTGGTATCGGTAGCGGTCTCGGTAAAACCGGTGGTCGCGGTCACAAAGGTCTGAAGGCACGCTCCGGTGGCAGTGTAGCGCCCGGTTTCGAGGGCGGTCAGCAGCCGTTGGCCCGTCGTCTGCCGAAGTTTGGCTTCACGTCCCGTCAGCAGCGCTACGTTGCTGAAATTCGCCTGAACGAGCTGGCGAAGGTCGAGGGCGATGTGGTTGATCTGGAAGCCCTGAAAAAGGCAGACATCATTCGCGGAGAGATTCGCGAAGCCAAGGTTATCCTGTCCGGCGAACTGAGCCGTGCGGTAACCGTGAAGGGACTTCGGGTAACCAAAGGCGCGCGCGAGGCAATTTCTGCCGCGGGTGGTAAAGTCGAAGACTAAGGCGAGTCGAGGACTAAATGGCCAAGAACGCATCATTGCCTGCGGGCGCGGGTAAAGGACTGGCGGAGCTGCGATCGCGGCTCTGGTTTGTCTTCCTGGCATTGCTGGTGTACCGGATCGGTGCCCACATTCCGGTGCCGGGTATCAACCCCGACCGTCTGGCGGCACTGTTTGAACAGAACCAGGGCACAATCCTGAGCATGTTCAACATGTTTTCCGGTGGTGCGCTTGAGCGCATGAGTATCTTCGCTCTCGGTATCATGCCGTATATCTCGGCCTCCATTATCATGCAGCTCATGACTGCGGTCAGTCCGCAGCTTGAGCAGCTGAAAAAGGAAGGCGAAGCTGGTCGTCGCAAGATCAGCCAGTACACGCGGTATGGTACGGTTATCCTGGCCCTGGTTCAGGGCTTTGGTATTTCTGTCGGTCTGGCATCGCAGGGTGTTACCTTCAATGACAGCTTCAGCTTCCACTTTGTGGCGGTTGTGTCATTTGTAAGTGGCGCCGTGTTCATGATGTGGCTTGGCGAGCAGATCACCGAAAGGGGTGTTGGCAACGGCATCTCGCTGCTGATCTTCGCTGGTATTGTCGCCGGATTGCCCGGCGCTATCGGCCAGACGCTCGAGCAGGCCCGTAATGGCGAGATGAGCTTGCTGGTGGTTCTTGGTATCGGCGTTCTCGCGGTCGCTGTTATCGGCTTCGTGGTATTCATGGAGCGCGGTCAGCGGCGGCTGACGATCAACTATGCCAAGCGCCAACAGGGCCGCCGGGTGTTTGCCCAGCAGTCCAGTCATCTGCCCCTGAAAGTGAATATGGCCGGTGTTATTCCGCCCATCTTTGCATCTTCCATTCTGCTCTTCCCGGCATCCCTGGGGCAGTGGTTTGGACAGGGTGAAGGCATGGAATGGCTGAGCGATGTCTCTCAGGCTTTGGCGCCAAGCCAGCCGTTGTATATCATTCTGTTTGCGGCAGCAGTGGTCTTCTTCTGCTTCTTCTACACAGCTCTGATGTACAACCCGAAAGAAGTTGCGGATAACCTCAAGCGCTCTGGAGCGTTTATTCCGGGCATTCGTCCAGGTGATCAGACCGCCAAGTATATCGATGGTGTTCTGACTCGACTGACGCTGTTCGGTGCAATGTACATTGCAGCAGTTTCCCTGTTCCCTCAGTTCCTGATGGTGGCCGGGAATGTACCGTTCTATCTGGGCGGCACCTCTCTGCTGATTGTTGTAGTCGTGGTGATGGATTTCATGGCGCAGGTTCAGTCGCACCTGATGTCTCATCAGTATGAATCGCTGATGAAGAAGTCCAATCTCAAGGGCTATGGTCGGAACGGCTAACCCCGTTCCCCTTGAAAACTGGAGTCGACAATGAAAGTACGCGCTTCGGTAAAGAAAATTTGCCGTAACTGCAAAGTAATTCGTCGCAATGGCTCGGTACGGGTCATTTGCTCGGAGCCTCGTCACAAGCAACGCCAGGGCTGATTCCGAAAGGAATCGTTCCTGACATTGTAGGGTTTCGGAATAATGGCGCTTGACTCCATGCGGGGTCAGGCGCTATTATTTCGCGCCCTTTTTGTGGCGGAAAATTCACACAGCAAAGCTTTGAACGCGGAGTAATTTGGATGGCACGTATAGCCGGTGTCAATATACCCGATCACAAACATGCTGTTGTCTCGCTGACCTACATCTTTGGTGTTGGCAAGACCACAGCCCAGAAGCTTTGCGACGCTACCGGTGTCAAGCCGGACCTTAAGGTCAAAGACCTTAGCGACGAGCAGCTTGAAGCACTTCGTACTGAAGTGGGCAAGGTGTCTGTCGAAGGTGATCTGCGTCGTGAAGTACAGATGAACATCAAGCGTTTGAAGGATCTCGGATGCCACCGTGGTCTGCGTCATCGTCATGGACTTCCTGTCCGTGGCCAGCGCACCAAGACCAACGCACGCACCCGTAAAGGTCCACGCAAACCTATTCGTAAGTAACAGGTAGGCAAACATGGCAAAGCCAGGTACACGTACCCGTAAAAAGGTGAAAAAGACGGTTGTTGATGGCGTCGCGCACATTCACGCGTCCTTCAACAACACTATCGTGACCATTTCTGACCGTCAGGGCAACGTCCTGTCCTGGGCCACTTCTGGTGGTTCCGGTTTCCGTGGGTCACGCAAGAGTACACCTTTTGCTGCGCAGGTAGCAGCTGAAAGAGCCGGTAATGCGGCTGCTGAATACGGCCTTAAAAACCTGGACGTAGAGGTTAAGGGTCCTGGGCCCGGACGTGAGTCTGCAGTTCGCGCGCTGAATGCGTGTGGCTACAAGATCACCAACATCACAGATGTGACGCCGATTCCCCACAACGGCTGTCGTCCGCCCAAGAAGCGCCGCGTCTAACACAGGAGACAGTGAATTATGGCTCGTTATATAGGCCCGAAGTGCAAGCTGTCTCGTCGTGAAGGGACAGATCTTTTTCTGAAGAGCGGTGTTCGCGCGCTCGATTCCAAGTGCAACATCGAGACTCCGCCGGGTATGCACGGCGCGCGTCGCGGTCGTCTGTCCGAGTACGGCGTACAGCTTCGTGAGAAACAGAAAGTTCGTCGTATCTACGGCGTTCTCGAGAAGCAGTTCCGCAACTATTACAAAGAAGCAGCCCGAGGCAAAGGTGCAACTGGTGAAAACCTGCTGCAACTGCTGGAAGGCCGTCTTGACAACGTTGTATATCGCATGGGCTTTGGTTCTACCCGTGCAGAAGCCCGTCAGCTCGTCTCTCACAAGGCGATCCTGGTCAATGATAAGCCGGTTAACATTCCGTCCTATCAGGTCCGTCCGGGTGACGTTGTGAGCTTGCGTGAAAAGGCGAAGAATCAGCTGCGTGTTAAAGGCGCACTGGATCTGTCTGCAAGCCGTGCACCGGTGAGCTGGGTAGAGGTCGACGCCAACAAGATGTCCGGCGTTTACAAGTCAGTACCTGAGCGTACTGAGCTGCCGGCCGACATCAACGAGAACCTCATCGTCGAGCTTTACTCCAAGTAAAGCCCAGTTAGCAACGATAGCAGATAGGGGCGTCTATGCAGCGTTCAGTACATGAGTTATTGACACCTCGTACCATTGACGTGAAGGAATCAAGCGCCACACGTGCCAAGGTTACGCTTGAGCCTCTGGAAAGGGGCTTTGGTCATACCCTGGGCAGTGCACTGCGCCGGATTCTCTTGTCTTCGATGCCGGGCTGCGCCGTGACTGAAGCGCAGATTGACGGTGTCCTGCACGAGTACAGCGCCATTGAGGGTGTCCAGGAAGACGTCATCGAGATTCTGCTGAATCTCAAAGGCGTTGCCGTAAAAATGAACGGTCGGGACGATGCCGAGCTCACGCTCAGCAAGAAAGGCCCGGGCGTTGTGACAGCCGGTGATATCAAGCTGGATCATGACGTCGAGATTGCCAACCCGGAGCACGTGATCTGTCACCTTAGCGAGAATGGTGAAGTGAACATGCGTCTCCGTGTTGCTCGCGGTCGCGGCTATGAGCCGGCAGACCAGCGTGGTCTTGACGAGGACGAAACTCGCGCCATCGGACGCCTGCAGCTGGATGCAACATTCAGCCCGGTTCGTCGTGTGGCTTACGCCGTGGAAAGTGCACGGGTAGAGCAACGGACCGACCTGGACAAGCTGGTTATCGACCTGGAGACCAATGGCACCATCGACCCGGAAGAAGCAATTCGCCGGGCGGCGACCATCCTCCAGCAGCAACTGGCGGTGTTTGTTGATTTCGATCATGAGAAAGAGCCCGAGCGTGTTGAGGAAGAGGAAGAAATCGATCCTATCCTGCTGCGTCCGGTTGATGATCTGGAATTGACAGTGCGTTCAGCTAACTGCTTGAAGGCTGAGAACATTTACTACATCGGCGATCTTATCCAGCGCACAGAAGTTGAGCTGTTGAAGACGCCTAACCTTGGTAAAAAGTCGCTGACCGAGATCAAGGACGTTCTGGCGTCCCGTGGTCTGTCACTGGGCATGCGTCTTGATAACTGGCCGCCGGCTAGCCTTCGTGGCGACGACCGGGTTCTGGGCGGTTAATCGCCGATTAGTTTAAGGTAAGGAATCAGAGCAATGCGTCATCGTAAGAGTGGTCGTAAGTTCAGCAGGACCAGTGCGCATCGCAAGGCCATGTTCCGTAACATGACTGCGTCACTGGTTGAACACGAGCTGATCAAAACAACGCTGCCGAAAGCCAAAGAGCTTCGTCGGGTAGCTGAGCCTTTGATCACGCTCTCCAAGAATGATTCGGTCGCGAATCGTCGTCTGGCGTTCTCACGCCTGCGTGACGATGCGGCGGTTGCCAAGCTGTTTGACGAGCTTGGTCCCCGTTACAGCGCGCGTCCGGGTGGATACCTTCGTATCCTGAAGTGTGGCTTCCGTGCCGGCGACAATGCCCCTATGGCATTTGTCGAGCTGGTCGGTCGTCCGCTGGATATCGAAGCGGAAGAAGTGGACGAAGACGAGGATTAATTTCCTCGGCTTCGGCCAACCACGAAAAAACCGGGTTCCGTGAGGTTCCCGGTTTTTTTGTGTTTGGATTTCAGGGAATTCGTAGCCTTCGAGGTTGGGTGGCAGGCCCGGGGCTGAGGGTGTATTTTCTTTGGGAAAATAACTCGCTTCGCTCAGACATCTTTTCCCGGCAGAAAATACACCCTCACCCCCGCGCCGACAAAGCTCTTCCTTTCTCGCCAATTACTTCGTCAACATTGGCTTGAGATAGCGGCCTGTGTGAGAAGCGGCGTTCTCCGCAACCTCCTCGGGCGTTCCCTCGGCAATGATCTGGCCACCGCCAGAGCCTCCTTCCGGGCCCAGGTCGATAATCCAGTCTGCGGTTTTTATTACATCGAGATTGTGCTCGATCACCACGATAGTGTTGCCGTGGTCACGCAACCTTTCAAGTACATTCAGCAGTTGCTGGATGTCGTAGAAGTGTAGGCCGGTGGTGGGCTCATCCAGAATGTAGAGGGTTTTGCCGGTATCCCGTTTCGACAATTCCTTGGCCAGCTTCACCCGCTGGGCTTCGCCGCCCGAAAGTGTCACTGCGCTTTGCCCCAGACGGATATAAGAGAGGCCCACATCCATCAGGGTCTGCAGCTTGCGGGCCAGGAAAGGCACGGCATCGAAGAATTCGCGTCCTTCCTCAACGGTCATTTCCAGCACTTCGTTGATGTTCTTGCCCTTGTAGCGCACTTCCAGGGTTTCACGGTTAAAGCGCTTGCCCTTGCAGACATCGCAGGGAACGTAGACATCCGGCAGGAAGTGCATCTCCACCTTGATTACGCCGTCGCCCTGGCAGGCTTCGCACCGGCCACCTTTGACGTTGAAGGAAAAGCGCCCGGGCTTGTAGCCGCGGGAGCGTGCCTCCTGTGTGCCCGCGAAGAGTTCGCGGATCGGGGTGAACAGGCCGGTATAAGTAGCCGGGTTGGAGCGTGGGGTGCGGCCGATGGGGCTCTGGTCAATGTCGATAACCTTGTCCAGGTTATCCAGCCCCTTGAGTGATTGATAGGGCGCATGGTTCAGGCTGGTGGCCTTGTTCAGTTTGGCGGCAGCCACCGGATACAGGGTGCTATTGATCAGAGTCGACTTGCCCGACCCGGATACGCCGGTGATGCAGGTCATGATTCCCAGGGGCAGGTTCAGGGTCACGTCTTTCAGGTTGTTGCCCGTGGCGCCAGCCAGTGTGACCGACTTCCCGCTGCCCTTGTTTCGCTGTTTGGGGATCGCTATCTCCCGGGAGCCATTCAGATACTGGCCCGTAAGAGAGTCGGGGTTATCGATGATCTCTTGTGGCGTTCCCTGGCCGATAATGTGGCCGCCATGGACCCCGGCGCCCGGACCGATATCAATCACATGATCGGCGGCGCGGATGGCGTCCTCATCATGCTCGACAACAATCACCGTGTTGCCCAGGTCCCGCAGGTGGGTGAGGGTAGCCAGCAGCCGGTCATTGTCCCGCTGGTGTAGCCCGATGGACGGTTCGTCGAGAATGTACATGACGCCCACCAGCCCGGCGCCAATCTGGCTTGCCAGGCGAATGCGCTGCGCCTCGCCGCCGGAGAGGGTATCGGCGCTGCGCTCCAGGGTCAGGTATTCCAGACCCACGTTTACCAGGAACTGGAGTCTCTGGCGTACTTCCTTCAGGATTTTCTCGGCAATTTCCCCTTTCCGGCCCGGCAGCGCCAGAGTTTCGAAGTAATCGTGGGCCTCGCCAACCGGCAAGTGAGTAACATCAGAAATATTGTTTTCTTCAATAAAGACATGGCGGGCGCTTCGGCGCAGTCGGGAACCTCCGCACTCCTTGCACGGTTGAGTGCTGAGGTTGCGAGCCAGTTCCTCCCGCATGCTCTGTGAGTCGGTCTCGCGGTAGCGCCGTTCAAGGTTTGGCAGAATGCCCTCGAATGGATGTGCCTTCTCCATGATATGGCCACGTGAATTCACATAACGGAATGGGATATCCTCATCGCCCGAGCCGAACAGCAGCACGTTGCGAAAATCCTCGGGGAGATCCGTCCAGGGCGTTTCGAGATCGATGCCATAGTGATCTGCCACGCTGCCCAGCATCTGGAAATAATAGACGGCCCGGCGGTCCCAGCCCTTGATGGCGCCGGATGCCAAAGTGGCTTCCGGGTGCTGGACAATTTTTTCGGGATCAAAGAACTGTTTGACCCCCAGGCCGTCGCAGGTAGGGCATGCACCCGCCGGGTTGTTAAAGGAAAACAGTTTCGGCTCGAGCTCGCTCAGGGCGTAGCCGCACTGGGTGCAGGCATAGCGGGCAGAGAAGGTTTGTTCTTCCCCCTCACCACTCATGGGCGCCACAAGGGCAATCCCGTCCGCCAGGTCCAGGGCGGTTTCGAAACTCTCGGCAAGCCGCTGCTCCAGGCCTGGCTTGACCTTGAACCGATCGACGACCACATCAATCTGATGTTTGCGTTTTTTGTCCAGGGCCGGCACATCGTCGATGTCATAAACCGTGCCGTCCACGCGCAGGCGGATAAAGCCCTGGCTGCGCATGGTTTCGATAACTTGAAGATGTTCGCCTTTCCGATCCCGTATTACCGGTGCCAGAATCATCAGTTTGCTGTCCTCTGGCATGGCCACGACCTGGTCTACCATCTGGCTGATGGTCTGCGCTTCCAGAGGTTGGCCATGGTCAGGGCACCGGGGCTCCCCGGCGCGGGCGAAGAGCAGGCGCAGGTAATCGTAGATTTCCGTGATGGTGCCAACGGTGGAGCGAGGGTTGTGGGAAGTGGACTTCTGCTCGATGGATATCGCTGGCGACAGCCCTTCGATATGGTCCACATCCGGCTTCTCCATCATCGAGAGAAACTGGCGGGCATAGGTAGACAGCGACTCCACATAACGTCGCTGCCCTTCAGCATAGAGCGTATCGAACGCTAGGGACGATTTACCGGAACCGGAGAGGCCGGTAATCACGATCAGTTTGTCCCTTGGCATATCCAGGTCGATGTTCTTCAGGTTGTGGGTTCGTGCCCCTTTGATCTGGATATGGTCCATAACACCTCGCTCGGATAAAAACGAAAATTATACCGCGTTGGGCCCGCTGCGGCGAAAATGATACCGGGGCCAGCATCACGCGGGTTGTCCCCCGTCAGCGCCCCTTCTGTTACAATGCGCCGCCTGCGATGGGTATCTGCCCTCAATCTGACCGCTTTCAACCCCGGCTGAGGTACGTAATTGCCATGAATGCGCTGGAAAAACGCTCCGTATTCGCCCTGGCGTCTGTTTACGCCATGCGCATGCTCGGACTGTTCATGGTGCTGCCGGTATTCATGTTGCTGGGCGAAGATCTCAAGGATGCAACTCCGCACTGCTGGGTTTCGCTATAGGCGCCTACGGACTCAGTCAGGCCCTGTTGCAGATTCCCTTCGGCATGCTGTCTGATCGGGTTGGCCGAAAGCGCATGATCTATATCGGGCTGGTACTTTTTGCCGCAGGCAGTTTGCTGGCCGGAGCCACGGACTCCATATACGTTGTAATTGCCGGTCGGATTCTTCAGGGCGCCGGTGCGATCGCCAGTGTGCTGATGGCGCTGCTCAGTGACCTGACTCGCGAGGAAGAGCGGACCAAGGCCATGGCAACGGTAGGGATCACCATCGGCCTGTCGTTTTCGGTATCGCTGGTTCTTGGGCCCCTTCTCGGAGCCTGGTGGGGGCTCTCCGGGATCTTCTACGCCACGGCAGCACTGGCCGTGGTGGCTCTGGTGATCGTCAACCGCGCGGTTCCGACGCCCCATCAGCACAAGACCAGCCCCGACACGCATCCTGCCCGGGAGATGCTGGGGCGCGTGCTTTCAGACGGTCGTCTCCTCCGCTTGGATTTCGGTATCTTCGCACTGCATCTGGTGCTGACCGCCCTGTTTCTGGTGTTTCCCTCCATGCTTCAGGAGCAGTTTGGCCTTGCCAGCAGGTCACACTGGTGGTTTTACCTGAGCGTGATGGTCACGTCTTTCTTCGCCATGGTGCCGTTCATCATCATTGGCGAGAAAAAGCGCAGGATGAAACCCGTGCTTTGTGGGGCAATTGCCTTGCTGACATTGGCTACTGCCGGGTTTACCGGTGTTTCCAGCACCCTGGTTGCGGCCTGGGCTGTGCTGTTTTTCTTCTTCATGGCCTTCAACCTGCTCGAAGCCAGTCTGCCGTCATTGATCAGTAAGGAGGCGCCGGCTGCAAGCAAAGGCACGGCAATGGGGGTGTTCCACCTCCCAGTTC
>Ga0064014_10128_pt1 | contig 29364 bp, 29 predicted proteins | sample CrowatWCoCulture_2_FD_61584 | JGI IMG/M metagenome (GOLD analysis project Ga0064014, IMG submission 61584) | Marine cyanobacteria communities from the University of California, Santa Cruz, USA, analyzing cyanobacterial DNA methylation -... | ecosystem: Host-associated > Microbial > Bacteria >...
CGCTCTGCACCCCATGAACTCCTTCAGTCTATTCGTCCCGCTCTTCGCCATTTGCTTTACCATCTCACCCTGGCACTTCGGACACCGTGGCTCACTGCTTTTCTTCGCCACAATCTCTTTCACATGCGCCACGTGCTTCCGGTGATTGCTGAACGTAGCCGCCAGCCGCCCTGATTCAATGGCTTCGATCACCTTCTGAGCCTCCACATCCGACAGCCGCTGCTCGGTTTGGGCTTTGATATAGCGGACATACCCACCACCGTGGGTCACGCTCTCCGGCATGGGCGTTTTGAAGGGTGTGCAGTGGCTGGGTGTGGTCCATCCGTTATCCTTAACAGCGGCGTAAGTCCGTTTCTAATAACTACACACTAGCCTAATCGTAAGGAAACTTCCTACCCGTCGGACATAAAATTTTGGTAACTCCGATACGAAAAAGCCGCTCAAGTTAAGAGCGGCTTTTCGAATCAACAGCGAGCGGATCAGTTAAGGCTCTTCCTCAATCCCGCCCATCCCGTTTATGCTTCATAAGTGCATAGATGCCAGCAGCCACAGCCGCACCAGCCGCCAGGAAGTATTCAATATGCACCCCATCACCCAGGGCTTCATGGCCGGCGTGGCCAAAGGCTGAGCCTGAGATCAAAAGCAGGCTGGCAGTCAAAGTAAGTCGATTAGTCAATTTCATGATTGTCTCTCCGTTGTTCGTTTAGATCTCAAAATCCGGTTTGGTTAAGCAGTCTCAGCAAGCTTCTCAGGCCGGCGCTCCGGCAACATGCCTCGCTCCAGAATGAAGCTGATGATCGTCTCCAGCCCTACCCCGTCGTACAGGTTGGTGAACACGAAGGGGCGTTCGCCGCGCATTTTCTTGCTGTCCCGCTCCATCACGTCCAGGGACGCGTGCACCTGTTCGGCGATGTCGATCTTGTTGATGATCAGCAGGTCCGACTTCGTAATGCCGGGGCCGCCTTTGCGGGGGATCTTGTCGCCGGCGGAGACGTCGATCACGTACAGGGTGAGGTCGCTCAGTTCCGGGCTGAAGGTGGCGGAGAGGTTGTCACCGCCGGATTCCACCAGCACCAGTTCCAGGTCCGGATGGCGGCGCTGGAGGTCGTCGATGGCCGCCAGGTTCATGGACGCGTCTTCGCGGATGGCGGTGTGGGGGCAGCCGCCGGTTTCCACGCCGAGGATGCGGTCTGCGGCCAGGGCTTCGTGGCGCAGGAGGAAGTCGGCGTCTTCCCGTGTGTAGATGTCGTTGGTCACTACGGCAATGTCGTAGTGGTCGCGAAGGGCTTTGCACAACTGGCGCAGCAGGGCGGTTTTGCCGGAACCAACCGGGCCACCGACGCCAACTCTCAGGCAATGTGTCATGGCAGTTTCTCCTCGTTTGTTATTCAGCTTCTGAAAAGCCGTGAATACTGTGTTTCATGCAGTGCACTTCCGAGCGCCAGTCCTGGCAGGATGGGCCCGAGTTCGTGATCGTTCCGTTCCAGGGCGGTGTCTACCGCCACCGCCAGCTGTGGCCGTAGCCGCTCGATAATGCGCTGGGCGGCGGTGTGGCCCAGGGGCAATGCCTTGCAGGCCACGGCAAGCTGGTTTTCCAGCCAGGCCCAGGCAAAGCCGAGCAGCGTCTGGCGCACCGGCACACAGCGTTTGTGGGCGGCCCAGGCGAACATGGTGATGTAGCCGGGCTCCTCTGGAATCAGGTGTGGCTCGGGCAGCAGCTCCAGGTTACGCAGCAGGGTCACGAGGGCGCCGCCCAGGCGGGTGTCTTCGTCGCTCAGTTCGGCGGTTTCCCGTGTGGCGTGCAGCCAGTCGTTCCACTTTGCCAGCGTAATGGCATCGCCTTCGGCCCAGGCGGTCTGCAAACGCACCAGCAGGGGCAATTCGCAGCGGCTGAGGCCGTCTTCCAGAACGCCTTCAATCCACTGGGCCAGTTCGGACTCGTTGTTCACCCAGCCCAGTTCAAAGGCGCTTTCCAGGCCCTGGGACCAGGCGAAGGCGCCAATGGGCAAGGCGGGGCTGACCAGTTGCATCAGGCCCAGCAATGCCAGGTCGTCCACCTGTGGGGTGGCGGCCTCAGTGGGTGTGCTTGTGACTGTGGCCATGGCTGTGCCGTGGTCGTGATCGTGTGAATGGCTGTGGCCGTGGGAATGGCCGTGGCTGTGCCCGTTTCCATGGGAATACCCGGCCTGAGTGTAGGCTCCGGGTTCCGGATCGAATGGCGCGGTGTGGTGCACAAGTGTGGCACCCAGGCGTTCCGCCAGTTCTTCCAGCACGTGGTCCGGGGTGATGCGCACGTAGGCGCCTTTGTCGTCCATGCCGATGGCCAGGGTCACGTGGCGGTTGCCCAGGTGGTAACAGAGGCGCGCCAGGGGCTGGCCGTTTTCGATACGGGCGGTGACCACCTGCTCTTCCGCCGCGCGGATACGAATGATCTCTCCGGTTTTAGCCAGCAGCAGGTCGCCGTCCCGCAGCACGGGGCCGCGATCAAGAAACAGGCCCACGTCCACCTTGGTTTGGGTGGTGGCGCGCAGGCGGCCACGGATGCGCAGCTCGTAAGGCAAAATCAGGTTATCGAGGATTTCGGAGCTGTCGATTTCGGCAGCTTCCTGTTCGCTCAGGCGTTTTGTCAGTTCCAACATAATCAGTTCTCCAATACCCGGCTCAGAACAGATGGTAGCGCTGGGCCAGGGGCAGTTCGGTGGCGGGCTCACAGGTGAGCAGTTCGCCATCGGCATGCACTTCGTAGGTTTGCGGGTCCACGGTGATGTGCGGGCACGCGTCGTTCAGTTTCATATTGCTCTTGCGCACCTCACGCACGCCTTTGCAGGCGGACAGCGGGCTGTCCAGGCCAAGCTCTTTGCCAATACCGGCATCAATGGCAGCCTGGCTCACAAAGCTCAGGCGGGTGGCACTGGCGGCCTTGCCGAAGGCGCCGAACATGGGGCGGTAATGCACCGGCTGGGGCGTGGGAATTGAGGCGTTAGGGTCGCCCATGGGTGCGGCAGCAATCATGCCGCCCTTGAGAATGGTGGCCGGCTTCACGCCGAAGAACGCCGGGCTCCAGAGCACCAGGTCCGCCAGCTTGCCCACCTCCACGGAACCCACTTCATGGGCAATGCCATGGGTGATGGCCGGGTTGATGGTGTACTTGGCGATGTAGCGCCTGGCGCGCAGGTTGTCGGCGCCCAGGTCTTCGTCTTCCGGCAGCAGGCCACGCTGCTGTTTCATCTTGTGGGCGGTCTGCCAGGTGCGGCACACCACTTCGCCCACCCTGCCCATGGCCTGGGAGTCGGAGGCGATCATGGAGATCACGCCCATGTCCTGCAGGATGTCCTCGGCGGCGATGGTCTCGCGGCGGATGCGGGAGTCGGCAAAGGCGACGTCTTCCGGGATGTTCGGGTCCAGGTGGTGGCACACCATCAGCATGTCCAGGTGTTCGTCGATGGTGTTCACGGTGTAGGGCCGTGTCGGGTTGGTGGACGACGGCAGCACGTAATCCTTGGAGCAGGCGGTGATGATGTCCGGTGCGTGGCCACCGCCGGCGCCTTCGGTGTGGTAAGTGTGGATGCAGCGCCCCTTGAACGCGGCCAGGGTGTCTTCCACAAAGCCGGATTCGTTCAGGGTGTCGGTGTGAATCGCCACCTGCACATCGTATTTGTCGGCCACGGTGAGGCAGTTATCGATGCTGGCCGGGGTGGTGCCCCAGTCTTCATGCAGCTTCAGGCCGATGGCGCCGGCCTGGATTTGCAGTTCCAGGGATTCCGGCAGGGAGGCGTTGCCCTTGCCCAGAAAGCCGATGTTCATGGGCAGGGAATCCACGGCCTGGAGCATCTTACCAATGTGCCAGGGGCCCGGTGTGCAGGTGGTGGCGTTGGTGCCCGTGGCCGGGCCGGTGCCGCCGCCGAGCATGGTGGTGATACCGCTCATTAGCGCCTCTTCCACCTGCTGGGGGCAGATGAAATGGATGTGGGCATCGATGCCGCCAGCGGTGAGAATCTTGCCCTCACCGGCGATGATTTCAGTGCCGGGGCCAATCACGATGGTCACGTCCGGCTGGGTGTCCGGGTTGCCGGCCTTGCCGATGGCGGCGATGCGGCCTTTCTGGATGCCCACGTCGGCTTTGACGATGCCCCACCAGTCGAGAATCAGGGCGTTGGTGATCACGGTGTCCATCACCGCCGCATCGGCACGCTGGCTCTGGCCCATGCCGTCGCGGATAACCTTGCCGCCGCCGAACTTTACTTCGTCGCCGTAGTGGGCGGCGTCGCTTTCCACTTCAATCCACAGGTCGGTGTCGCCGAGCCTTACCCGGTCGCCGGTGGTTGGGCCGTACATGTCGGCGTAGGCTTGTCTGGTGATTTTCATTTCTGGCCCTCCAGTTTGCCCATGACTTCCTGGCGGAAACCGTAGATTTCACGGCCGCCCGCGAACGGGATCAGCGTGACTTCGCGGCTTTGGCCGGGTTCGAAGCGGATGGCGGTGCCGGCCGCCACGTCCAGACGGTAGCCACGGGCCTTGGCACGGTCGAAATCCAGCGCCGGGTTGGCTTCGGCAAAGTGGTAGTGAGAGCCGATCTGGATCGGGCGGTCGCCGGTATTGGCCACGTCTATCTGGATGCGCTCGCGGCCTTCACAGAGTTCGATGTCGCCGTCTTTGAGCTGGTATTCACCGGGGATCATGGCGCGCTCCTTACACGATGGGGTTGTGGACGGTGACGAGCTTGGTGCCATCGGGGAAGGTGGCTTCCACCTGCACTTCGTCGACCATTTCGGCGATGCCGTCCATCACGTCATCACGGGTGAGGACTTCGGTGCCGGCGGTCATCAGCTCGGCCACGGTGCGGCCTTCGCGGGCGCCTTCCATGATTTCGGCGCTGATCAGGGCCACGGCTTCCGGGTAGTTGAGCTTCAGGCCTTTGGCTTTACGGCGCTCCGCGAGCAGGGCTGCCGTAAACAGCAGTAGCTTGTCTTTGTCTCTCGGTGTTAGTTCCATTTTTGTTCTCCGCTTGTTTGTCGGATTACGCTTTGCTAATCCGACCTACGTTTCTTGGCCCGCTCTCGCTGGCCGTTAGCTCTTGGTGCCTGAACAGCCCATTCCACCCTGTACCTGCACAAAAATTCAGGTCAGCCAGATTCGGGGAACGCTGGCTGGCTGGCCGGTGAGTCTTGGTCTGATCAGCTCCCAGGCTTGCTGGCACAGCGCCCAGGCTTCGTTTCTTTCCTGCCCCAGATAGCGCAACAGCAGCACACCCCTGCGGCGGGTGACGGCCCAGCGTTTGTTCTCTGGCAAGGATTCCCTGAGTTCTTCAATGGCACCTGCTTCGTCCTCCAGGCCAACCACCCAGAGGGTGGCCTGCACGGTTGCGCCACCCTGGCCCCAGTGGCCTTTGAATCTAGGGTGGTTCGGGTCCATGAGTTGGCGTTCCAGCCACAGTGGGCGGCCGTCCATCAGCAGGCGGAATCTCTGTTCCAGATGGCCGGAGATAAACGGCAGTTTGCTGGCCGGGCGGCCCAGGGCGAGGATTTCCCAGCCGATGCATCTGGCACCGGCTTCCAGCTCGATGGTGGTGCTCTGCTCGCCCCGGGAGCCATCGAAGGCCAGGGTTTCCTGGGGCAGGTATTCCAGAGTGCCGCCCTGCTCCACCTTCAGATGGGTGTTCTGGGCCCAGGCAACGCCGTGGCTGTCCGCCTTGTAGAGCTTGGCGGCCGCCGGGGTGGTCAGCAGGGTATGGGCGCCCTCGCCGACACGGGCTTCGATGCTCAGGGCATCGCCGCTGACCAGCCCACCCGGTGGGTGCAGCAGGTACACGTGGCAACAGCCGTTGCGGCCTTCCGGGTAGAACGGGCGCTGCACTCTCAACGGGCCGTTATGGCGCACGTGGGTCATGCGGGTCGCGGTGCTGTCGCCATCCGGGCGGGCGTCGAAGCCCAGGGCAATGGACGCGGCCCAGCGCCGGCCGGCATCGAAGCGATGGCCGGAGTCGTGGGCGGGTTCTATGCGTTCGAAGACCGTCATACCGTCAGATGCTTCTTGATGAGTTCATCGGTAAGGCCGGCAATCTCGTCTTCCGCCACCCGGCGGCCACGATCGAGGATGGCAAAGCGGTCGGCGTATTTGCGGGCGAACGGCAGCTTTTGTTCCACCAGCAACACGGTCAGGCCGTCTTCCTCGATGAGTTTGCGAATCACCTCGCCAATCTGGGCCACGATGTTGGGCTGGATGCCCTCGCCCGGTTCATCGAGGATCAGCAGGCGCGGTTCGATCACCAGGGCCCGGCCGATGGCCAGTTGCTGTTGCTGCCCGCCGGAGAGGTCGCCGCCCCGGCGGTGGCGCATTTCTTTCAGCACCGGGAACAGCTCGTACACTCGCTCCGGGATCTTCTTGCTGCCGTCCTTGCGCACAGCCAGGCCGGTGCGCAGGTTTTCTTCCACGGTCAGCAGCGGGAAGATCTGCCGGCCCTGTGGCACGTAGCCAATGCCGAGGCGGGAGCGGTCTTCGACTTTCTTTTTGGTGAGCTCCACGTCGCCGGCGAATTCGATGCCGCCGCTCTTGGTGGTTTCCTCACCCATGATGCATTTCATCAGGGTGGTCTTGCCCACCCCGTTCCGGCCCATCACGCAGGTGCACTGGCCCTGGGGCACATCCAGGTCCAGATCCCAGAGGGTGTGGCTTTCGCCATAGAACTGGTTGAGCTTTTCAATCTTCAGCATTACGCCTCCTCCCCGAGATACACCTTGATCACTTCCGGATCGTTGGAGACCTGGTCCATGGAACCCTCCGCCAGCACGCTGCCCTGGTGCAGCACGGTGACCTTGCGGGCGATGGAGCGCACGAAGCCCATGTCGTGCTCGACCACCACAACCGACTGCTTGCCGGCCAGGCTGGTGAGCAATTCGGCGGTGCGTTCCATTTCCTGTTCGGTCATGCCGGCCACGGGTTCGTCCACCAGCAGCAGGCGGGGCTTCTGCATCAGCAGCATGCCGATTTCCAGCCACTGTTTCTGGCCGTGGGAGAGGATGCCGGCGAGCCGGTCACGCAGGGCTTCCAGGCCGATCATTTCCAGCACTTCATCGATTCGGTCCCGGTATTCGGCTTTCATCACGGCGGTGAGTGTGGGAAATACCCGCTTGTCCGCCGCCATGGCCAACTCCAGGTTTTCAAACACGGTGAGGGCTTCAAACACCGTGGGTTTCTGGAACTTGCGGCCGATGCCGAGGGAGGCGATGTCCGGCTCGTTCATGGTGAGCAGGTTGTGGCGGCTGCCGAACCACACCGAGCCGGTGTCCGGGCGGGTTTTCCCCGTGATGATGTCCATCATGGTGGTCTTGCCCGCGCCGTTGGGGCCGATAATGCAGCGCAGCTCGCCGTCGTCGATGGTGAGGTTGAGATTATTGATGGCCTTGAAGCCATCAAAGCTCACGTTCACGTCTTCCAGGTACAGGATGGGGCCGTGGCGCACGTCCACCGGCGACTGCACCTGGGTCAGAAACTCGAACACGTGTTCGCGGTCGGTCAGCTCCTGAAAAAAGCTCATACGGTTGCCTCCTGCCCGGTGGTGGTGTCGTCATCTGCCTTGGCTTTTCTGCGCTTCTGCAGCAGCCCGGCAATGCCCTTGGGCAGGAACACGGTCACCAGCACAAACAGGCCACCGAGGGCGAACAGCCAGGCGTCCGGCATGATGCCGGTGAACACAGTTTTGGCGTAGTTCACCAGGATGGCCCCGATCACCGCGCCGTAGAGCGTTGCCCGGCCTCCCAGGGCCACCCACACCACGATCTCGATGGAGAACAGCGGTGAGAATTCACTGGGGTTGATGATGCCTACTTGAGGCACATACAGCGCCCCGGCCACACCCGCCAGCATGGCGGAGACCACGAACACGAACAGCTGCACCCGTTCCACCCGGTAACCCAGGAAGCGGGTACGGGCCTCGGCATCCCGGCAGGCCACACTCACCCGGCCCAGCTTGCTGGTCACGATGCCCCGGCAGATCACGTAGCCAATGGCCAGGGCAATGCCGGTGGCAATGAACAGCCCGAGGCGGGTGGCGTCGGTCCGCAGGTTAAAGCCGAGAATGTCCTTGAAGTCGGTGAGGCCGTTGTTGCCGCCAAAGCCCATCTCGTTGCGGAAGAAGGCCAGCATCAGGGCGAAGGTCAGCGCCTGGGTGATGATGGAGAGGTACACCCCGGTTACCCGTGAGCGGAAGGCCAGGAAGCCGAACACCAGCGCCAGCAGACCCGGCGCCAGCAGCACCATGATGAAAGCAAACCAGGCCATGTCGAAGCCGTGCCAGAACCAGGGCAGCTCCTGCCAGTTCAGGAACACCATGAAGTCCGGCAGCACCGGGTCGCCATACACGCCCCGGTCGCCAATCTGGCGCATCAGGTACATGCCCATGGCGTAACCGCCCAGAGCAAAGAAGGCGCCGTGGCCCAGGCTGAGGATGCCGAGGTAGCCCCACACCAGGTCCACTGCCACTGCCAGCAGGGCGTAACACAGGTATTTGCCCAGCAGAGTGACGGTAAAGGCGCTTACATGCAGGGCGCTGTCCTGGGGCATGAACAGATGAAGGAAGGTCACCAGCACCACGGCCGCGAACAGCACGCCAAGAAATATCTGGGTTGAACGTTCCTGTAAGGGTCTTGTTAACCACATAACTTAACCCTCCGCTGCCCGGCCTTTCTGGGGGAAGAGCCCCTTCGGCCGTTTCTGGATGAACAGGATGATGAACACCAGCACGATGATCTTGGCGAGTACGGCACCGGCCCAGGGTTCAAGCAGCTGGTTGATGGTGCCCAGGGAAAGCCCGGCAATGAGCGTGCCCCAGAGGTTACCGACGCCGCCGAACACCACCACCATGAACGAATCGATGATGTAGTTCTGGCCCAGGTTCGGGCCCACGTTGGTGAGCTGGGAGAGCGCCACCCCGGCCAGGCCGGCGACGCCGGAGCCGAGGGCAAAGGTCATGATGTCCACCCGGGTGGCGCGGATGCCCATGGAGCGTGCCATGGCACGGTTCTGGGTAACGGCGCGCACTTCCAGGCCCAGGCGGGTCTTGCGCATGATCAGCATCAGCCCGGCAAAGACAATCAAGGCAAAGGCCAGCACGTAAAGGCGGTTCAGTGTGAGCGAGAGCGCGTCGTTGATCACCAGGGAGCCGCTCATCCAGTCCGGCGTTACCACGGTTCGGTTCTGGGGGGAGATCACGGTGCGCACCAGTTGCTGCAGGATCAGGCTGATACCGAAGGTGGCCAGCAGGGTTTCAAGGGGACGGCCCTTGAGGTACTGGATCACGCTGCGTTCGATGATGATGCCGGCGGTTGCCGCCACCATGAAGCCGGCGGGAATCGAGAGGATCAATGCCAGGCCAGGCTGGCCGGGGAAAAGTTGCTGCATGCCCCAGGTGGTATAAGCACCCAGCATGATCAGCTCGCCGTGGGCCATGTTGATCACGCCCATCACGCCGAAGGTGATGGCCAGGCCGATGGCGGCGAGCACCAGAACCGAGCCGAGTGACAGTCCGAAATACAGGGTCTCGGCGGCGCGGTTCAGTTTGAGTTTCTGTTCGATGCTTTCGAGGGCGTTGGTGGCCCGTTCGGCCAGCGCCTCGTTATCACCGCGAACGGCTTCGTTCAGAGCGGCACGGGCGCGGGGGTGCAAGCTGCCGGCGAGCACATCGACTGCCTCCAGGCTGCCCTCGCCTACCCGGTAGATGGCCAGGGCCTCTTCAATACGGTTGCGTACGGCCGCGTCTTCTTCTTTCGCCAGCTGAGCCTCGAGCGGCTCGACCAGGGAAGCATCCACTTTGCCCATCATGTCCTGTGCGGACGCTTCACGCACATCCGGGTCTTTGGCATTCAGGTCCAGCATGGCGAGTATGCCTTCAAGCTGTCCCCGTATGCGGTTGTTGATGGCGACTCTGTCCAGCTCCCGGCGGGACATTTCACCCATGTTCTCTCCGGTCAGCGGATCGGCGATTTTCCAGTCCCTGCCCCGGTTATTCAGTACCAGTACCACCTGCCCGGTGTCTTTTACCCGGCTAAGGCGATTGTTTCCATAGGCTTCGAGCCAGCCCCTGGCTCTTTCATCACCACTGCTGACGATGGCGTTAACCGCCTCTTCCACCTTGCTGGCTGGCGCTTCTGCGAGGTTAACCAGCAGAGCCTTGCCAGGGTCGTCCTCCTGAGCCATTACAGGAAGCGACAACAGGGAAATCAGGGCAATAAGCAGCAATGTGAGCGATCGGCAGATGCTCATGAGTGTGTCCTGTCTGTTGAAAGCGTGTTGCGGGCCAACAGCCGGGGCAGCGTCCGCCACCCCCGGTTGTCATGGTGCTATACCGTTTCTGCCTTACTCGGCTTCAGCGGCCATTTCGCCCGCAGACGCGCCACAGGTGCCCGTTGCCGTGTTGAAGGTTCCGCAGAACATGGGCTTGCGCCAGTCGGCGATCATGTCCCGTGAACCCGGCAGGTAGTCAGACCAGGCATCGCCAGCAACCAGCGACGGGGTCTCCCAGACCACGGAGAACTGGCCGTTGTCCTGGATCTCGCCAATCAGTACCGGCTTGGTGATGTGGTGGTTGGGCATCATGGCGGCGTAGCCACCGGTGAGGTTGGGCACGGTTACGCCGATGATGGCGTCTTTAACCGCATCCACGTCGGTGGTGCCGGCTTTCTTGACCGCTTCCACGTACATGTTGAAGCCGATGTAGTGGGCTTCCATCGGGTCGTTGGTGACCGCTTGCTCGTTACCGGTGTGCTCGATCCACTGGTCGATGAAGTCGTAGTTGGCGTCGTTGTCCACGCTCATGAAGTAGTTCCACGCAGCCAGGTGGCCAACCAGCGGACCGGTGTCGATACCGGAGAGTTCCTGCTCACCCACGGAGAAAGCAACAACCGGGATGTCGGAGGCCGCGATGCCCTGGTTACCCAGTTCACGGTAGAAAGGCACGTTGGCATCACCGTTGATGGTGGAAACCACGGCGGTCTTCTTGCCGGCAGAACCGAAGCGCTTGATGTCAGACACGATGTTCTGCCAGTCGGAGTGACCGAAAGGCGTGTAGTTGATCATGATGTCTTCCTTGGCCACACCCATATCCATCAGGTAGGTCTCAAGGATCTTGTTGGTGGTGCGCGGGTAAACGTAGTCAGTACCCGCCAGTACCCAGCGCTCCACGCCGATTTCATTCATCAGGTAGTTAACCGCAGGAATCGCCTGCTGGTTGGGCGCAGCGCCGGTGTAGAAGACGTTCTCGGAGGATTCCTCACCCTCGTACTGTACCGGGTAAAACAGAAGGCCGTTCAGCTCTTCCACCACCGGCAGTACGGATTTACGGGAAACCGAGGTCCAGTTACCGAAGATCACGTCGACCTTTTCCTGGGCCAGAAGCTCCCGGGCTTTTTCAGCAAACAGCGGCCAGTTGGAGGCCGGGTCTACAACAACCGCTTCCATCTGACGACCGAGCACACCGCCTTTGGCGTTCTGTTGCTCAATCAGCATTTCAACGGTGTCTTTCAGAACGGTTTCACTGATCGCCATGGTGCCGGACAGTGAGTGCAGGATGCCCACCTTGATGGGATCTTCCGCTGCAACGGAGTTAAAGGAGATGGACAGTGCGAGTGCAGAGAGGCCAAGTTTCACGTGTTTTTTGAGGCTCATTTCAGGCGTCCTTTTCTTAGTTGGGTGTGCAGTTCGTCTTCAAACGCAGCAGAGCCTCTGCATCTGCTGTTCCACACCCCTCATATCCCAATAAAAAACAGTCACTTATCTAGTATACAAGGCAAATCATGGAAGCCCGCGGGGCTGAATGCCCCTCCAGAGCGCAGTATTTCTGAGCGTTTTTGGTGCGAGCGCACCCGATCCGGGCAGACCCGACCAACCTTTTGCCTCAAAAGCACTCATAACTTTATGTTTTCTGGTAACTATCAAGAAAAATCCGCAAATGGCACACGCATTGCCAATCCACATGTATACAAGTTGATCACGCACATGAGGATAACCAATGCCTTCATCGCTCGGATGGACCATCAAGGACTGGCAGGACGCTTATAATGAGGGCGCTACGCCCGAGTCATTGTTGGGTGAGTTGCTGACCCGCCTGGACGCAACAGACGTCGCCTGGATCTCGCTTCTGGACCAGAAGGGGCTGGGTAAGGCACTGGCTGAGCTGAAACAGAACCTCCAGAACGCTGGGGGCGACATCAATAAGCTACCTCTCTACGGCATTCCGTTTGCCGCAAAAGACAACATTGATGCGGCAGGGTTTGAAACGACGGCCGCCTGCCCTGCCTTTGCCTACACCCCGAAAGAAGATGCCAACACTGTGGCCAGGCTCAAGGCCGCTGGTGCCGTGGTGATCGGGAAGACCAACCTGGACCAGTTTGCGACCGGTCTGGTGGGCACACGCTCTCCCTATGGCGCGGTACCGAACAGCTTCAAACCGGAAGTCGTGAGTGGCGGTTCCAGCTCCGGTTCCGCTTCAACGGTTGCTCGAGGACTGGTGCCCTTTGCCCTGGGCACCGATACCGCCGGTTCCGGCCGGGTGCCTGCCGGGCTGAACAATCTGGTGGGGCTTAAACCGACCAAGGGACTGTTCAGCATTCGCGGCGTGGTGCCGGCCTGTCGTTCGCTGGATTGCGTGTCCATTTTTGCACTTACCGTAAACGACGCGGGCCTGGTAGCGGATGTCATGGCCGGCTTCGATGCCGACGATGCCTTTTCTCGCAGGGCCCCCTATGCGTTGCCCCTGGATGGCCCGCGCTTCGCCGGCCCGGCCCCATCAAACGACTGGCCATTCCCGAGCACCCGCACTGGTTCGGCGACCAGCAGGCGGAAGCGGCCTGGAATACCGCCATCAGCCAGTGGCGCCAGCAGAACCTGGAACTGATTCCGCTGGACTTCAGCCCCATGCTGGAGTTGGCCGCACTGCTTTACGAAGGCCCCTGGGTGGCCGAACGCCACGCGGCGGTGGATTCGTTCATGGCCAGCCACGGCGACGATATGAACCCGGTGGTCAAAGGCATTATCAGCAAGGCCGGGGATTTCAGCGCCACCGATACCTTCAAGGCCCAGTACCGCAAGGAAGAGCTGCAGCGCCAGATCGACGAACTGCTGACCGATGTGGATGCCCTGCTGGTACCCACGGCTCCAACGGCTCCCACCATCGAGGCGGTGAACGCGGACCCGGTCACCCTGAACAGCCAGTTGGGCACTTACACCAACTTCGTGAACCTGGCCGACATGAGCGCCCTGGCCATTCCTGCTGGCTTCCGGGACGATGGCCTGCCTTTCGGCGTTACCCTGATCACCGGCGCCTGGAAAGACACTGAGCTACAGCACCTGGCCTGCCAATGGCTGAATTCCCATCCCACACCTCTGGGGCCACCGATAAAGAGCGCCCGGAGGAAACACCCGGCGCCGAGATTGCCACACCAACCGTCCAGGTGGCTGTCGTAGGCGCCCACCTCAGTGGCATGCCCCTCAACACCCAGCTCAGCGAACGCTACGCAGTTCTGCTGGAGCAAACCACAACCTCCGCAAACTACCGTTTGTACGCCCTGCCAAACACCACACCGCCGAAACCCGGACTGAAACGGGCGGCCCCTGGCCAAGGCAAGGAAATCATTGTGGAAGTCTGGGAAATGCCCGCGTCGGCCTTTGGCTCCTTTGTGGACCTGATACCGGCACCCCTGGGGATTGGCAACGTCGAACTGGCTGATGGCCGGTGGGTGAACGGTTTTATCTGCGAGGGTTATGGCTTCGAGGGCGCACAGGACGTTACGGATTTTGGTGGCTGGCGCGCCTATATCGCCTCCAGAGCCTGACCATATCGGGGCAATCTGGCGCTCCACGAGGGAAAAGGTGCCAATGGCAAACCCTAAACGAAAAGAATCCGTCGCCGACAGGGTCTATGAGGCTCTGAAAGAGGACATATTCGAGTTCCGCCTGATCCCCGGCGACCGATTCAGCGAGGGGGATGTCGGAGGCCGCCTGAACGCCAGCCGGACCCCGGTCCGGGAAGCGCTCTACCGTTTGCAGCGGGAGGGTCATGTGGAGGTGCTGTTCCGCAGCGGCTGGCAGGTAAAGCCATTCGATTTCCAGCAGGTGGAGGAACTCTATGACCTGCGCATTACCCTCGAGCGGGCGGCGGTGCACAAGATTTGCGGCCTGGCCGAGGAGCCTGCAGCGCTGCGAACACTGACCGCCCTGTGGAACCCGGATCATCCCTCGGAGCGCGCGGTAGGCAGCACGGTTCGGATGCTGGACGAGAGCTTTCACTGCGACCTGGTGGCCGCTGCCGGAAACCGGGAAATGACCCGGATTCATCGGGAGATCACCGACCGACTGCGGATTGTCCGGCGCCTGGACTTCAGCCGGGATGAGCGGGTGGATGCTACCTATGTGGAACACGCCGCGATTCTGGAAGCTCTGAGGAACGGCATGGCCAGTGAGGCAGCGGATCGGCTGACCCGCCACATCCGGGCCAGCCAGAGGGCCGTGCGGGAAATCACCATAGAGCGAATACGAGAGGCTGCAGCGGCCCACCGCAGTGAGCAATAAATTACCTCGCAGGCCGCAAAAACACTGAACTCGCGTTCATTTTCACAGCCGCCGGAATGCTCACGAATCTGTAAGACATATCGCACAAATCTGGGAGCGATTCTCCGATAGGTAGGAATTCGATCCTCAGTAGAATGGTCAGTGTCAGGGATGACAAGCCAGCAAGGAACGTTGGCTCAAGGACGAGGACTTCAGGGAAGAGAACTCCAGGGAAGAGCCCTCCGCGGCTCAGGAGTTGCCCAAAGGATCAGGGCTTACAGGGATGAACACAGGGAAGACGCGCTCAGGATGAGTCGCACGCCTGAAGGATCAGGCAGGGGTCAGCCACGGAATCGGGGATCACAAGGATTGTGGTCCCGTCCGTGCACTCCCCATCCCCACAGACATTTCTGCTCTCTTCTTACATTTCGCTTCTGCTGCTTTGCGCCCTGGCACCACACCAATAACGCAAATTAGCCTCAGGAGCTCGTATCTATGAAACGCACACCGCTTTTCGCAACACTCGTTCTGCTGTTCAGCCTGGTTACCGGTTTTGCCTACGCCCAGGAAGCCGCCATCAATATCAACACGGCCGATGTGGCTACCCTCGCCAGCCTTAACGGCATTGGCCAGAGCAAGGCGGAAGCCATCGTTGCCTATCGCGAAGCCAACGGTCCTTTTGCGGTTACCGCAGACCTGGCGAACGTGAAAGGCATCGGCGAGCGCACCATTGAGAAGAACGCCGCGCGCCTGGCCGTCAAGTAATACCCCGGGCAGTGGCGCGCTGCCGCTGCCCTTCCCGTTCCTGCATCATTCCCCGCCTTCTATTTGCGGCTGCCCATAAAGTCGTCTGGCAACACCGCGCCCGCCACCCTATTATTGCTGGATAACAATTCAAAAACCGTTGAGCGTCCGCACATGGTTGATCCGATCAAGGTTTATCCGTCCAAACCTGCGAAAGTCTATTTCTACGGCACCTGTCTGGTGGACATGTTCTACCCGGATGCGGGCATCGCCGGCGTGGAGCTGCTGGAGCGTGAAGGCATTGAGGTGCTGTTCCCGCAAGACCAGACTTGCTGCGGCCAGCCGGCCTATACCTCCGGCTATCATGACCAGGCCCGATCAGTAGCCAAAGCGCAGCTCGATCTGTTTCCCGGCGACTGGCCGATTGTGGTGCCGTCCGGCTCCTGCGGCGGGATGATGCGCAAGCACTACCCGGACCTGTTCAAAGACACCCCGAACGAAGTGAAAGCCGCCGAGGTGGCCGGCCGGGTCTGGGAACTGACGGATTTTCTGCTTAACGTCTGCCATATCAAGCTGGAAGACTTGGGCGAGCCCACCACGGTTGCCATGCACACCTCCTGCTCCGCCCGCCGTGAAATGGGCGTGGCCGAGGTGGGGCCGAAGCTCCTTGGCCAGTTGAAGAACGTGAATCTGGTGGAGCAGATCCGGCCGGAGGAATGTTGTGGCTTTGGCGGCACCTTTGCAGTTCGCCACCCGGAGATTTCCGGCGCCATGGTCAGTGAGAAGGTGGACACCCTCGTGGACACCGGCGCCAAAGAATTTGTCACCACCGATTGCGGCTGCCTGATGAACATTGCCGGTTACGCCGAGAAAAACCAGAAGCCGGTTTCAGGCCAGCACATTCTCAGTTTCCTGTGGGCACGAACCCAGGGCAAAGGGGGGCAGCAGTCATGAGCGAGACAGCCGAGCACACTGGCCATCATATCGATGTAAAACAGTTTCACCCGCGTGCGCAGGCGGCCATTCATAACCCCAAGATCCGCAAGAATTTCCGCAGCGCCATGGACGGGCTGATGTCCAAGCGCAAAACGGCGTTCGAGGGTTGGGATCTGGAAACCCTTCGGGATCTGGGCGCCAATGTTCGCTTGCGGGCCCTCGCCAACTTGCCCGACTTGCTGGAGCAGCTTGAGAAGAAGCTCACCGGGAACGGCATCAAGGTGCACTGGGCGGTGGATGCCGATGAGGCCTGCCGGATCGTGCGGGATATCTGCAAGGCCCGGGATGCCAAGACGGTGATCAAGGGCAAGTCCATGGTCTCAGAGGAAATGGAGCTGAACCATTACCTGGAGGAGCAGGGCATCGAAGCCCTGGAATCGGACCTGGGCGAGTACATTGTGCAGTTGGCGGATGAAACGCCATCGCACATCATCATGCCCGCGATTCACAAGAACACCGGCGAGATCTCCCAGTTATTGCATGACAAAACCGGCACCGATCTCTCCAACGACGTGGAGTACCTCACCGCCAGTGCCCGCCAGCAGCTGCGCGAGAAGTTCATGAACGCCGATGTGGGGGTTTCCGGGGTTAACTTTGCGGTGGCGGAGACCGGCACCCTGTGCCTGGTGGAAAACGAAGGCAACGGCCGGATGACCACCACCGTGCCGCCCTGCCATATCGCAGTGACCGGCATCGAGAAGGTGGTACCGAGCATGGAGGACGTCTCTGCCCTGCTCGCCTTGCTGACCCGCTCTGCCACCGGCCAGCACATTACCACCTACTTCAACATGATCTCCGGCCCCCGAAAGGCCGAGGAGCTGGACGGGCCGGAAGAGGTGCATCTGGTGCTGGTGGATAACGGCCGATCGGCCATCTACCAGGACGACGAGCTGCTGGACACCCTGCGCTGCATCCGATGCGGCGCCTGCATGAACCACTGCCCGGTATACACGCGGGTGGGCGGCCATGCCTATGGCACCACCTATCCGGGCCCCATCGGCAAGATCCTGATGCCGCATCTGATTGGCCTGGACGAAGGCCGGCATCTGCCCAGCGCCTCCAGCCTGTGTGGCGCCTGTGGCGAGGTCTGCCCGGTGAAGATTCCCATACCCGACTTGTTGGTGCGGCTGCGCCAGGAATCGGTGGACGGAGACAAACTGCACCCGGCCAAGGTCCGTGGCCATGGCGCCAAGCGAAGCTCCATGGAAGCGATGATCTGGAAGGGCTGGGCCTGGATGCATGCCAGCGCCGGCATCTACCGTTTCGGCACTGGTGCCGCCAGCAAATTCAGGGCGTTACAACCCTCGAAAGCCGGCGCCTGGACCGATTACCGCACGGCCCCCAAACTGGCCGCCAAAACCCTGCACCAGCGGATGAAGGAGCGTGGCCAATGAGTTCCCGGGAAACGATTCTTCAGCGTCTGCGCAATCGGACCGGCGGCGAACTGACGGTGCCGGAATGTGACTTCTCGGTTCTGGTTCGCGATGACTGGTCGACAAAGGAGCGTATCGAGCGGTTCGAGAAGATGATCGAATCGGTTCACGGCGAGGTGCACCACTGCACCGAAGACATGTGGATGGATCGCCTGGCCGAGCTGCTGAACACCCGTGGTGCCAGGAATCTGCTGATTCCCAAACAGCACGAGATCGGCCAGGCGCTTCGCGATGCCGGCCGTGACGATCTGCCGGAGCTGCTGATTTACGACGAGCCGATCGAGAGCTGGCAGGGCCACCTGTTCAACGAGGTGGACGCCAGCATTACTTCCACACGTGGCGGTATTGCCGAAACCGGCTCGCTGATCCTGTGGCCGAATGATGATGAACCCCGGCTCATGAGTCTGGTGCCGCCGGTACACATCGCCGTACTCAAGGCCTCGGAACTCTACACAACCTTCCATGAAGCCATGAAGGCCCAGAACTGGGCCGCTGGCATGCCGACCAATGCCCTGCTAATCTCTGGCCCTTCCAAAACCGCCGACATCGAGCAAACTCTGGCTTACGGTGTTCACGGTCCCAAAGAGCTGATTGTGTTGATGATTGAATGATCCAAGGCGCCCTGTTGATCGCCCTGGCTGCCCTGCTATGGGCGACCACGGGCATTGTTGCGAAATTTCTGTTTACCGGTACCGAACTTCAGGCCATTACCCTGGGCTTTCTGCGGCTGGCGGTTGCACTGCCGTTTTTCTGGTTGCTGATGCGGCGGGAGCAGACGCGGCTTGAACGCGCAAACCCGGGCGGGCGGGTGCCCGGCAGTTCGCTACGGAGCCTCACCCGCAAGACCCTGATTCCGCTGGCAGCGTTGGGACTGTTCCAGGCGTTTTACCAGGGCAGCTACCTTCTCGCTGTGGATCTGACCGGTGCCGGCATTGCCACCCTGATCGCGCTCTGTCTGCCCCCGGTGCTGGTGGCCATTCTGGCGGCGCCCTTGCTGGGCGAGAAACCCAGCCTGCTCACGGTTCTGTCACTGATTGCGGCCATTGGCGGCACAGCCATGCTGGTTCTCAGCGACATGGACACCAGCGGCACGCTTCGGCTTGCCGGCATTCTGGTGGCGTTACTGGCCGCCTGTGTGTATACCGGTTTCACGCTCACCAGCCGCTACAGCTCCGCCGGCACGCCGGTGTTTACCACGGCGTTTATCTGTTTCTTCACGGCGGCGTTGATTCTGTTGCCGGTAGTGGCCCTGAGTGGCGGGTTCGAGGGGTTGGAAAGCCTGGAGTTCGGGCACTGGCTGATGGTGGTCTATGTGGGCGTGGTGCCAACCTGCATCGGGTATGTGTGCTTCTTCACTGGCATGAGAACCACACCGGCCACGCTTTCCAGCATCATCGTGACTCTGGAACCGCTGTTTGTGGCGCTGCTGGCCTGGGTGTTTCTGGAGGAGATTCTGGGGCCGATCGGCATTGCCGGGGCCTTGATTCTGACCGCAGCGGTGATTGTGGCCTCCCGCTACGGCCGAAAGCCCGCAGTCGGCCAGGAGGCCGGCGCGGAGTAAGGTGGATCAGCCTTCCTTGCGCTGCTTCTCCAGCATGTCTGGCTGCAGGATTTCAATCCAGTAGCCGTCCGGGTCCTTGATAAAGGCCAGGCCTTTCATCTTGCCGTCGTCCGGCTTTTTCACGAATTCCACACCGAGCTTATCCAGGCGATCGCAGGCGGCGTAGACGTCTGGTACCGCAACGCCAATGTGGCCAAAGCCCTGGGGCTCGTCGTTACCATTGTGGTAGCCAAAGTCGTTGTCGTCTTCGGTGCCCCAGTTGTGGGTCAGCTCAAGCATGGCTTCGCGGCCGAAGGTGTAGGTGGTGCGGTGGGCGTCGTCATGGGGCACGAGGCCGGCCTGACGATCATCCAGGTAACCCAGGAAATACAGGGTGAACTTCATTTCGGGGAAGTCCAGTTTGCGCACCAGGCGCATGCCCATCACTCGGGTGTAGAAGTCCATGGAGCGCTCGGGTTCCTTGATGCGCATCATGGTCTGGTTGAATACGTAGCCTTCGGTTTCGGGAACGGGGTCTTCGTGTAGGCCGGGGGCCTGTTCGAAATGCTTGGGCATTTTGGTTTTCCCTTTTTTGCGCAGGATTCGAACATTATACCTGTGTGCGTTTCAGGGGGATTTCAAGGGCGTAAAAAAGACCCCGGGGCCAGAGACTAACCGCCGGGGTCTTGAGGGCCGGTTTTTTTACGCCGGCTTTTCTTCAGAGACGCTCTGAAGCTTTTGTGGCCTATAGGTTCAGGCCGATCTGGGGTTGGGGCCTTCCGTTGCCGACTGGGGCTTGGAGGCTGGCCGAGGCATGAGGGGTAATTTCTTTCGGGAAGCCGAACTCGCTTCGCTCAGACAGTCGTTTCCCTGCAGAAATTACCCCTCATACCCCGGCCGGCTGACTTTGTTGCCGGCATCCCGTTCAGACTGCCTGGGAGTTTGCCCGCCGACTTTATGCCAACTGGTGTTCTTCGCCTTTGTAATAAGCCTCCACTCTTGGGTTCATGACTCTCCGCCAGAGTGGGGGGACCATTGCCAGGACGATCATTGCGGAGTAGCCGGCCGGGAGCTGGGGGGCTACGTCGTGGTGGCGGAGGATCTGGTATCTGCGTTTTGCCCAGGCGTGATGGTCGCTGTGGCGTTGGAGGTGGAACAGGAAGACGTTGGTGAGGAAGTAGTTGCTGTTCCAGCTGTGTTCCGGGCCGGTGCGCTCGTAGCGGCCGTTGTCGAGTTTTCTTCGGTGCAGGCCGTAGTGTTCGAGGTAGTTGACGACTTCCAGCAAGGTGAAGGCGATGAAGCTCTGGCCCAGGAAGAAGACGGCGCCGAGCCAGCCGAAGGCGATGGTGAAGCCCGCCAGTACCAGGGCGCTGATGCTGTACCACCAGATCAGTTCGTTGCGCCAGCTGAGTGCTTTATGGCCTTTGCGCTGCAGGCGTTCGGCTTCCAGTTTCCAGGCATTCAGGAAGTTGCGCACGTAGGCCTGGGGCAGGAAGTTGTAGAGGGACTGGTTGTAGCGAGATGAAGAGGCGTCTTCGGGGGTGGAGACGTGTACGTGGTGGCCGCGCAGGTGTTCGACTTTGAAGCCGGCGTAGCAGACCAGTGACAGCAGGAAGCCGCCTGCCCGGATTTCGAGTTTTTCGTCTTTGTGGATGAGTTCGTGGGCGACGTTGATGCCGAGGCCGCCGACGATGCCTATGGAGACGATCCAGCCAGTACTTCCCACCAGGCTGAATGTGCCGGAAGCCAGTTCCAGCATGCTCCAGACCAGCAAGGCCGCGAAGCCGGCTACCCAGCCAAGGGTGATGGCTTTATAAAATCGCTCGCCGACCATTCGTGGCACGTCGGTTTCTTCGTCCGGGTTCAGGGAATCCTTGCCCAGCAGCATGTCCAGCACCGGAATGATCCCGAAAACAACGACGGGGACGCCCCAGGAAAACAGGTTTACCAGGTCAGTGGCTTGGCCGGCGGCCAGCAGCAGAGGCGGCAGTGCCAGGGGAACCATGGCTATCAGGTAGCTGTACTTCTTCAGGGTCAGCAATATCCGCCGGCGCGTGGCCTCGCGGTTTACCGATAACTGCGTTGTGCTCATCGGGTTCTCTCCATCGAATGCGTGTTGGTGAATCTCTGATCACCTGTTGTTTTGTGCATTATTGTCCTACAATACATCAGTCGTCAACAACATGGAGGGAGTTTTTTTGACAATTGTCAGGAACCCCGGCGGATCAAGGCGTTGTGACTGTAAGACTCAGAGGCTGTGATAAACTCATGCGCACACACTCCCACGCCGGCCGGATAACCGCAGCAGCCGACCGGTTTTTACGACCTGTTCAGAGAGCCTTTATGGATTTTCAGGTGCCAAACACACTGGCCGAGCAGATTGCCAATTACCTGGCAGAGCGGATCATGACCGGGCAGATCCGACCCGGTGAGCGGATTCAGGAGGCCAACCTTGCTAGCGAGCTGAAGGTCAGCCGCGCGTCGGTGAAGGAAGCGCTGTATACCCTGGAGCGCTGGCATCTGGTGGAGATCACGCCTCGCAAGGGTGCTTCGGCAACCCGGCTGGACGCGGCCCATGCATCCGAGCTTTATGATGTGTATATGCATTTGCTGATGATGATGGCGGTGCGGCTTTGCGAGCGCTGGCAGGAGGGTGACAAGCCGCGGATGCTGGCGGCGGTCAGTCACGTTGTTGAACAGATAAAGGATTCGTCCAGCGACATTTCCGGGGTGGTTGAGGCCAGTTTCAATGTGATGGACGCCTGCTGTGAGGTGGTGGGGAATCCTTATCTCACGGAGGCTTTGTCGAATTTCAAGCCGGCGGTCAGTCGGGCGTATTATCTGAGCGCTGATCGGTATCGGCGGGGCCTGGCGCAGACCAGTGAGTTTTTTGCCAATCTGCCGCAGGCGGTCCTGGCGCGGGATTCGGATAAGGCGCAGGTGTTGATTCGGGAGTTTGCGGAGCACCAGAAGTCTCTCATTCACCAGGCTCTGACTTCTTAACCTCGACCCTGGAATCCATGGGGTTCGCCGCCAGCGACACTGGACACCCACCACACCCTACGCTGTAAACTGCCCGTCTCACTCTGACGGGCAGCCCATGACTGACTCCACGGACATCAACTATTCGAAGCGTGCCTCGGGAAAAAGGCTGGCGGTTTTCAGTCTGTTGTTTGTGGCGCTTACCGCTGCCGGGCTGTACGCCGTTTACGATCTGTTTGCCGAACGCACCCTTACCTTCGATGCCAGGCTGATCGCTCCGGGAACCCTGTTATCGGTGGCCGGCCTTTTGCTGGTTTATTTCATCTCCGATGGCCTTCGGCTGTATTTTACTCTGCGGGCGCTGGGGCACCGACTGCCATTGCCGGCGATGTTCCGGCTGGTATTTATCAATCTGTTTTTCTCCAACATCACGCCCATGGCCACCGGAGGCGGTTTCGCCCAGATCTGGTTCCTGAGCCAGCATGGCGTTCCGGTTGGCAGGGCCACGGCAGCCACAACGATTCGAACGGTACTGGCGGTGCTGTTCATTTTCTCGCTCACGCCGGTATTCCTGCTCACGCTCAAGCCGCTGGACGGCAACTCAATTGTCGGCGATATAGGCACCGCGCTGGCGTTTCTGATTGTTCTATACCTCGGGTTTTTCCTGGTGCTGCTGTTCCGGACCCGCTGGCTGATCGGCCCGTTGACCCGATTGCTGAGCGCCGCACGCCGGCTTCACCTGATCAGCGAACGCCGTCATCAACGCTGGCAATTCAAGGCGCGCAGGGAGATGCTGCGGCTTTCCCGGAGCTTTGGCGATTACCTGCGCGGCGCCCCGGTATTCGTGTGGCTGTCGATTCTGTTCACTGCGGTATTTCTGCTCAGTTTGTTCAGTTTCCCGGCGCTGCTGATGCACAGTCTGGACTACAGTGTTGATTATGTGGTGTCGGTGGGGCTGCTGGTCGTCACAACGTTCGTTATGTATTTCTCGCCCACCCCGGGTGCTTCCGGTATTTCCGAAGGTATTTTCGGGAGCTTTTTCCGGGATATCCTCTCGGGTAACCACCTGATACTGGTCATTGTCTGCTGGCGCCTGTTAACCATTTACCTCGGCATGATCATCGGGCTGGTAGTGCTACAGAAGGAACTTGTTGCCAATCGCAGGAGAGCCGGATGATTTTCCGCAACCCACTCAAGCTTCTGTTTTATCTGTGCTTGTTGGTCGTGCTGCTGCTGGTCGGCTACAAGACTTACTTGAACCTGTTCACAGAGGACTTCGAGGGCGTTCATACCGAGCAGGTAGAACAGCTTCATCGTCAGCTCCAACCCGGCGAGCCTTTCAGCTTTGCGGTGGTGGGCAACATCAACAACTCGGTGGGGATTTTCGAGGACCGTATTATTCCGGAACTGAACCGGTCCGGGCTCGATTTTATGGTCTCTGCCGGTAACGCGGTTAGTGGTGGCGGCGAGGACAAGTACCGGGCGCTCTACGGCACCCTGAGCCATCTGGGCATTCCTTATCTGCTGACCTTTGGCGCCCACGAGTACGAGGACTTTGGCAGTTTCCGTTTCTACGATCACTTTGGTCCGCATTTCTTCAGTATTGAGGCTGGCAACAGCCGGCTGATTTTCCTGGACAGCACCGGTAAAACCCCCTGGCGCTGGCAGATCCGCTGGCTGAAGGATTTGCTGGCCCAGGACACTTCGAAGGCGAGGATCCTGTTCATCGGTCACCCTCCCCTTCATCCGGACGAGAATGCCCCGTTCGACCAGAAGGATGATTACCTGGCGCCGCCCGAGTTCCGGGACGCACTGCTCCAGGCCATCGAAGAACATGACGTGGACCGGGTGTTTTCCGCCAATCTATCGCTCTATTCGGAAAAGACGGTAGGAGACACCACCTTCGTTACGACGGGCGGCGCCGGTGGCCTGGTAATGAACAACGACACCAGTTTCTATCACTACGTGCAGGTGAATGTAGACGCGGATGGTGAGGTAACACACAGACTGCAGCGCCTGGAAGTGGGCCAGCACCCGGTTCTGAAGCGACTGGAAAGTCTCTGGTTCTTTATTTACTCCCTGTTCTACACCGGTTACCTCAACTTTATTCTGATCGTCGCGGTGTTCTCGGCCATTGCCATCAAACTGTATGGTGCCATTTTCATCGCCAAGGACTATTACCCGGACTACGATCTGGACCCGGCCCCCTGGCTCGAAAAGCCGATGCGGGTGGCCATGTTCACCAACAACTACCTGCCCTTCATTGGCGGTGTGCCGATTTCCATTGAACGCCTGCGGCGCGGTCTGGAAGCGCTGGGCGACAAACTGCTTGTGGTGGCGCCGCGCTACAAGGGCCAGCCCGAGGCCGAGCCCCACGTGCTGCGGGTACCCTCGCTTCTGGCCATGGGAGAGAAGCGCGAATTCCGGCTGGCCAATATCTTCCTGGGTCGGATACGCAAGCGAGTCCGGGCGTTCAAGCCGGATATTATCCACCTGCATCATCCGTTCTGGCTTGGGTCGCTGGGACTGTTCGTGGCGCGCACCCTCCGGATACCAGCTATCTATACCTACCATACCCGTCTGGAGCACTACGCCACTTTGTGCCCTGCCCGGCATGCTGTTCCGGAACCTGATCTCCCACGCCCTGATCAAGCGCTTTGCCAACAAGTGCGACGGGTGATCGTGCCGACCTACTCCACCGAGGAATACCTGCGCATGATCGGGGTGAAAACACCAACCTTCGTGCAGCCCACAGGCATCGAATACCACAAATTCCAGGAGGTTCAGGAGAAGGACGTTGAGGCACTGCGGGAGAAGCTGCAGCTTAAGAATGAGAAAGTATTCGTCAGCGTTTCCCGGCTCTCCAACGAGAAAAATATCGACTTCATGATCGAGGCCATTGATGCCCTGAGACGGGAAACCGATGTGCCGTTCCGGTTCCTGATGATCGGCGATGGCCACCAGAAAGACCGGCTGCAGAAGAAGATTGAAGACCTTGGGCTTCAAGAGCACTTCACCCTGGTCGGCGCCGTTCCGCCGGACGAAATGGCTATCTGGTACCGGCTGGGTGACGCCTTCCTGTTTGCCTCGATATCTGAAACCCAGGGCATGGTAGTCCTGGAGGCCATGGCGGCCGGCTTGCCGGTGGTAGCGGTTCGATCCAGCGGTATTGAAGACGTGGTTCGGTACGGGTTCAACGGATTCAAGACGCCGGAGAAACAGGACCAGTGGCGGGCGCAGGTCAAAAAACTGCTGGAATACGACGAACTGCGTGACAAGCTTTCCTCCCAGGCCCTGGAGTTTGCCAGCGACTATTCCGTGGAGCAGTTTGCCAGTGACGTTCGTACCATTTACGCCACCAGCCTGGCCATGTTTGCGAAGAAACGTAAAGGATCAGCAAGCAACCCGGAATAGGTAGGGTTACGGTTTTTCGCGGCGACCTGATCGGGCTAGACTGAATTCACGTATTAAAAAGACAGTTTTAGCCATCGTACCGACTGAATTATCGGAGACTAACGTGAGCGGCATCCCCGTCGGAATCAGCACCTGCCTGCTAGGCAAGGAAGTTCGCCATGATGGCGGCCATAAACATTCCCGTTACTGCACCCAAGTGCTTTCAAAGCACTTTGATTTCCGCTCCATCTGCCCGGAGCTGGAAGCCGGCCTGGGCGTACCCCGCCCTGCCATCCACCTGCGCGAGTACAGCGATGGCCTGCGCCTGATTGAAACCAAAGGGGCAGCGGATCATACCGACGCCATGCAGGGCTTTATCGACCAGATCATGCCCACCCTGGCGGACCTGCGCGGTTACATCCTGATGGCCAAGTCACCCAGCTGTGGCATGGAGCGGATCAAGGTCCATAACGAGGAAGGCAACGTGACCCGCCGCGATGGCCGGGGCATGTTCGCCGAGGCGCTGCTGCAAGCCTACCCGCTGATGCCGGTGGAGGAGGAAGGACGCCTCAATGATGACATGATCCGGGAAAACTTCATTGAGCGGGTGTTTGCCTACGACGACTGGATGCAGAACGTGGCCGGCGACAAGCTCTCCGCCAAGGCGCTGATCGAGTTTCATACCCGCCACAAGTTCCAGCTTCTGGCACACTCGGAAAGGATCTACCGCCAGCTCGGCCCCATGCTGGGGGACTTGAAATCCGAGCCACTGGAAGACATCGCCGAGCGGTACATCCACCTGTTCATGGAGGCCATGAGCAAGAAGGTGAGCCGGGGTTCACACATGAACGCCATGCAGCACCTGATGGGCTACCTGCGGGATTCCATGGGTGACGAAGATCGCAAGGTGCTGATGGAACAGATGGAAGCTTACCGCCGGGGCGAGGTGCCTCTGGTGGTGCCGATGACCCTGCTGCGCATGGCACAGCGGAGGGAGCCGGTTGACTACCTGCATGCCCAGCAGTACCTGACCCCTACCCGGATGAGCTTGGCCTCAGAAACAACGTCTGAAGTCTAAAATTGGGGTCAGATGAAAATGGGGTCAGATGAAATTTTCATCTGACCCCGAATTCACGCTCTCAATCAGAAACCATAGAGCAGTGACAGCGAGGTTTCGGTGTCGGTGTTTTCAGAGCCAACCGGGGGATCCGACAGGTGCTTCACCCGGAACGCGGCTTTCATGGACAGGTTCCCGATCACGTTCGCCTGCAGTGACGTTTCCGATTCGGTCACGGTGTTGCTGTCGTCCAGGCCGATTTCGGTACTGAGTTTCTGCCGGAACAGGGAGTTGGCGGTCAGAGCGTAATCAAACTTTCCCGCCAGGCGGGCAATCGCTTCTTTCTCGGTGTCCTCGCCCTTGGCGTTGACCATCTCAAGTCTATTATAGCGGTAACCGCCACCGACCGAGAGATCGAGGAAGGAGCGCTCGCCAGAGGTCCAGACCCGGTTACCGTAACCGGTGGTTACCGTGGATTCGAAATCGTAGCCGGAGAAACGATCATCTTCGTATGATCCCCGCAGAAACCAGTACTGATTTTTATCGAACTTGTAGTTCGTCTCCAGCTCAGCGAGGTACTTCTCGGTGGTGGTCTCGTCCTCTGTCTCGGAGTAGTTGGTTCGGAATTCCCCGCTGTTGCGCCAGGATTCGACTTCATGAAGCAGACCCAGACGGCCCTTGATGTTGGTCTCTTCGGTAGTGCCCGAGGTGATCAACACACCCAGCTCGGTTTCGCCCTTCAAGTTGTCTGCCTCCTGCGCACTGGCAAAGGGCGCGATTGCAACTGCGGTAATGGCTACAGCCTGTCGTAAATCCATGAAGTCTCCTTTGGGGGTTGGTCAGGCGCCCTCGGTGCTCCTCGCCCTCTCGCCATCGAGGCTTTTCCGGGCCTGACGTTCTCTTTCAGCCTTTTTCCGGGCCTTGCGCTCGGCAATGATGCGCGCGGCTTCACCACCAACGTGGGCTTCGCCGCGCTCTTCCGCCAGACGCATCTGACGTTCACGCTCGGCAAACCGGGCTTTCTGCTCTTCAGTCAGCGAATCGATGCACTGATGGCAGCTCACGCCCTGCTCGTACTCGGGGCGCTGTTTGTCTTCCTCGGTGATTGGCCTCCGGCAGGCATGGCACTGGTCGTAATCGCCGCGCTCCAGCCGGTGGTTGACCGTTACCCGGTCATCAAACACGAAGCACTCTCCGTGCCACAGGCTCTGATCTTCCGGGACCTCCTCCAGGTATTTCAGGATGCCGCCCTTGAGGTGATAGACCTCCTCGAAACCCTGCTCCTTGAGATACGCGGTGGATTTCTCGCAACGGATACCGCCGGTACAGAACATCGCCACCTTCTTATGCTTCGAAGGATCCAGGTTCTGTTTCACGTATTCCGGGAACTCCCGGAAGGTATCAGTGGCCGGATTGACGGCATTTTCAAAGGTGCCGATTTCCACTTCGTACTGGTTGCGGGTATCCACCAGCACCACATCCGGATCGGAAATCAGTTTGTTCCATTCTTTCGGATCCACATACGTGCCGACAATCCGCTTCGGATCAATACCGTCCACACCCATGGTGACGATCTCTTTCTTGAACTTCACTTTGGTGCGTTTGAACGGCTGGATGTCCACAAAGGACTCTTTGTAATCAATGCCGTCGAACCGCTCGTCGCTGGCGATCCAGTCTTTCACGGCATCAATGCCTTCGCGGCTGCCGGCAATGGTGCCGTTGATGCCCTCGCGCGCCAGCAGCAAAGTGCCGTGCACGTCTTTCTCGAGCATCAGGTCCAGCAGCGGCTGGCGGAGGGATTTATAATCATTCAGGACTGCGAACTTGTACAGTGCGCAGACAACAACGTTGTTGCTCATCATTTTCTCCTGCGGGCCGGACCGTAAATCCGGAGCATGGTTTCGGAACTGGTTGAAAGTATCAAAGGCTGGAGCCTGAGAGGGCGCAAATTTTAACCAACTCAGGCTCACGATCAAGTGCGGGGTTACCCGGGGATCAAATCCTCATTCCGCCTCATCAGCCAGTTCACGCTCAACTACGGCGGAAAGTTGACCCCAGCCCGGTCGGGTCAGGCGAATGTTATCCACCAGAACCGTCGGTGTGCTGGTGACTCGTAACTGCATGGCCACCTGGCGGCTCTGCTCGACAGCCTCGCGGTGCAGTTCGGTGGTCATGCACCGGCGAAAGCGGCGCTCATCCAGCCCGAGATCCCCGGCATAACGGGTAAAGGTTGCGACCGGATCGTTCGAAGCACTCCACTCGGTCTGAAAACCGTAGAGGCGATCGTGCATTTCCCAGTAAGCGTCCTGGTCACCGGCGCAGCGGGCTGCCTGTGCAGCGGGCATAGCGTTCTGATGCTGCTGCAACGGCAGATCAAAGTAGACGAAGCGAACCTTGCCGGCCTCCACGTATTCCTCTTTCAGCTGCTTGCTGGCAGAGGAAAAGCTGCCGCAGGCGGGGCACTGGTAGTCGGCAAATTCACGCACCACCACCGGGGCATCTTCGGGGCCGACGGAGACACCGTACTGGTCCAGCTGCGCCGGAAACTCCTCGGCATTGGGCGCAGCCACAGGCAGTTCGTCTGAAGTCGGTTCGGGTGCGGCGGTCAGGAAAAAGACACCGAGAAGCACCGCCGCCAGAACCAGCAAACCAATGCCGGCATACAGCGGCTTGTTGGATTC
>Ga0064014_10130_pt1 | contig 29184 bp, 29 predicted proteins | sample CrowatWCoCulture_2_FD_61584 | JGI IMG/M metagenome (GOLD analysis project Ga0064014, IMG submission 61584) | Marine cyanobacteria communities from the University of California, Santa Cruz, USA, analyzing cyanobacterial DNA methylation -... | ecosystem: Host-associated > Microbial > Bacteria >...
TGCCAACCGCAGCCGCCGCATTGGGAAAATCAGGCACGCGCAAACTGATAGGGCCTTGCTCGCGAATGAGCCGGTTGACGATGCCGCGCGCTGGCCGGCCGGAAAACACGTTGGTGATTTCGGTGTGGGAAGCTTGCTGGGACTGAAGGGCGGCCCGGTGGATGGCGCTGGTTTTTGCTTCGGTGCACAGCAGGTAAGCTGTGCCGACCTGGGCCGCGGTGGCGCCCAGTTGTATGGCTGCTTTGACACCTTCGGAAGAGGCAATGCCGCCTGCCGCAATTACAGGGAGCTTCACTCTGGATGTGATTCGGGGGAGTAACGCAAAGATACCCATGTGCAGACCAAGGTCGTCAGACAGAAAGTGGCCGCGGTGACCACCGGCCTCGAGCCCTTGAGCAATGATGGCGTCCGCGCCTCTCTCCTCCAGCCACAAGGCTTCGGCCACCGTAGTGGCACTGGCCAGTACTTTAACACCGTTGGATTTGATATGGGCCACCAAATCGGGGGCCGGTAAGCCGAAGTGAAAGCTCACTACCGCAGGCTTCAATTCAGCCACCAGGTCGGCCGTTTGTTCATCGAAAGGGCGGCGGCCTGGGCCGCCGGCGTCTTCGTTCATCTCCAGCCTCAGTTCCTGGTAGTAGGGTTGCAGGCTTTGCCGCCAGGCGGCTTCTTTCTCCGGGTCTTCCGGTGGCTGGGTGTGGCAGAAGAAATTCAGGTTGAAGGGCCGGTCTGTTGCGGCCCGGATATTGGCGATTTCTTCGCGGATTTTTTCGCCTGTGAGCATGGCGCAGGGGAGCGAACCCAGCCCGCCCGCTTTGGAAACTGCGATGGTCAACACGCTGTCCTGCACGCCGGCCATGGGCGCCTGAATCACTGGGTAGTCAACGTTCAGAAGTTCCCGGAGGGTGGTCATGGTGAGTTCTGCTCCCCTGTTAGTTGGTTATCGCTTTCGCAGTTCGGTGACAGTTTCCCCTTTGACGCCCCAGTTGTCGGTCGACACTTCGTCGATGACCACGTGGGTGGCGTCAGGGTTCTTGTTCAGAATGTCCACCAGTAGCTGCGTCGTTCCCTGAATCAGTTGGCGCTTCTGTTCAACGGTCACGTTGTCGTCGGTGACCTTGATGTTGACATAAGGCATTCGAAATTCCTATTGTTCAATGGTTGGATGGCCTGCCGGGTGGCAGGCTTTTCATGGTTTTTCCGTTCATTCAGGCGATGGCTGGCGCGTACATCTTGTTGACGATCCTCCAGACACCGTCCTCCTTCAGCAAACCCAGGTAGTCGGTAAAGTTGCCGTGGGGAAGCGGGCACGCCACTTTCACCATGGCCTGGCTGTCTGCCAGTTCCACCCGGAGAATGCGGTAGTTCTCCGGGTGACCGATGTGCGCGGGTATTGGTCGCCTTGCGACATCGGTTAGCCATTCATTCAGTGTGCGCCGCAGGCCAGGTGATTTGAGTACACAGTCCTGGTGAAACAGCGGCGACAGTCGGTCGGTGTCCCCCGTGTGCAGGCCCTGAAAATACTCGTTCACCATGGCTTCCAGTTGGGGTTGTTCGGTATCCATTTATGCCGCCGCCCCCGTGCTGTAATCCTGTTCCCGCTGAATAGCCCACTGCATACTGTCGCGCTTCAATACAGCATCCACCATCAGTCGGCTGTTTGGGCCGAGCACGATATCTACGGGGAAGAACTCGCCCCAACGAGAGTACACAGCCAGCAGAATGTCGGCGGGTGAGATGTCGTGCCCCCGAGGTAAGGCGTGTGCTCCAGCCTCGCTTCCACCACCTGCCACAGTTTATTGATGGCCACCGCCGCAGAATCGAAAACTTGTTGCCTGGCCGCTGCATCCGACACGTTGGCTTGGGCAAAGAACAGTCGTCCATAGGCGGGGTGCATGGTGGCGTTTGCAAACATCATGTTTTCGATGGCCCGGTGCCGTGCGTCGCCGCTTTCAGGGATCAAGTTGTTCTTATGCTTATTGAGCAGGTAAAGGATGACCGCAACGCCTTCGTTTATCACCTTGTCACCGTCCACGAGCACGGGGACGGTACCGACGGGATTAAGGGCTTCAAAGTGGTTGGCGTCCAGCTTGTGAACCAGTGTGCTTTCCTGGTCGAGCTCGTTAAGAACCGCCTGCGTGGCCAGTGAACAGGCGTTGGGAATGAAGTAAAGGGTGTACATAATAAAACCTCGTGTATTGGGTAATTGCGTGATCGCAGGTAAAGTTTGGTGCTTCCCATCATGTTCTTAAATGGCAATAATGTTTTTACAGTATCAACATTTTGGAAACATTTAGGCCGAGCGGTATGGATAAATTGCGAGCAATGCGAATGTTCGTTCGGGTAGTGGATGCCGGTAGCTTCACCAGCGTGGCTAACGAGCTGAACGTAACCACGTCGATGATCAGCAAGGAGATAGGGCGACTGGAGGAGGACCTGGGGGTAAGGCTGCTGCACCGCTCGACCCGGGGCCAGCAGTTGACGTCCATCGGCGAGGGCTACCTGAAACGGTGCCGGGAATTGCAGGTTCAGGTAGACGACGCAGACGCCTACGTGCAGCACATGCAGGAAAACCCGCGCGGTAAATTGCGCATCAACGCGCCCATGGCGTTGGGCATTACCGACCTGTCCCAGCTGTTCTCCGCCTATATGAAACAATACCCGGATGTGGAGCTGGACATACAGCTTGGAGACGAAAGCCTGGATCTGATCGAGCATGGTTTTGATCTGGGGTTCCGGGCGTCCAGCCAGATGCTAGATTCCAATTATGTGGGCAAACCGCTGGTCCGTTTTACCTACAAGGTGTGCGTGTCACCCAGCTACCTGGAGAGCCATCCTCCGATTCGGGACGTGGAGGATCTGGCCGCGCATAATTGCTTCGTCTACAGCTACTTCAAGTCGGGAAATTTTTGGCCGCTGGCGCAGGGGATCATCGTTGGTGGTTCCCTTAAGGTGAACAGTACGTTGTTCATGAAACAGGTGATTGAGGACGGGCTGGGCATAGGTTTTCTCCCCAGCTTTGTGGCCAGGGAGGGCATCGAGCAGGGCAAGCTGTTGGAAGTGCTGCCGGAGGTGAGCCGCCCGGACCTTACACTGTATGCGCTCTATCCGAACCGGCAGTTTACGCAGCCAAAATTACTCAGCTGCATTGAGTTTCTGCAATCCTGGTTTCTGTCCAGGAACCTGGACTAGCCGTGCTCGGGTCAGACTACTTGCCATTACCTCTGAGCGGCGCAGCCTCGCTTTGTCAGGCCTGCCGCTGAGTGTGTTGGTGGGGCTGAGTTATGCGCCGTGGCTTCATGAATGACGCCTGACTATCTCGCAGAATTGTTTTATGGTGCAGCACTGCGATCACGTAAATAATAGTCGCTGCCGGACTGCCTGTTCTCGATGTTTCAGGTGTCTCAGTAAGAGGCGATAGAGAAAAACCGATGACTGTTCATTCTGGCTCTTGCCTGTGTGGCACTGTGAAGTTTGAGTTAGAAGGCGACTTTGGCGACGTGCCAGAGTTCGAGGGCCTGCCAGAGTAAGCTGGTCGCATAAATCCGAAAACCCGCAAGTAGGTGCCCCCTCTATGACGGAACACACACAGGTTGCTGGCCTGTCTACGGATCATCTTTCAAACATTGAAAGCCACCTTGACCGTTGCTACATCCAGCCCGGGAAGTTACCCGGCGCGCTGACACTGGTCGCCCGGCAAGGGGAAATTGCCTATGTGAAAGCCCAGGGACTGATGGACGTGGAACGCAACAAGCCGGTCCGCCGGGATACGGTGTTCCGCATCTATTCCATGACCAAGCCGATCACATCTATCGCCATGATGCAGCTTTATGAGCAGGGGCGGTTTTTACTGGATGATCCCGTACACAAGTATATTCCTGCCTGGAGAACCCGGCGGATTTATAAAAGCGGGGTTTACCCCAACTTCCTGACCACGTCTGCATCCAGCACCATGACAATTCGCGACCTGTTCACGCATATGTCAGGCCTGACTTACGGATTTATGCAGCGCACCAACGTTGATGCTGCCTATCGCGAGCTTAAGCTGGATGGCAGCCGGAGCATGACGCTGGAAGCCCTGGTCGATCGCCTCGCAGAGCTGCCGCTGGAGTTTTCCCCGGGCACAGCCTGGAACTATTCGGTCAGCACGGATGTGCTTGGGTATCTGGTGCAGTTGCTGGCTGGTAAGCCGTTTGATGAGTATCTGCGAGAGCATATCTTTGAGCCCTTGGATATGCCTAACACGGGCTTTCATGTTCGTGACGATCAGCTTGAGCGTTTCGCTGCATGCTATCAGTACCACGCTGGTGATCAGTTCACGTTGCAGGATGATCCCCAAACGTCTCCCTTCCGCCGAAAACCTCAGTTTTTGTCAGGTGGTGGCGGGCTGGTTTCCACCATTGACGATTATTTCCACTTCGCCCAGGCACTGTGCCAGGGTGGCGAGTTCCGCGGGCGGCGGATTATTGGTCGAAAAACTCTGGAATTCATGTGTCGTAACCACCTGCCTTACAATCAGGACCTACCGGGCCTGTCTGTCGGTGCTTTCAGCGAGACACCTTATGCCGGCACTGGCTTTGGTCTGGGCTTTTCGGTAAAAACCGACGTCGCCAAATCCCAGACCAACGGATCGGTCGGTGAGTACGGTTGGGGTGGCCTTGCGAGCACCAACTTTTTCGTCGATCCCGTGGAGGAGCTGGTGATGATCTTCATGACGCAACTGATTCCCTCATCAACATACCCCATCCGTCAGGAGTTACGGGCAATCGTTAACGGAGCGCTGCTATGAACACAGTTTCAACACCCTATCCAATTGGCACTCCCGGCACTCCCTGGGGCGATGCGGAACGCGCCGAGTGGTTGTCACGGCAGACCCGCCAGCGCAGTTACGAGGCGGAGGTGTTGAGTGTTATAGAGCGCCTGCGCTCGCGCTTTGACGTGGAAGAGTACGGCGCTCTGGATTACGGCCCGGATTATTATCCACTGATGGCGATTCGCAGCCGCGACTGGAATAACGATCTGCCGGTGGTGCTGATAACCGGCGGGGTTCACGGGTATGAAACCAGTGGTGTGCATGGCGCGCTACAGTTCCTGGATAAGCACGCAGCGGATTATGCCGGCCGCGTGAACTTGCTGGTTGCGCCCTGTGTCAGTCCCTGGGCGTATGAGCGCATTCATCGCTGGAACTATAATGCGACTGATCCCAACCGTTCATTCCACGAGGGCAGTCGGGCGGAGGAGTCAGCCGCACTTATGCGATTGGTAGCGCCTGTTCGTGACAGTGCCCTGATTCATATCGACCTGCACGAGACCACCGATACCGACGAATCGGAGTTTCGCCCGGCGCTGGCTGCCCGCGACGGCAAGCCGTTCGAGCCGGCCGGGATTCCCGATGGCTTTTACGTGGTCGACGACAGCGAGAACCCACAGCCTGAATTCCAGCAGGCAATGATCAGGGCGGTGGAGCAGGTGACGCATATTGCGCCGGCCGATGACAGCGGCGAGATCTTCGGGTCACCCGTGGTCGCCCGGGGCGTGATCGCGTATCCGCTCACGCAGTGGGGCCTGTGCGCCGGTATTACGAGTGCGCCCTTCCGGACCACCACCGAGGTTTACCCCGATAGCCCCCGTGTAACCCCCGCGCAATGTAATGCCGCGCAGGCTGCGGCGGTATGTGCGGCAATTGACTATGGGTTGGCTCATCGCGGAACCGCACTTTAATCAATGTGATCGGCGTAGGCTGATTACTTGGCTAGACTTTCCGAAGAGACAGACCCTAAAACAACAAGGCAAACCCCATGGATGCTTCCGAAAAGAAGTTGGCGCTTGGTCTTTTCCAGATAATCGAGCGCATTCTGTTGTTCATCGTTGTGTTGATGACACTCGGGGGCGTGGCCTTCGAGCTCCATTCGCTCTACATCGCCCAGAACATCAATCTTGCAGACATTCTGTTGATGTTCCTGTATCTGGAGGTCATCGGCATGGTGGCTGTGTTCTACTCGGATCGGCGATCTGCTTCTGTATTCCCCATTTTCATTGCCATCACAGCATTGGCCCGACTGATTATTCTTCAGGGCAAGGATATGGCGCCCGAGAATATCCTCTTCGAGGCCATTGCGATTCTGATTCTCTCCATCGCGGCGTTTGTGATGACCCGGCTCAACCAGCTCCGGAAAGATGATTAATCCGGTTTAGATAGATCGAGCTTAACCCGTGAAACATTCCGCCTAATTCTGCATGCGAATGTCGTCTTTCCAGCGAAAGCCCACGCCCCCGGCTTGCCACACGCCGTCTTTATTGAACGGGTGAGGACCGGCCATGTTGATGTACTGCGGCAGGCCAAAGTGGGGCGCGAGGTTCCGCGGCGCCTTGATGGTTACCCGATCCATGATGCGCAGGCCCTGTTGCTCTGCCGGCAGGTGGGCCTCTGGCGAGGCACGATGGGCGACAGCCCAGTTGTCGATAAACAGCAGATCGCCGGTATCGTATTCGTAGCGAATGCCGTAGCCATCCCTGAAGGAGTCGTTCAGCAGATCATTGTAATCGTTGAACAGTTCCTTCATGGCGGTTTCGTCCAGCAACCGGAAGCTGTCCGCGGGGGCGGGCAGGGTTTTCAGCTGGTCAAGCGTCAGCCCTTCTTCCGGCAGTCGTTCAATCACCGCGCCGGTCATGCCCAGGTGCAGCCACACGCTTTTACGGCCGGAAATCGGGTGGGTATGAACCACGGGGTGGGTCACGCTGGAGGCGGAGTTTACCGAGACCAGGCGCTCCCAGAGATCCTGCTTTTCCGGCGGCAGTGAATCAAACGCCGCGCCCTGATGCGCGAAGTGGGTGCCGCCACCGTTTTCCGGTGCGCGGGCCATGTAGTAGGCGCTGTGGGAGAAAGTAGCGGCTTCGAAACTGCCATCGTTGTGCCACTGGGGGCCAACGCCAAGAATGCCCTGGCGGCCATCGTTGGAGCAGCGGAAGATGTGCCGGTTGCGGCCAGGCGTTGCGGGGTGAACACCGTGGGTGGAGTGGATCTCACGGCCGCCCCACCACTTGCAGGCATCAATCAGCTCGTCAGGCGAGAGGCCGGGCTGGTGCTTGAAGACAATGAACCCGCGATTGGCCATTTCCGCTTCCAGGGCCTTTATCGCCGGCTCTGGCAGCTGGTTGCGCACGTCTGCGCCGTAGATTTCAACGCCGATAGGGTCCAGCGGCTTGAGCGACAAGCCTTCCTGTTCGAGGAGGGCCACATTCTCCGGGTTCAGGGGTGCTACGGTGGAGGTCGGTTCGCGGGGTGTTTCCAGGGGCTGTGCCATAGTGATCGACTGCCATGCTGCTCGCTTCTTAGACAGCGTAACCCGGGCGGCTTTTGGAACTCAAACCGGATGTGTCGATGGACACCTTTCCAATCAGTCACCAGGCAAGTTTTCAGGGGCAAGACCAATTAGCGTTTGCCATCGTAAATGCGCCCTCTAGACTGATATAGGTAACTAAAAAACCAGAGGAATGGCCGTGACTCCCAAATCCTTTTTGCGCCGCACAGCGGCATTGATAGCGTTGGTAATGTCCGGATCGGTAATGGCTGCTGATCCTGTGGTGGTGTCTTCCAAAATCGACACCGAAGGCTCGGTGCTGGGGCAGATGGTGTTGCAGTCCCTCGAAGGGGCCGGTATTCCGGTTGAAAACCGGCTTCAGTTGGGTGGCACCAGCATTGTGCGCAATGCAATCAAGGCCGGCGAAATCGATATCTACCCCGAATATACCGGCAACGCCGCCTTTTTCCATGATCAGGCCGAGCGCGATATCTGGAAGGATGCCGACAAGGCCTACCAGGAGGCCGCTCGCCTGGATAAGGAAGCACACAATATTGTCTGGCTGGAACCGGCAGAAGCCAACAACACCTGGGCCATGAGCGTGCGTGGCGATCTGGCGCGGGAGCATAACCTGGCCACGCTGGAAGATCTGGCGGAATACATCAACGAAGGCGGTGCCTTCAAGTTTGCGGTCAGCGCCGAGTTTGTGGAGTCCGCCAGTGCCCTGCCAGCCTTCCAGGAGGCCTATGGCTTCGAGCTTGAGTCCGACCAGCTGTTGATTCTTTCCGGTGGTAACACGGCGGCGACACTCCGCGCGGCGGCGTTGAACAGCAACGATGTGAACGGGGCGATGACCTATGGCACCGACGGTGGTCTGGATGCCCTGGATCTGAAGGTGATGGAAGATACCGCCGGCGTTCAGCCGGTCTATCAGCCTGCGCCCATCGTGCGTGGCGAGGTGCTGGAAAGCTACCCGCAGATCCGGGAGGTGCTGATTCCAATTTTCGAGTCGCTGGATCTCGAAACGCTGCAGCGCCTGAATGGCCAGGTGGCCGTGAACGGTGTGCCGGCGGACACCGTTGCCCGGGATTACCTGGATTCCCTGGCCCAGGACTGAGGTTTGTCGATTTTCAGCTCCGTTTCCCCGAACTCCATGCCGAACCGTGTCCTGCCCGTGCTGGGGTTGCTGGCCCTGGCACTGGTCTGGCTTCTGGATCTGGGCGTTATTCAACCCAACCGGATCGTTCCTGGTACCGGGCACGGTCTTTGGTCGGCGGTAGGCGGAGCAGGGGCTGGGCTGGTGTCACTGATTCTGGCGGGCTGCGTTGTGCTGTCTCTTCTGCCGGTGCGCCGCCGGTACCTGCCGCTCCTGGCTCTGGTGGGCCTCTCTCTGGCATTGATGCCACTGCTGCTTGAGGTCTTCGCAGGCCGGCATCTGCCGGAAGACGCCCCCTATGCGCGATCGTCCATCGGAGCCGGTTTCTGGTGCCTGCTGTTTTTGTTGTCCCTGATGCTGATCGAAATCCTGGGGCGACTTGGCAGTGGGCGAGGGCTTCAGCTGTTGATCCTGGCGGTTATCAGTGGAAGCTGGCTGTGGTTCCTGCGGGGTGACGGCCTGGAAAGTCTGTCTCTGGTTCGTGAGTTCAACGCCCGGCCGGACAAGTTTGAGCAGGCCTTCTGGACCCATTTGGCGCTGGCATTCGGTGCGGTCGGCATCAGCGCCTGTCTGGCCTTTTTGCTGGCGCTGAAGATGATTCGCAGTGTGGCCTGGCGCCGGCCTATCCTCGGCGCCGTCAGTTTTCTCCAGACCATTCCCAGCCTGGCGGTGTTCGGCTTGCTTATCGCACCACTCAGCGCGCTGGCGGCTGCCTTCCCGGCACTTCAGGCCATGGGCATCCGTGGCATTGGCTGGGCGCCGGCCCTGTTGGCGCTGGTGGCCTACAGTCTGCTGCCGATGGTGCGCAATACCTTCGTCGCGCTCACCGAAGTGCCTGAAAGCCTGGCGGATGCCGGGCGAGGCATGGGGATGAACGAGCGGCAGCTGTTTTTCAAACTCAAGCTGCCGCTGGCACTGCCGGTGATGGTGGAGGGCGTTCGCATCACCACGATTCAGGCCATTGGCCTGACCGCGGTTGCTGCGCTGATCGGCGCCGGCGGTTTTGGCAGCTTTATCTTTCAGGGCCTGGGGCAGGCGGCGATGGACCTGGTATTGCTGGGCGCCTTGCCGACGATTGCACTGGCGCTGCTGGCAGATGCTCTGCTCACCATGCTGGCGGTCAGTCTCAAGCCGACACCGGCGACGGCCTGACAGGAAAAGGATAAGCCCGGATGATCGAACTGAAAAACGTAACCCGTCGCTTCGGCGATGCCGTGGCCGTAGACCGGATTAACCTGACGGTCGAAACCGGGGAAGTGTGCGTGCTGGTGGGCAGTTCGGGCTGCGGCAAGTCCACCACCCTGCGGATGATCAACCAGCTGTTGCCCCACAGCGAAGGCGAGATTCTGGTGGACGGTAAGGACGTTACCGCCATGAACCCGGAGCAGCTGCGGTTGAACATGGGCTATGTCATCCAGGGCACGGGCCTGTTTCCGCACTGGACGGTGGCCCGCAACATCGCCATGGTGCCCCAGCTTCTGAAATGGCCCCGCGAGCGGATCGACGAGCGCGTGCATGAGCTGCTGACGCTGCTGGATCTCGACCCGGCCACCCACGCCAATAAGTATCCCCAGCAACTGTCAGGCGGCCAGGCCCAGCGGGTGGGCGTTGCCCGGGCGCTGGCGGCCAACCCCAACATTCTGCTGATGGATGAACCCTTCGGCGCGCTGGATGCCATCACTCGGGAGAACCTGCAGCTCGAGATGCTGCGCATCCAGAGGCAGGTGCGAAAAACCACGGTGTTCGTGACCCACGATATCGACGAAGCCCTGAGGCTGGCGACCCGGATTGCCGTGATGGACCAGGGCCGCATCCTCCAGCACGACACGCCAGAGAACATTCTCCGACGGCCGGCCTCCGAGTTTGTGGAGAATCTTGTGGGCAAGCAGGACCGGGGCCTGAAGCTGATGAGTCTGCGCACCGTGCGTGACCTGATGCAGAGTTACCCGCAGCCCAGGCAACCGGAACCCGGCAGCGACGGCCTCAGAGAAAACGACAGCCTGAGAGTGGCGCTGTCGATCATGCTCTGGCAGGACCGCAACCAGGTGCCGGTGTTCAATGCCGAGGGCCAGGAAACCGGGACCATCACCCGCGAACGCATTATCCAGGAAGGTGCCTGATGCGGATCTGGCTGCCGCCTGTATTGCTGACCGCGCTTCTGTGTGCCCTGAGTGCGGGAATGCCGGCTCTGGAGCCGCTGTTCGAGTGGGTCCAGCCGGATAAACAGAACGTGATCTACGAGCGGGAGAGTTTCCTGTTTCTGCTTCAGAACCATCTGACGCTGGTGGTGATTTCCGCCTTTGTGGGAACCGTTGCGGCGGTTGCGGGTGGTGTCTTTGTCACCCGCCCCTCTGGCCGGGATTTTCTGCCGCTGGTGAGCCAGATTGCGTCCATTGGCCAGACCTTTCCACCGGTGGCGGTTCTCGCCCTGGCTGTGCCCTTGCTCGGATTTGGCGAGGCGCCGATTCTGGTGGCGTTGATTCTGTATGGCTTGCTGCCCATCCTCCGCAACACTCTGGCGGGCCTTGAGGGTGTGGATGCCACGGTAAGGCAGGCAGCGCTGGGCATGGGCATGTCGCCTTTTCAGGTGCTGCTGCAGGTGGAACTACCGCTGGCGGGCAGGGTAATCCTCGCAGGCATCCGAACGTCGGTGACTATTAATATTGCCACAGCTGCCATCGGCTCAACCATCGGTGCCCGAACCCTCGGTGATCCGGTGATCGCCGGGCTGGTCAACGGCAACACGGCCTATGTGTTGCAGGGCGCGATTCTGATTGGCCTGCTGGCGCTCACGGTGGATAGCCTGTTTGAAGCCACTGAGCGGCTATGGGATCGACGGTTTCTGCCCCAGACTGCAGGCTGATAGCCGCGCCCCGGCTGCCCGGTGCTTTAAATACCGTGCTTTGATGTCTAGGCTGATAGGGATGCACAGCGCAAAGAGCACAACCGAATGAAGTTTCCTTCGAGCACGTCATTTGCACTTCTGGGCGCCGCACTGATCGCGATCAGTTACGGGCTGGCGCGCTTTGCGTTTGGTTTGTTCGTTCCCCCTATCCGGGAAGACCTGGGGCTGGCGCCGGATGTGATCGGTGTGATCGGTGCTCTGCCACTGATCAGTTTCGTATTCGCTACCCTGATTGCGCCGCTCTCGGCAGATCGGCTCGGTGCCCGAAACACCGCCATGGCGTCCGGTATTTTTGGTGTTGTCGGCCTTGCGCTGATCAGCCAGGCCGTGGGGGCCGTTTCCCTCGGTGTTGGTGTTGTCCTCTGTGGCATCTGTACCGGCCTGATGATGCCGGCGCTCACGGCAGCCATGCAGGCGCTGGTGAGGCGCTCTCTGCATGGCCGGGTCAGCTCTGTGATGAACGCGGGCACCAGTATTGGTGTGGTAGTTGCTGTGCCAACAATTCTGTTCCTGGCTGGGGCCTGGCGCTATGCCTACGCATCTTTTGCGGTGCTGGCTGTCATCGGAGTGATTGCCACCTGGTTCTTAATTCCCTCCGTGTCACGTGTTGTGCCCGCAAACTCCGCGCCGGCGCAGCCAATCAGTGCGGATCAATGGTGGCGTTTGTTCAGGCTCTCTGTGTTCGCTTTCATGATGGGCTTCGTGTCCGCCGCCTACTGGATTTTCGCACCCGATCTTGTGGTTAATCTCGGGGCCATGCCATCCGATGCCACTGCATGGCTCTGGTTGGGAGTGGGTGTTGCCGGCCTCGGCGGAGCGGTGGTTGCTGACCTGGCCGACCGTAATAACCCGCCGGTTACCCAGGCCCTGATGCTGGTGACGCTGGCCGCAAGCCTGGCGCTGCTGGCTGCAAGCCCGGACAACCTGTTGATTTCAGCGTTTTCCGCGCTGGTTTTTGGTCTGGCTTATATGAGTCTGACCGGGCTGTACCTGATGACCGGCATTCGCCTCTTGCCGGGGCGGCTGTCTATGGGGCCGGTGCTGCCCTTCATGGCGGTATCCCTCGGCCAGGCGGCTGGCTCGCCGGTGGTAGGTTTGTTGGTCGGCGGCGTGGGTTACGCCGATGCCTTTGCGATGTTCTGTGCCATCGGGATCGTTGTGGCCATGTTGTCTCCGTTTTATCCGCGGTATCTGGAATACGAGCCGGAGGAAGAAACGGAAGCAGATACCGGTCTGCAGGCTGCCTACGACTATCAGTTGCAGGATGAGGAAGGAGAGCCGCTGTCGCCGATCGCAGGCAAGATCGACAGTTACTAGGGCGTATAACCGAGAGCGTTATTACTCTGGCTTATCGGTCGGCGCCGCCCAGCTGGTGTAGCCCAGGTCCATCACCCGGGCGACCTCCTCATCGGGAATCGCCGAGAGGTCACCCAGCTCCAGCGTGTCGTAGTGGAAGGCGTACAGTCTGGACGTGAATTCCGCCACAGGCAGAGAGGCTTCGCCGCGAACTTCGCCATTGCCGTAGGTTGAGCAGGTAATACCCTGGCCCCAATCCTGGCCGCTGTCGTTATTCGGGTTGAAAAAATACACCCGCATCTCGTTCTTCGGGCTCAGGGCGACCCGCAGTATGTTGATGGCGTGGCGCCCCACGAAACGTGCGGCGCTGTCCGTCACGGCAATACCCGCAGGTTGGGCGTGAATCACCGGCATGTTGCCGTTGTAGAAGGGGTGGTAGCTGGCATAGAAATGCCGGATAAAGCCTTCATAGTCCTGTATCTCACCGGTTTGCACATCGGCCACCACGCGGAAGCCGTGGCTGACCCACCAGCCGTAGAACTCCGGGTTGATCCAGCGGTGGGCATCGTCATCGCGGTTTTCACAGCGGCGCCACATTTCGCCGTAGATGCGATCCAGATGAGGAATGAGAACCAGCGATACCGGGTCCACGTCCACCGGTGTGCCTTTCACCAGCCCGGGTTCCAGATTCCTGGAGGACACTTCCTGGCCTTCGAACCGGCTCAGCACCTCATTGTCCCTGGCAGCCCAGGTCAATACCTGAAGCAGGTAGTCGGCCTCGTTCGACGCCCACATGGAAAGACCGATGGCAGATTGGCAGGTGGGGTTGTTGCCCTGGCCAACACCGAGCGGCTGACCCAGCAGATTGATAACCCCGGCAAGCAGGAACACCCTCGGCGGGCGTGCATCGCCGAATGCTTCTACGAGGGTCTGTTCGGTTTCCGCAGAGGGGCGAAGATTGATTTGCCGCCACAGGGCCTGGGCAACGGAGGGGGTAAACAATGACCCGCGCTCCAGCATCATGGTAAGGCCGTAAACGGCCTGGCAGGTTTCCGGGTAGATGGCTTCGTCAATCAGGGCATGAACGAGCTCGGTGTAACAGTAGAGATCGTCCAGGCCGGTCATGGTCAGGCCCAGTGTGTTGGGTATCAGATCGTCCTGACCAGTGCTGCGCAGGAACCGGAGCATCACCGCATGATAGGGAGAAGCCAGGCCGGTATCGAACATGCTCCGGGCAAAGTAGGTGGCCTCTGAGGAGAGTGCCACGTCGTCCATGTCTTTCAGGCGTTGTTCATAGACGGCAAGCCCCGGATCCTCGGAGCTGGCGGGTGTGGGAGCAAACAGGGCCTTTACCAGCCGGGTGGCGTCGGAATTGCGTCTGGTTCTGATGGTCGGGTCGTACAGGCACTTGGCGATCTGCCCGATCATCTCGCAGATGCTGTCCACCTGAACCGGCCCCTGATCCAGCAAACGCCACACTTCGGCCACCAGGCTGTCCAGCAGGCTTTCGTACCCCAGGTGGGAGATCAGATACCGGTAGAGTTCCTGAACAATCATCCCGAGCTGTTTCGGGCGTTCCCGGTCGGCTTCGGTGAGTTGACCAGAGAGCAGGTCCAGATTCAGGGCCATCACCTGGGTGAGGAAGTGTCGTGCCTGCTCGGCGGAAATGCCGGGATGGAAATAATCGCCACGGGAGACGGCCAGCATGCGCAGCTCGCTGATGGCCTCCACGATGGTGGTGACCGCACCGGCCTCCCGCAGGGAGTGCTTGGCCAGTGCCGGCTGCAGGATGGCCGGTTGAGCCCAGTCGCTGGTGCCGAAAATACCCGCGGATTCCAGCGAGCGGACCCGCCGGTACAGGGCATCGAAGCCCCGGGCAGGGTCATCAGCATACGCGCGCGCTCCAGAAGCGCCAGGCTGGACGCTTTTGGATCAGAACGTCGGGCGCGGGCGAACTCGGCCAGCGCCATATCCAATTGCATCAATGCCGGCTTGAGCGCAGGATCCGGGTCTTGTCGCTCCATAGCGTAGGCTCCCTTTTCCGTCAGGGCAGAATCACGAGATGATTGGGTAGTTCATTGCGCTCATGGGTGGCGGGCACGTGTTCTTTCAGCAGTTTGCCGCAGGCGGCAATGCAGTCAAGAAACCCTTGCCGTGTCTGCCCCTGATGCACTTTTACAGTGAAGTCTGCGACGATGCTCTCCCAAACCGAATTGTCCAGCACATCGGCAATGCTCTGATCCACCAGAATCTCTACGTAGCGTTCTGCTTCCGAGACGAAGATCAGCATGCCGGTGCCGCGTTCGGTATGGTGCAGGTTCTGCTCCAGAAATTCCCGCCGTGCGAGGTTGGACGCCCGCCAGTCGCGAACCTGCCGGGGAATCAGGTGGGTGTTTATACCCGGCATCCGGAACAGCAGGCTGAGCACGACGAACGTGCCCCACTGCACCAGCATGAGCATGTCGGCCCCGAACCAGTTCCCGAAATAATTGCCGATACCTGGCACCAGTAACGCCAGAATGCCGGCCCAGACCAGTGGAATATAGTTGTAGTTATCCGATTGGGCCGTCAGTACGGTGACCAGTTCGGCGTCGGTTTCCCGTTCCACCTCATTGATGGCGGCTGCAACGGCTTCCTGATCGCTTTTGCTTAGTAATGTCATGATTATGTCATTCTCATTGTCAGGTGAGGGTGTTCAGCGTGCGGAGGATTCCTGTGTTTAGCTACCAGCCACCGGAGGCACCGCCGCCGCCGAAGCCGCCTCCGCCGCCACCAAAACTGCCACCGCCGAAGCCGCCGCCACGGCCACCCATGGCACCACCCAGCAGTGTTGCGCCCAACAGGGCAGCACCCCCGCGGCCACCACGGCCACCGCGACTGCCGATAAAGAACACTACCGCCATCATGATGATGAAGAACAGTGCGACCATGCCGGCTTTTGGCTTCTCCTGCAGTGCAACGGGTTGCTGCCCCTGCGGAGCTGCCATGGGCTCGCCGCCGAGCACCTGAATCATGGCGGCGGCGCCGTTAACGATACCGGCCTGAAAATCCCCCTGACGGAACGCCGGGGTAATAATGCGATTAATGATGACAGAGGAGTCGGCATCAGTGAGTCGGCCTTCCAGGCCATAGCCCACCTCGATACGGATTTTGCGTTCTTCCTTCGCCACGATCAGCAGGGCGCCATTATCTTCGCCCTCCTGGCCGATTCCCCAGTGCCTGCCCAGCTGGTAGCCAAAATCCTCAATTGGATAGCCCTGCAGGTCCGGCAAGGTAACCACCACTACCTGTTCGGTGCTGGCCTGTTCATGGGCTTGGAGCATCTGGCTCAGGCGCGCTTCCACGTCAGGAGACAACATCTCCGCGCGGTCTACCACCCGGCCAGTCAGGTCGGGAAATTCCGGTGTGGACTGGGCCCAGCCGCTGGCCGGCAGCAACACCAGCAGTGCCAACAACAGATTTTTTTGGAACTGGACAATCATCAGAATTCCACCGCCGGTGCTTCATCCGCATTTTCTGTGGTGGCTTCGAAGTTGGCGCGAGGCTCGAGATCGCTATACAGCAGGCTGTGCCAGATTTTTCCTGGGAAGGTGCGCAGTTCGGTGTTGTACCGCTCCACAGCCTGAATGAAATCCCGCCGCGCGACGGCAATACGGTTTTCTGTGCCCTCGAGCTGAGCCTGAAGGGCCAGAAAGTTCTGGTTCGATTTCAGATCCGGGTAGCGTTCAGATACTGCCATCAGGCGGCTCAGGGCGCTGCTGAGCTCCCCCTGGGCCTGCTGGAACTGCTTCAGCTTCTGGGGGTTGTTGAGAATGCTTTCGTCCACCTGGATTGATGTCGCTTTCGAGCGCGCCTCAACCACTGCGGTGAGCGTTTCCTGCTCCTGCGCGGCGAAACCCTTGACGGTTTCGACAAGATTGGGAATCAGGTCTGCCCGGCGCTGGTACTGGTTTTCCACCTGGGCCCAGGCTGCGGTCACTCGCTCATCGTAGGTGGGGATGTTATTGATCCCGCAGCCACTGAGAAAAAGAACCAGCGCCATCAGCGAGGTCAGCCGCCAGAAATTCCGTTGTGGAAACGGAGTGTAAAGGGTTCCCATATTAATCATTTCCTGATGTGGTTGTATGGAGAAGGGCGGTCGCTTGGACATTTTCGGCTATTACCCGCCTTCTCGAAAACGGCGGATAAAAGCCTCAGACTCCTCAATCGACTGCTCCATATTGCGAATCAGACTGTCAACATCCTGGCGGATACTCACCAGCTTATTTTCCAGTGAACCGATCGCCTGGGCATTCAGGTTGTGCTTGAGGTACAGCACCTGGTCCTGAAACGCCTGCAAAACCGGATCCATACGATTTTCGGCTTCGTGCATGCGGCGGATCAACTGGTTGTACTGGGTGCGGGTCTCCTCAAGCTGCTGTTTGCTGGTGCGCCGGAGCGAGGCACTCTCGTATAGATCAAGTTCATCTTCCCACTCGTCAAACAGGTCGTCTGCGACTTCTTCCACTTCGTCGATGCGCTCGCTGACTTTTCCGCACTCGACCGGCTCTCCTCATAGGCATCGCTGATCTCGGCGTACTGTTCCTTGAGCTCGGTGTCGAGCGTATCCACCACGCTCTGGAAGCGCTCCAGGGAGGAGCGGAAGGTTTCCTGGGCATCGTTCTGGCTGCCGCGAGCGTCTGCGCCCCTTTCCACCAGGATGTCGCGCTTTTCATACCCGAATTTTTCCATGGTTTTGTAGTACACCGTGGAGCACCCGCCCAGAAGTACGGCACTGAGCAACACCAGCCAAAGCCGCCGGGTAATGGATGGCATTATTGATCTGGCATTGATGGGCATAGGTTAGTCTCCGGTTGGGGCATCGGCATGAATCCGGAAAGTGAAGCATGATGGCGGCTTGCTTACAAGCTGCCACGGACAAGCAGTCGCCACGGCCTACCCTGACATCTGGTGGGTGGGTGCTCGCCTTGCCCGCTAAACCTTTACTGGAAGCAAACACACTCCGCTCCAGCCACTACTATAGGTCCCGGGCATCCGCCGGCCGCCACGAACAAACAGTCGGCGTGCCTGCTGCTCAGCATCCGGATCGCTGTCGCTGGTCCGGATTTCGGTTAGGATGGCCACGCTGGCCTCTACCACTAGGGTCAGCTCGTGGCCCGGGTCTTCACGGCACAGGTCGATCTCTCCGTTGGCAACCACCAGCCACCAATGCCGCTCTCGCTGCCGGGCATCGTTTAGGAAAAAGTTAATGACCACTTTGCGGTCAGAAGGGAATTCGTCAATGTTTGCGAAACGGCGGATACCCCACATCAAGAAACCTGCATCCAGCTGGTTTGCCTGCAACCGGCTGCCAATCCATCTTGCTCCCCAGTGACCAATGGCCAGGATGATCGGGCGCAACTCCTCGCTCGCCGGCGTAAGCACATACTCCTGGTTGTCGCCGTCCTGCACGCGGCGAAGCACCCCCACTTCCTCAAGCTTCTTCAAACGCTGGGCCAGAAGCGTTGCCGACATCCGCGGCAACCCTCGCCGGATCTCGTTGAAATGGGTGCTGCCACACAGCAGCTCCCGTACTAGCAGCGGTGTCCATTGTTCCCCAAGTATTTCCGAACCTGGGGCAACGGTGCAGAACTGTCCATAGTTGGTCATGGGCTTTGGCTCCTTGGGCGGCGTTAGTGCCTCGATCTTTCATCCTACCCGGCTACCCCGCCTGGATATGGCGGCTGAAGCCAGGCGGCGACTGGGGGGGCGGAGCAGTTGCATGGGCGCCTGTTGGATAACGCTGTCCAGCTTGGATCTGACCAGTTGCGCCCGCTGCTGGAGGTTGCCAGAGAAATGCAGGTGACCATCGTATGCGGCATCGACGAGCGGGACGAAGACACCAGCCGCGCCACCCTCTATAACTCGGTAATCACCATCAGCCCGCAGGGCACAGTGCAGAACTGCCATCGCAAACTCATGCCTACCAATCCGGAACGCATGGTATGGGGGTTCGGTGATGCCAGCGGAATAAAAATCATCGATACCCCGGTTGGCCGGGGCGGGTCGCTGGTGTGCTGGGAAAACTACATGCCACTGGCGCGCTACGCGATGTTTGCCCAAGGCATCGATATCTACATCGCCCCCACCTACGACAGCGGCGACCGCTGGCTTCGCACCAGCGACCTGCCCGCGGACTTTCCGGAAGTAGAACGCCTGTATCCCGACGAGGAGGAATGGATAAATTCTGGTGATTCGGTGATCATTTCGCCCGCCGGGGAAATCGTCGCCGGCCCACTGCGGCAGGAAACCGGCCTGCTGCTGGCCGACATTGAGTTAAGCGACGTGAACGCGGCAAGGCGTAGCCTGGATATCGTCGGCCACTACGCCCGGCCGAACATATTCTCACTGTAGGTGAACACCCGGCAGCAAAGGCCGATGAGCTTTAATGAATAGGAATCCGGAGTTCCCGTATCAAGCCGGGGTGCATGTTCATGATCAGGAGGCTGCGCTGTGAGGTCGGGACGGCCTCCCGAAACTCAAGGAGGTGCCTTCGGAACAGGGGCGGTAGTGGTGTGGATGTGCAAGTAACGGCCGCTAAACCATGATTTCGTTTGGCGCCTGTGGAGCGGAAAGCAGGGTTGAAAGAACGTTTTACTGCCCTAGCCCGAATTTTTCATAGGTTGCCAACAAATCTCGAAGACCGATCGACCTCTCGCCATACCGGTTCAGCTCAGGCTCTAATTGCTTAATATTTATTCAGTAGCGGTCCTCCGGACACGCCACCCCCTACCTCCCATTGCGTCGGGCCGGGGAGCTCGAGGGTCTACCCCGGGGCTAGGCGGCGCACCAGGGCCGCGAGTTCAACCTTGTAGGGATAGCTGTCACTCATCAGCACCCGGATTCGACGGGTATTGCGTATGATCGTAGCACCCACCTTGATCAGCTTGAGTCGCAATGTGCTGGCGCTCATGCGTTCGAAGGGCGTTTTCCTCAGATGGCTCCGTAGCCGTTCGAACAAGGTGTAAGCAAAGCCCGACAAGATCAGTCGCCACTGGTTGGTCCACTAGTGAGTGCTGGAGGTGCGATCCGCAAACAGGCTCAGTTGCTGGTCCGTGATCCGGTTTTCCATGTCGCCCCTGGCACAGTACTGCTCGTAGTAGAGGTTGAAGCCGTCATCGTAACGGGAGCTGATGATGAACCTGGGGGTGGAACCCAGCTCGCCTTCTTCCTGCCGGGCGACCACCCAGCGAGAGTATTTCCAGGACTTTGCCTGATACTGGAAGCGGAAGGTCTGCGCCACTTTTTCATCGAACTGCCGCTGTGTCGTCCGTACCAGCATCATCGGCACGTCTACTTCTTTGAGCAGGCGACTGTTCTTGCTGATGCCGACAAGGTAATCGACGTTATTCCGGTCACACCAGCTCAGAATCCGAGGGCGATAAAAGCCACTGTCGCCACGGAATACGATGCGGGTCTCCGGCCAGTATTGCCGGATAAACTTCACCAGCAGTGGCAGAATGGCCCAGCTGTGGCGGCTGTCGCTACGGTTGCTGGTGCGCAGGTAACTGACCAGCAGATGGCGGCCACAGAACACGTACAGCGGGAAGTAGCAATGGTGGTCATAGTAGCCATTGAAGAACTTTCCGGGCTGATCCCCGTGCACCGGAATATCGGTACCATCGAAATCCAGCACGATCTCTTTCGGCGGCTGGTCATGCTGCTCAATGAAGTGGTGCCAGAGCAGCTCATGGGCCTTAACCACGGCCTGCCGGTCTGCCCGCTGCTCCATCCGGCATAATGTGGATTTGCCGGCCAGATCGTTGTCCTGGCCAACCGCCGTCTGAAGTGCCTGATCAAAGCGCAGGGCTTCGTGATCATTGAGGTCTTCATAGCCGGCAGCTACGCCAAATACACGTTGGCGAACCATGGTGTCCAGCTTGTGCCGGACCAGCTCTGGCGTTCGCGGATCTTGTAGTGCCGCGGCTAAGCGACGAGTCAGTCGATGTTGCTTGTCGACCTCACGGAGCAGCAGTAATCCGGCATCGGAGGTGATGTGGCCACCGGAGAAATCGGCTTCAATCTGGCGGCGTACGAGTGGCGAAAAGGTCAGTTTTTCAGGTACCATTTTGGAAGCGGCTGTTGGTGCTTGAATGATGGTGTAAGGTCCTGAAATTTTAGCACTTTCAGCCGATTTATTTTATGCCTTGTGAGAAATCCGGGCTAGATCTTCTTTAGAAGGTCTACTCTCATGGGGGCATAAAACCTGGCGAAGCCATTGTTATCGGCTTTTGAAAAGTATCTTGATTTTATTTTTTCATAAGTGATGTCATCAAGAACATGAGATGTATGTGTATTATTTATTAGTTTATCTTCAAAATCTTGAAAGCTGCAAATTCTCTCGGTACATTAAAAAAATGCTGGGAAGAAAGTTGAAAAAGCCCATCTTCAACGGCCTTTTTTTCTGCTTTAAAAGCAGCCTCTCTGACCTCTTTTTCATCATGGAAAATTTTGACTAGGTCATTGAATTCACCACTATATAGGGGTTCTGAAATGTATGCTGCCCCCCAAGCTTCAGGACTCGATGAATTTCTGCCATCGCAAGCCCCATTTTTTCTGTCGGAACATGATGGAGAGATTTAAACATAAGCAAGACATTAAAGGACGAGCCCTCGAAAGGAATGCTTTCAGCACCAGCATAAATAAAATCTATCCCTGAATGATCCACTGACGACACATTCTTATCATGTTGATGCTTGTCGACCTCACAAGCAATATACGAGTCGGTAGAAAAATCTTTCACAATAGATCTGGCCGTGACCCCTGATCCGCAGCCCAACTCGATTATATTTGCCCCTTTCAGAGACAAAAGGCTTGAATATATTTCAGATTCTGAGGATACAGTTTTATCAATAGGTTTGATTATTTGCATAATCTCACTTGGAAATTTATCTGATTAATTTTCAAGAAATAATTCTCAGTTCAGGTTGACGATTTTGGCTTATAAAATCTTGGCCATAATGACTTAACGAGTTGGCCGGACTCGTTGTACGCAAGACAGGAATTAAATCTGACTGGTTTACCTGTATCGTCAACTTTGGATGCTGTAATTTCCTTTTCCAGATGCATTGATTGAATTGCAGCAGTAGCTAAAGGTATCAATAATTCTCTAAGATGGGTACAAACTTCCTTGTAAGAGACTCTGTCGTGGATGTTTCTGCTCCAACCGGGACCCATTTCAACCCCTATCATATTGCGTAGCGCATTACCGCCACATTGACATTCTGAATATGGAAAAGATTTTGGGCTAGCGAACAAGTCAACGATTTTCATTGATTTATCAAAACAAATGTTGAGAGAAAGATCGTGAATAGCCTCATTTACCTCAATCCGTCGACCTCCATTAGGCAAGTCAAATGCTACAGGCTTCTAGTCAACCATTCTTGCTTCGATCTCATACAGTCGGTCAATTCTTCGATACCCCTGGAAGTCTATGGTCCTGTTATGAAGCAATTGCCTTTCCGGTTTCGCTTCTTCTTCCGCTGGAGAACACATTTCAGATTCATTTGCCATTGGGCTTTTCCTTACATAAAAAATTTATACTACTACTATTTCGGTTTATAAAATATTAAAAACTATCAGGCATGATGTTTTGACCTGCCCTCCTCAATGTGGCTCTGCTGTTGATGGACGTCCGTCCCCGACAATAACCCACGATCGATGAGGGCGGGCAGGTAAAAGATCATGTCAAGTGTTCCTTTTGCCTAATTCGTAAGCCTTAAATGGTTTAAAACTCCCTGAATCAGTGACTTCAATCGGCTAAAACTGCGCTTAAAGCCTGCAATAACAGAGCCTTAAGCGATATAATGGCACCTGACATCCATTCACCCAGTCAGTGCATTTGGCTCATGCGTACTTTCACTCTCCAGCAATCCCGAACCGAAGTCTATACACCCCATGGCGGACTGGCCTTGATAGGCCATTGTCTGAACCGGCACACGTCGCTGATCAAAACCGCTCGCACGGTCGTCAAGCGCCACGGCATTCCAAACATCGAGCTGATCCGCACCTACCTTGGCCTGATCACGCTGGGCAAGAGTGACTTCGAGGCGGTCGAGCCGGTACGCACGGATCCATTCTTCAAAACCGCCATGGGCATCAAGCAGTCGCCATCGTCAGCCCGCTTGCGGCAACGGTTTGATGAAGATGCCCGAGCCCTGACGCCGCTTTTGGATGATGCCAGCGTTGAGTTTCTTCAGTCCATCGAAGCCCCGGTATCACCTCTGGCGATGGGTCACGTTGCCCTGGATATGGACGTCTTTCCCATGGACAACAGCCAGACCCGCAAAGAGGGTGTCAGCTACACCTACAAGGGCTACGACGGCTACGCACCGATAGCGGCCTATCTGGGCCAGGAAGGCTGGTGCCTGGGCTGCGAACTGCGCCCTGGCAGCCAGCACGCCAATAATGGGTTTCTCGATACCCTCAAGCGGGTTTTACCCCGGGCCCGGGCACTGACGGACAAGCCCATCCTGCTGCGCCTGGACAGCGCACACGATGCCCGTGACAATCGCGACTTTCTGCGCGAGCAGAAGCAGGTCGACTTCCTGATCAAGTGGAATCCCCGCAAGCAGGATCCCCTGGCCTGGGCGGAGAAGGCCCAGGCTCAGAAAGCCTGGATGCTGGACCGCAACGGCAAGATGGAGGCGGTTTTATCGGAAAACCTGTCGGACGAGCCCGGGTTGCGCCAGATCGTTAAAGTCACGGTGCGCACCAGCGATGCCGGTGGCCAGCTGTATCTGGAGCCGGAGGTCAGTCTTGAAGGCTGGATTACCTCCTTGCCAGCCGAGGTGGCCGATGAACAACAAATCATGGCGTTTTACAGCGATCACGCCACCAGTGAGCAATTCCACAGCGAGTTCAAAACCGACCTGGATCTGGAGCGCCTGCCGTCCGGCAAGTTCGACACCAACAACCTGGTCATGGCCTTCGCAACACTGGGATATAACGTGCTGCGCTGGATGGGCCTGAGACTGACTGGCCCGGATGCGCCAGTGCGCCACCCGGCTAAACGCCGCCGCCTGAGAACCGTGATGCAGGAGCTGATGACCATGGCCTGTCGCCTGGTACACAGTGGCCGACAGTGGGTTCTGCGCTTTGGTCGACACTGTCCGGGCTTTGCCGTTTACCGCGACCTCTACGAAGGAATCGCCGCCTCCGGATAGGCTCGTTCGGCAGTGACCGCATCATCTTAAAACCACCCGGGAAACCATACCGGGGCAATCCGCTATTGCCTAACGACCATGGTTTGATCAAAAAGCAGCCAAATCCTGGTCTCTGGTCGACTTCAGGCTGCGCGTTTCAGGCACTCGCAACCTATTTTTCGACAATTGATGGCTCCCGTTAGCGCCGATGGCGATTTGCGGGGTATATTCGCCTGCAAAGTCACTGATTCAGGGGGCAGCCAATCGCGATTTGTCCCGATCACGTTATCACGTTCTCAGGTAGGCGGTTACTCGGGTTATAGCCGTCATAGCCCTTATCAAGCCGTGCGAAGTCACGGATTCAGGAACTCGTCAATTTAACGGTTTCTAATATCATTTCTTGAAATCGATAACGAAGGCAGAATCAGCTGTGGGACATGTCTCAGCCAGAGCGTAGCAAAACCCAGATCGTCTGCTTCAGCTTGGCCATAGCGGGCCGCTGGCAGCGGATGACCAATTCAAATCCCTTACCGGCGGCCCTTGAATTTACTTGATGGCGATGGGATTCACAGGCGAACCAGTACCACCCTCCATCTTTAATGGCGAGACGATAAACATGAAACTGTAAACGCCATCTTCGGCGCTGTCGGCAGCAAGATCCTCAAGCCAGTATATTTCAGACAGCACGACGCCGAGGTCCCGGATCAGCGCACCGTGCAGAGGAATGATCATCTGCTCACCGCCAATTTCCTGCACGACCTTTTCAACCCCAAGATTGTCTGCCGCAATGACCGGAATCTCCATGTCTTTGACCCATTCCACCAGTTCTTCGCTGTAACACAGCCCAGGCTCCGACATCGCACTCCAGGCAGGATCGGCCTGATCATCATAATAGCGTTGGATTGACCCGGTACGGATGAGAAGAATATCCCGTTTGCGAATCTCGGTATTCTGGCTTTCCGCCGTTTCCGTCAGGTCCTCCAGCGTTATGCAGGTGCCTGGGCTTAACTGGTAATTGGTGTCGGTGCCTAGCTGGCGGCCGACATCCAGTAGTACCCCTCTCCCAACAATACCTTTGCTGCCGAGAGCACTTATATCTGCGTGTGAATGTCCCCCTACCGTGCTCTGAGCGCTCTTGCCACCATAGACCTGATCGCCATACCAAGCGTGACCCAGGGCATCGACATGGGTCGTACCCTGCAGGTACATAAAGGTGACGTCATCTGAGAATTTTACACCACCAGGCAAGGGTTCCATTTTCCCCGCGATAAAGGAAGATTCGTCTTGCGACATGTAATGCATGGTGGGGGTTCGTCCCGGAAACACCGGACCACTGCCATGGGTCATGGGGATCTGCAGGCTAAACACTTTACCATTGACGACAGAGTTTACGCTCGCCTTCACTTGTTCCGGGGTCAGGTAGTTCAGGGCACCGACCTCATCATTCTCGCCCCAGGATCCCCAGTTCTTGGGTTGGCTTTCGAGCAGGGCCTCAACCGTCGCGTTCTGCGCCCGATTGGAGGGCTCCTGCGCATTTATGAATCCGCTGTAGCAGAGTGTGATGACCAGTGAACTCAGAATGAAGCCATCCTTAACAATGCTGCTTTGGTGATGAATCATTTGCCTATCCTCTGATTATTGTTTTTCCATATACAACTATTAAAAGATAGTGGAGATAGTCGCTGCTTACTTCGTATTAGCGGAAGCGGGTATTCGGTATCGCAAAAGCTGACTTCGATGGCCTTGTTGTCGCTGGTTTTCAGATTTATTCAGAGTCGTCCTGGAACAAGACTCTTTGTCGCGAACATTACTCGCTCGCCTGCTTCCTGAGTAACGCAATCAGCAGAGACACACCCAATAGCGGAAAAATCGCCAGAGCGCTGAAGGTCGATGCATAGGAAGGAAAGAAATTATGAATCGAAGCGTAAAGGGAGGGGCCTAACACAACGCCAGCAAAGGTATATGTCAAAGCGCCACCGGTGGCCGTGCCCTCATGTCCCTGCGGTGCAGCCTTTACCACTTCAGCCATAAAGACCCCGTTCCAGCCTATTGCAGCGGCACCGAATGCCGTCATGACGATGATGACAAGGCTCGCCGGCCATTCCGGAGATAACGTCAAAATTGTCAGAGACGACACTATCGTGATCAAACCAATCACCACAAGGATTTCAAGGCCCTTGTCCAGTTTGTCTGCCAAAGCGCCCCAGAAAATACGCGCCAACGCCCCAAAACCTTGAACAACGGACGCTGCAACGCCCGCAGCTACAATACTCCAAAGAGCATCTTCCACTAAAAGGGTTACTAAAAAACTCATGAGAGACAGCTGAATGGCAGAATAGCAAAAGCCCATTAATGCGAGCGCTCTGAGCGGAGCACTCCGCCAGACCAACACCGGTCCGCCGAACAGGCTTGAGGATAGTCTGACGCTGCGATCCCGGTTTTGATCCCAATTACTCCTGAGTGGTAGCAATAATATTGCCATCAGTAAGCCAATACCACTAATCACGAATAAAGCACCCCGCCACCCAACCAGAATGGCTATTCCGGGCAGAGCCAAACCTGCGAGAACGCCCCCTAATGGCACACCCGTCTGCTTGATAGAGAAGACCAATCCCAGTCTATGGCTTGGCGTCAATCGATTCAGGATCTGGGACGCCGCCGGATTGGTTAATCCATAGCTGATGCCGATCAATACTGACCCAAAGGCCATCAAAAGGAGGCTACCGGAGGCAATCACCAGGCACCCCCAGCGCTCCAAGGACCATTGCAGCCTGACTTACTGTGCAGCCACCAAATCGATTAACGAGGGTTCCGGCCTGTGCCGAGATAAACGCACCGGATGTGTAGATTAAACTGATCTGAAATCCCACAGCTTCCGGGCCAACATCCAGCGCGCTGGCAACGATTGGAGCCATTGTTGCCAACGCAAGCATCATAACCGTTGCCAGACCCTGAACAATCGTCATCAGTCCAAGCGCTAACGAAAGTCCTCCGACAGCCTTAACTGGCGACCGCGTTCCTGAAGGCTGCATTTATCTGATCCTTTTAAACCGATCGAGTCATGACCATGCCGACAAATTCGTAGCCGCTGTGCGGCTCCAATACTTTCAGCTGGCGACTTGCGTCAAAGCAACCACTGCATCAGCGAGCCAACCCTACCACGCTGTAACAGAGTTTGTGCCCAGTAGACTACTGCCTCTGGCTCTCGCAGGCTGCCAAAGCTGGTCAGACGCCGGAAACCGAGCACACAACCCATAGAAAACTTCGCTCATCTGATCGTATCAGGGGCAACGGAGTCATATTCTTCAGTAGCAATAGAAAAGCATCAGCTCCGGGATGGGTATGACGACAGGAGGCATGAAACTTCAATGACGTCTCCAGCAAACCCCAGCGGTGACCCAGCCCATCACTGAGACTCGAAGGAGTGACAGAATCGGACATTGCGTACCTGGGCCCGAATCCCTCACCGCAACCCAACCCTCAGCCTCAAGTGGAATGGAAAGTTGGGAGCAGGTCAACCGGCACTGGTTCCGTTAACGTTAAGGCCCCTTCATGGAAAGACTAATTGCCATATTTTTGTGCTGGCTGTACAAGTAAAGATGAATACTGGCCTGGGTTTCCTTGCCGGTAACGCACACAACAATAAATACATGAGGAATTAATATGTTTGTCAAGAGATTCTTGCGCAAGACTACCCTCGCTCTTTCCTTACTGTCAGTGATGTCTGCAGCTCAGGCTGCGGAAGGCGACAAGCCGGAAGAAATCACTCTGGGGATCACAACCTTTCTGAGTGGACCCGCCTCGGTCTTTGGTGTTCCTGGCAGAGACGCTGCTGAGCTCTATCTGGAAGAACTCAATGCTGATGGAGGCATCCACGGGGTGCCCGTCAGACCAATTTTTATTGATGAAGGCAAAGGCGCCAGCGGCATGCTGTCGGATTATCGCCGTGTGGTCCAGGAAGAAAACGCCGATCTGATGATGGCTGCGATCTCGAGTGGCAATTGCAAAGCGCTGGGTCCGGTGGCGGAGGATCTGAAAGTCGTTAATATCATGTGGGACTGTGGTACCGAGAAAGCGTTGGAGGGGCTTAACTACAAATACGTGGTTCGTTCCCAGGCCAATGCCGTTACCGAAATGGTTGCCAGCGTATTATATCTTCTGAAGGTTCACCCTGACTTCAAAACCATTGCTGTAGTGAACCAGGACTATGCCTGGGGCCACGACTCCTGGGAAATCTTCAGCACTGTACTGAAACAGATGAAGCCCGACGTCGAGGTGGTTGCCGAGTTCTTCCCGAAATTCGGCGCACCTGATTACTCCTCGGAAATCAGTCGTCTGCAGGCGCTCAACCCGGATGTGGTGTTCTCTTCTTCCTGGGCGGCGATCTGGATACGTTCACCACCCAGGCCGCCCAACGCGGCCTATTCCGCAATTCCAAGTTCTTTCTGGCGCTGGCCGAGTCCTCACTGGAGCGTCTAGGGTCCAGATTGCCTGAAGGTGTTCTTGTAGGGGCCCGCGGTGATCACTACTTCCTGCATCCGGAATACGTCAACGATCCTAAGCACAGTGACTTTGTGAGCAAGTACGTCGAAAAGACCGGCTCCCAGCCTATTTATCCCGTCTACCACATGGTTCAGGCCATGGAAGCGATGGTGGACGCATACGATAAAGCCATTTCTGAAAATGAGGGCAACTGGCCGAACAAGGAGCAACTGGCCGAAGCACTGCACGGGCTTACTTTCCGCGGCTTGACCAGTGAAGTCACCATTCGTCCCGAAGATGGCCAGGGCCTCGAAGATCAGCTCTTCGGTGTTACCACATCGAGCGATGAATACGACTTTCGTATCCTCAAGGACATCATGATCGTGCCTGCGGACCTGGTCACTACACCTGCAGGTGAAAGCACACCCGAGTGGCTCACCACTCTCAATGCTGACCTGCTTGATGAAGTGGACTTCTACGGCGAAGGCAACGGAGATACTCAGTAATGGGGGTAGACACTCTTCTGCTAGCACTTATTGATGAGTGTCATACGCGGGGCTACTGTTTCTGGTAGCCCTTGGCCTGACCTTTATCTTTGGTGTGGTCCGTGTGCTGAACGTTGCGCACGGTAGTCTTTATGCGTTTGGCGGCTATAGTGCCGCTAGTATGGGGATCTGGTTCGCGCAGGGGGCAGGCTCAATCACACTGTCGATACTGGCGCTGATTCTCGGCGCCGGCATCGTCGGTGTCATCCTGGGTTATGGACTGATGCTGTTGCTACACGGTTCCGTGACAGGGACCCATCATTCAGCTACTGGTCACCTTTGGCGCTTTCATGGTGCTTGAAGATGTGCAGGTGAT
>Ga0064014_10132_pt1 | contig 28911 bp, 33 predicted proteins | sample CrowatWCoCulture_2_FD_61584 | JGI IMG/M metagenome (GOLD analysis project Ga0064014, IMG submission 61584) | Marine cyanobacteria communities from the University of California, Santa Cruz, USA, analyzing cyanobacterial DNA methylation -... | ecosystem: Host-associated > Microbial > Bacteria >...
GTAAGGCGATCTTGTTGGTGTCTGTTGAACTTGATGAGATCCTTTCGCTCAGCGACCGCATCGCGGTTATGTTCGACGGGCAGATCATGGGCGAGCGCGCAGCGGGTGAAACCGATGAGAAAGAACTGGGGCTTCTGATGGCGGGGATGACAACATCCGACGCGTCGGCGGCCCAAACGGGGGGCGAAAATGCCAAAATGGGCTGACGTGCTGCTGATACCGTTGATCAGTATCCTGATCGCCTTCGTGCTGTCAGGGCTTGTAATATTGGCCATCGGTGAAGATCCGATTGCGGCCATGAACACCATGGTCTCGGGCTCACTCGCTTCGACTTACGGGTGGGGCTACACGCTCTATTACGCGACAAACTTTATGTTCACAGGCCTTGCAGTGGCGGTGGCATTCCACGCACGTCTGTTCAACATCGGTGGCGAAGGGCAGGCGATGTTGGGCGGGCTTGGCGTGGCGCTTGTGTGCCTTTCTGTCGAATGGCCGCATTGGTTGATTGCACTGCCCGCTGCGATGATCGGCGGCGCGTTCTTTGGCGCGGTCTGGGCCGCGATCCCTGCTTACCTTCAGGCCAAGCGAGGCAGCCATATCGTCATCACGACGATCATGTTCAACTTCATTGCCGCAGCCTTGCTTGTTTATGTCCTGAACGAGTTTTTGCGCCCAGCGGGCTCCATGGATCCGGCCAGCCGATTGTTCCCAGAAGGCGCGCACCTGCCGACGTTCCAGCAAATGTTCTCTACCGCTGAGAACCCTCTCTTCCGCGGCGCACCGGCCAACGTGACGTTCTTTGTCGCGATACTCGCCTGCTATCTCGTCTGGCTGCTGATCTGGCGCACGCGTCTCGGATATGAAATTCGCGCCTTTGGACAGTCTGAGCCTGCGGCGGTCTATGCTGGCATATCGCCGACGAAAATCATCATGATTGCGATGCTGATCTCGGGCGGTCTGGCGGGTCTGATGGCCATCAACAATGTGATGGGCGAAGCGGAACGTCTTGTCCTGAACTCCGTCGAAGGGGCCGGGTTCATCGGAATTGCCGTGGCACTGATGGGCCGCTCCCATCCGTTTGGCGTGTTTCTGGCTGCACTTCTCTTTGGCTTTTTGTACCAGGGCGGGGCTGAGCTTTCGCTATGGACGAACATTCCGCGTGAGTTAATCGTTGTGATCCAGGCACTGGTTATCCTTCTGACCGGAGCGCTGGACAACATGGTGCGTATCCCGCTTGAACGTCTGTTTCTTGCGATGCGTTCGGAAAAATCGTCATGAATGAACTGGCAACCTATCTTCCCGGCTTTCTCGCGGCATTTGCAATTTTGCTGGTCGCGGCGTCATCCCCGGGACCCGCGGTGGCGATGCTCATGGGTATTTCGCTGGGGCAGGGACGGGCTGCGACGCTGACAGCATCCGCCGGTATCGCGACGGGCAGCGTTGTTCTGAACATCGGCACCATGGCCGGGATCGGAATAATTCTGGCCGAAGCAGCTTGGGCCATGACGGCCATCCGCATCGTCGGGGCCTTGTATCTTGCCTGGCTTGCCTACGGCGCTTTCAAAAAGGCTGCGAGCGAAAGCCCACCACCGTCTGCGGTCCGGGTCAAAGCCGCGTCTCGTTGGCGATTGTTCCTTGCCGGAATGGCGCTACAGGTGACCAACCCCAAAGCCATCGTATTCTGGATCGCGATCAACGCGATTGCAGCCACGCAAGGCGGCGGTGCGTTGGTGATCGGTCTTTACATTGCCGGTGCTTGGTTGATCTCCTTTGGCTGCCACGGTGCATGGGCGCTCTTGCTGTCGTCCAACCCATTCAGAGCGGCCTACGGTCGCGCGCGACGTTGGATTGAAGCGGCGCTCGGTTCGCTCTTCGCCTATTTCGCCTTCAGCCTTGCGACGGAGCGCGTGTGATGGACTTTCTAACCCTCCTTCAAATCCTGGACTCGACCATTCGTCTGGCGACACCACTTCTGTTTGCATGTCTGGCTGGCCTTTACTCAGAACGCGCCGGCATCTTTGATATCGGGCTTGAAGGCAAGATGTTGATGGCGGCCTTTTTCTCCGCCGCTTTCGCGTCGCTTTATGGAAATGTGTGGCTTGGGTTGATGGCGGGGATTGCATCCTCGCTTGTTCTCGCAGCCTTGCATGGTGTTGCGTCGATCACGTTCCGCGGCAATCAGCTTATCTCAGGCGTCGCAATCAACTTTCTCGCGGCAGGTCTGACGGTCCTGATCGCGCAAGCGTGGTTCAGTCAGGGCGGACGCACCCCATCGCTCAGTGGGGCTGAACGGTTTCAGCCCATTACACTGCCGTTCGCGGAAACTCTGAGCGGCGTCCCCATCCTTGGGCCGATCTATGCAGAGCTGATCTCAGGCCACACGATCCTGGTTTATGTCGCGTTCCTTGCCGTTCCGGCAACGTGGTATCTGCTGTTCAGAACACGGTTTGGCCTTCGCCTTCGTGCGGTGGGTGAAAACCCTGAAGCCGTGGATACAGCGGGTATCTCGGTCACCGGTCTACGCTACGCGGCTGTAGCAATTTGTGGTGTCTTGTGCGGTCTTGCCGGGGCCTACCTGTCCACGGGCCTGGCTGCGGGCTTTGTGAAGGACATGAGCGCCGGTCGCGGCTTTATAGCACTCGCTGCGCTGATCTTTGCCAAGTGGCGTCCGTGGTACGCGATGTTTGCAACCCTTCTCTTTGGATTCCTTCAGGCATTGGCCCTACGCACGGACGTGGTCGAAGGCATTGTGGGCTTCAAAGTTCCAAGCTCACTCCTTGATGCCCTGCCTTATATTCTGACGGTCGTGATCCTTGCAGGATTTGTCGGCAAAGCCATTCCGCCCCGCGCAGGTGGCGAACCTTACGTCAAAGAAAGATAGGCCTTTTGATATATATTGCCGCGTTGCGGCATCGGGGTGCTTGTCTCTGACCCGCAAACGGGTCTAGGGACGCATATGCAAATCTATCTGCCCATCGCCGAAGTTTCGGTCAACGCGTTCCTGCTTTTGGGACTCGGGGGCATGGTGGGTATTCTGTCTGGCATGTTTGGGGTCGGCGGCGGGTTTCTTATGACGCCCTTGCTGTTTTTTATCGGGATTCCACCTGCGGTCGCCGTCGCGACCGAAGCCAATCAAATTGTCGCGTCGTCCTTTTCGGGTGTACTGGCGCATTTCCGGCGAAAGACGGTGGACCTCCGAATGGGCACCGTTCTTTTGATCGGTGGCCTGATCGGCGCCGCGCTTGGCGTGGCGATCTTCAATTACCTCAAAAGCCTCGGTCAGGTCGATCTACTAATCCGGCTGAGCTATGTTGTTTTCCTCGGCATCATCGGCAGCTTGATGTTTGTCGAAAGTCTCAACGCGTTGCGCAAGTCCGCCAAAGGCGCCCCCGTGCCGACGCGTCGCAAGCACAACTGGGTCCACAACCTCCCGTTCAAGATGAAGTTCCGCACCTCGGGCCTTTATATCTCGGTGATCCCACCTGCACTCGTTGGCGTGTTCGTGGGCATCTTGTCGGCCATCATGGGCGTTGGTGGGGGCTTTATCATGGTCCCTGCCATGATCTATCTTTTGGGCATGCCGACCAAAGTGGTCGTTGGAACATCCTTGTTCCAGATCATCTTTGTGACAGCTTTCACCACCCTGCTCCATGCAACGACAAACTTTACCGTCGACATGGTGCTGGCCGTTCTTCTGTTGGTCGGCGGCGTCGTTGGGGCGCAATTCGGGGCCCAGCTGGGTGCCCGCCTCAAAGCAGAACAGTTGCGGATCTTGCTGGCTGCACTGGTGCTTGTCGTCTGCGGCAAGCTCGCGCTTGACCTACTGCTGATGCCGAGCAACCTCTATTCCATCGGAACGGGAGGGCACTGATGCTGCGCCTTGTTCTGATGCTGATACTGCTGGTACTGCCCGCTCAGGCGGAAGAGGTCGTGGCCGACCTGTCTCAGGACCGAGTGGCGATCACGACAAACTTTGACGGATCCGAGATTTTGATCTTTGGCGCGGTCAAACGCGAGCAGGCGGTTGACGACACCGCACCACTCGACGTGATTGTCACTGTGTCTGGCCCGAGTGAGCCCATGACCGTGCGCCGCAAGGACCGCGTGGCAGGTATTTGGGTGAACACAGCGGCTGTCGAAGTTGACGCAGCGCCGTCATTTTATGCTGTGGCAACGACCGGCCCTCTCACCGACATCCTCAGCGAAACCGAAGACTTGCGTCACCACATCTCGATCAACCGGGCGATCCGTGCCGTTGGCGCGCCAGAAGATGTGACGGACAGCCCCAACTTCATTCAGGCGCTGATCGACATCAAATTGGAAGATGAGACATACCAGACGCTTGAGGGCGCGGTCGAACTGACAGATGAGACGCTCTTTAGTACGCGTGTCGCACTCCCCGCGAACTTGCGGGAAGGGGAGTATGCGACCCGGTTCTTCCTGATCCGCGACGGCGATGTCGTAGATAACTCAGAGACCACGATCTTCGTGCAAAAAGTTGGGCTTGAGCGGTTGCTCTACAATCTCGCCCATCAGCAACCGTTGATGTACGGACTTCTGTCCCTGTTCAACGCGATCGCGGCTGGTTGGACTGCCTCAGCCGTCTTCACCTATATCCGCAGCTAGCCACGGCCGATATAGGGCATCTTTGTTGCCAGCACGGTCATGAACTGAACGTTCGCTTCTGGCGGCATCTCCGCCATGTGCAGGACTGATTTGGCGGCATCCTTCACATTCATCGTTGGTTGCGGCTCCTTGCCTTCGGCGATCATGCGCGCGGTCAAATCGCGCACAAGATCCGTTTCCGCGTTGCCAATATCGATTTGCCCCGCCGCAATATCGAATGCACGGCCATCAAGACTGAGTGTGCGCGTCAGCCCGGTAATCGCGTGTTTCGTCGTCGTATAAGTGATTGAGCCGGGACGCGGGTTATGCGCCGACAGCGACCCGTTGTTGATGATACGGCCACCTTGAGGGGACTGACGGCGCATTTGCCCGAATGCGGCCCGCGCGGCATAGTACATCCCGTTGAGGTTAACCGACACGGCCCGGTGCCAGTCTTCCAACGGGATCTCGTCAATCAGGGCGGCAGGGGTGAAGATACCGGCGTTATTGAACAAAACGTCCAGGCGCCCCCATTGTTCTGCGATGGCGGCGACTGCGCCCTCCACCTGCTCTGCGTCTGTCACGTCACCGGGCAGGACCAACGCCTCCCCTTGGCGCGCAACCTCGTCCAATTCAGCCTTGCGGCGCGCGAACAATCCGACCCGCCATCCTTCCGCCAAGGCCCGTTCGGCCGTTGCCCGGCCGATGCCGGAACTGGCTCCCGTGATCAAAAGCGTTTTGGTCATTGCTCCCCCTCCTGCGCCGTCAATTCAAACTTGGCACGCCCAGCGGTCAGGTCTGCCGTGGTCAGCGGTTCGATTGGGCGCGCAAGACGATTGCGTACAACCCAGTGCAACCGCGTCTGAGCCCGCGTGATCGCGACATAGGCCAAACGCTTCCACAAGGGGATACCTGCCTCAACCCGCCCTGCCCGGCTTGCCGCGTAAAGATCAGGCGCGAAAACCTGAACATCCGTCCATTGAGAGCCTTGTGCCTTGTGGATGGTGACAGCCGCCCCATGCAGAAACGCAGCCCCCATATTGGCGGCGAATGGGATGAAGGGTTCTTCTTCGTCAGGAATCTCAATCTTGACGATGGACGCAGCCGAGACTTGAGGATCTTCCGCCCCAGCACGTGCAGACGGGAAAACCCCGGCTTGCGCCCCGGCCCGAGATATATCACCTGCGCCCCTTTGATGAGGCCTCGCGCCTCAAGATCGAGCCGCTTCTTCCGGTGTTTCAGGGGCAGTTCTATCCCATCGCAGATCAATGGCTCACCGGGAAGGAGTTCATCTGCCGGCGCGGCATAGGCCGCCCGAAACGCCTGTATCAGCCGCACGCGTGTCGCATTGCGCCAAACCAGAACCGGGCTTCGTGCCATAAGCGATGCCTCGACCCGTTCCGCCATCACAACACGATCGTCGTTGCGGGCGGCCTCTTCCACACGACGCTCGAACGCATAGAAGTCAACGCTCTCATCCGCCAAGGCGTGAGCCAGGTCGAGGATCGGGTTGTCTTCCGTCTGACGGTGAATGCGATGCAGCTCCAGCTTGCGCGGCGCGGGCAACGTGTCGAACACCATAGACCCGCTTTGATTGACCGGCGCCAACTGCGCTGGATCACCAAACAGAACCAGCGTCGGAAAGATCTCTTTGAGATCGTCCATTTGGCGGTCGTCCAACATCGAGGATTCATCGACAAATCCGATATCCAATGGATTCTCGCGTCGTTTCCAGCCTGTGATAAAATCTGACCCACGCAGACCCGCTGCGGCCAACGCTCCCGGAATGGAACGGTTCGACTTGAAAAACGTCTCAGCCCGATCGAGCGCGGCGTCGGTCAATCCCTCGACCTCGGGCCGGTCGGCATTTCCCATCAGCCATTCCGCAATCCTCTCATATTCGGGGTCATAGACCGGGGTATAGAGAATGCGGTGGATCGTCGTTGCCGCCACGCCACGGGTGCGCAATACGCTCGCGGCTTTGTTCGTGGGCGCCAGGATCGCCAGGGTGCGGCGATCTTTGGTGCGCCGCCCCTCATAGTCGCCAGATATCATGTCCACGCCGCTGTCAGCCAAAGCCTCAGCCAGTTTGGCCAGCAGCATGGTTTTGCCCGATCCAGCTTTACCAACAACCGCCACGACGCCCTGTGCGGGATCACCATCGGCACGGAGGAGGTTTTCTTCAACATCGACGCCAGCACGACGAAAAACCTCGCTCAGATGGTCGAAGGCATCGGCTTGATCAGCAGAGAACTGATGGACGGGCACGTTCATGCCGCGACCCTAATCGCCGCATGATGCAGCCGCCACCCCAGGTTACGCCGAAAGCGCCAATTCGATGCTGTTGCCGCCAAAGGAGCGCCGAAACCAATGATCCGAAATCAGTTCGGACACACCTGCCTGGCGGGCAACCTTGCGACGCGCACTTTCCGAAAACGCCCAAAGCCCAACACTGATCTGATCAGGGCCCGTGCCTGATGTCCCCAGAACCTCAGGCGACGCGCCAATCGCGCGATAGATATGCACCATGCGGCGATCGAAAACACCTACGAAATGCTCAATCCCAAAGTTCCGCATAATCTCACCACCGGCCAGCATTAGCGCTGCCGAAACGCGGGCGCCGCCACCCGGCGCCAAACAAAAGCGGGTGCACTCCCAAATCACCGGGCTCGCAATTCTTACACCGTCGGTGAGATGAAGAAAGTGATCATTCACCATGGTTTGCCCCACGGTCGGGAGAAAACGCATAGTGCCCCCGTGCGTCCCGTCCGGACGTTCCCAAATGACGTAGAGCGGGTTGAGCGCATCATAGTCATCCCGCTCTTCGCCATTGGTATCGACCGTCACGTCCCAGCCTTGCCGCCGTTTGAACTGCTCCGCACGATCGCGAAACATACCCTGCGCCAATCGTTCGTGTTTCAAAAGCTCGTCGCCGTAAATGTAGCGGATCATTTGGTGCCCTCCGTCGCTTGACCGAGGCACAGACTGACGTGACATGGTTAACGCGAGGCATCCGGGCCGCGCGTTTCGTTAGGAAATCAGACGACGATGACGCCCATCGACAGAGCACGGGCAACGGCATGCGTGGTATTCATCGCCCCCAGTTTAAACCGCGCAGATTCAACATACACACGCAAAGTGTGCTCTGAGATGCTGATCAGCTCGGCCACCTGCGCCCGGGAATATCCCAGCGCCAAATAGATTAACGCTTCTGACTCGCGCGGGGACAGCGGCGGAGGAACACTCTCACCTCGATCAGGCTCGAAAGTGAGCGCCTTCTGGTTGAAGTAATGGGCAATCAGCATGAGATCGCGCACATTTTCAGTCGTGAACGCAGCCCAAGCCGCGTCGTCGCACGTGTCGTTCATCGTGAACAAGGCGAATTGACCAGCAGGGCCTCTCAGGGGAATCGAGTACCCTTGGTGGCCGATACCAAATTGAACGGCCTCCTCCATCATTTTGCGGGCGGCCTTGCTGCTCCAATCAAGTCGCTTCCATTCGACGGGGTGAAACCGTTGAAAACAGCCCTGCACAACGGGGTCGGTCCTCAGGTATCCGCTATCGATATAGTGCTTCGCCCATTCAACCGGGTAGGTTCCGGCGCCGTACTGCTCTCCACCGCTATTGACCCAATGGTAGATCACATGGGCGATGCCATATTGATCTCGTAGAAAAAACGTCAGTTCAGTGAGATCGTCCCGCGTTTCCGCGCGCTCCATCCGATTTATAAACTCTTCCAGCACTTTCGCGATCCTGTTCCAACAGATGCGGTGCTGTCTGACCCGGCGCGATGAGTTCAATTTCAGCTACGCGGGCAACATTGCGCAATTCAGCGGAAAGCCGGGGCATGCCGTTGTTCTGCGCAAAGGTTTGCAGGTCAGTCAGAACATCTAGAATCCAATCATTCGACATGGCTGTTTTCCATTCATAATAGTTAACGCGAAGTTAGTACAAACCTAACACGAAGCGATTTATCCCGAAATTCGCTAATGCGTAGTCCCCAGATTAGGGGAGGTGCTTCGGTGTAACCCATTGAAAAGAACAACGCGGCCCGCAGGGGCCGCGTAAAGTCTGCCACTTTCTGGCGTTTTGATTAAAGCGTACGACTGGCTTCGATAGAATCCTCAAAAGTGCGCAGGCCCGTGCGTGGCGCCTGCACCAACACAGCCATATTTCCCGGCTTATGTTCGTTCTTACGCATCTTTGTGTGTGCGCCTGGAATGTCGGCCCAGGCGAATACTTCGGACATACAGGGATCCAGACGACGTTCGATCATCAACTGGTTGGCCGCACTCGCCTGCATCAGGTTTGCAAAGTGGCTCCCCTGAACGCGTTTCTGGTGCATCCAAAGGTAACGCGCATCCAGCGTCAGATTGTATCCGGTTGTTCCGGCACAAATGACGACCATGCCACCTTTCTTGACGACGAAGGTCGAGACCGGGAACGTGCTTTCGCCCGGGTGCTCGAACACCATATCAACGTTCACGCCCTTGCCAGTAATTTCCCAAATCGCCTTGCCAAACTTGCGGACTTCGGCAAACCACTCTTTGTACTCGGGGGTGTTTACCTCCGGCAACTGACCCCAGCAGTTAAAGTCGCGGCGGTTGATCACGCCCTTAGCGCCCAGCCCCATGACAAAGTCACGCTTCTCCTCATCCGAGATCACGGCAATCGCATTAGCACCTGCAGTGTTGATCAACTGGATGGCGTAAGATCCCAGCCCACCTGAGGCACCCCACACCAGAACATTCTGGCCGGGCTTTAGCTCATGCGGGTGGTGGCCAAACAACATGCGATAGGCGGTCGCAAGCGTGAGCGTGTAACATGCGGCTTCTTCCCAAGTCAGATGCTTTGGTCGGGGCATAAGCTGCTGTGCCTGAACATTGGTGAACTGTGCGAACGACCCGTCGGGGGTCTCGTAGCCCCAGATCCGCTGGCTGGGCGAGAACATGGGATCGCCACCATTACAGTGCTCGTCATCGCCATCATCCTGATTGCAGTGGATGACAACCTCATCCCCTACCTTCCAACGCGTGACTTTTTCGCCGACGGCCCAAACGATCCCGGATGCGTCCGATCCAGCGATATGGAACGGCGCGCCGTGCACATCGAAGGGACTAATTGGCACGCCAAGCCCGGCCCAAACACCGTTATAGTTCACACCCGCCGCCATCACGAGGACCAACACTTCGTGACTATCCAGCTTGGGGACATCAACGACTTCAAGCTGCATGGCCTGTTCTGGTTCACCATGCCGCTCGCGCCGGATTGCCCATGCGTGCATTTTCTTCGGGACGTATCCCAGCGGGGGCATCTCCCCAACCTCGTACAGGTCTTTCTGAGGCGCGTCATAGGTCATGACATCGGGGGTCTTGGTATCCAGGGCCATCACGTGTCCATCCTTTCGGTTGCCGCAATGCAGAATCGGCGGGTGATTTTCGAGTTTTCTAAGAATACGCTAGCAACTTTGCAATAGTCTTTGGTATTTTTTTGTAATTTTATGTCGCGCTGATGTTTGTCACAGGTAAGCCAAAAGCGATCTCCAAGAACATTTGCAACAGTGAGAACATGAACTGGTTGGGATTTTCTATATCTTTTTCAATATATTATCTCGATCTTGATTTGTAGCGATGGTACCAAACCACGCGGTCAGAACTGGATCATGAAGCTTAACCCCAATCTGCCGCGTCGCAGCGAATTGACAGAGCCATAAAATTTCGCCATGTATCTTCCCTGCGACATAAAGTTATCAGGAACACGAAATGACGGCTCCGAAGGATCGCCCCTGGCTGTTCAGAACCTACGCTGGCCACTCAACCGCGAAAGCGTCGAACGCGCTTTATCGGACGAACCTCTCCAAGGGGCAGACCGGCTTGAGCATCGCGTTCGATCTGCCAACACAAACCGGCTACGACAGCGATCATGAACTTGCACGGGGCGAGGTTGGCAAAGTGGGGGTTCCTGTCGCGCATCTAGGCGATATGCGGACGCTCTTTGACGACATCCCGCTTGAGCAGATGAACACGTCAATGACGATCAATGCGACCGCGCCGTGGCTTCTCGCGCTCTATATCGCTGTCGCAGAGGAACAGGGCGCTGATGTCGCGGCACTTCAAGGGACCGTACAGAACGACATTATCAAGGAATACCTCAGCCGCGGGACTTACATCTGCCCGCCCGAGCCAAGCCTGCGCATGATCACCGACGTGGCCGCGTACACCCGCGAAAACCTGCCCAAGTGGAACCCGATGAACGTGTGTTCCTATCACCTGCAGGAGGCAGGTGCGACGCCTGAGCAGGAACTGGCCTTTGCGTTGGCCACGGCAACCGCTGTGTTGGACGATCTTCGTCCCAAGGTTGCTCCAGAAGACTTTCCAGCAATGGTCGGCCGGATCTCATTCTTTGTGAATGCGGGTATTCGATTTGTGACCGAGCTTTGCAAAATGAGGGCGTTTACCGAGCTCTGGGATGAGATCTGTCGCACCCGCTACGGCGTTGAAGATACAAAGTTCCGCCGCTTCCGCTATGGTGTACAGGTGAATTCTCTCGGCCTGACCGAACAACAACCCGAGAACAACGTGTACCGTATCTTGATCGAGATGCTGGCCGTCACGCTTTCAAAGAACGCCCGCGCCCGCGCCGTCCAACTGCCCGCATGGAACGAGGCGTTGGGCCTTCCGCGCCCGTGGGATCAGCAATGGTCGCTGCGAATGCAGCAAGTTCTGGCGTATGAAACTGACCTGCTTGAGTATGGGGATCTGTTCGACGGCAACCCGGTCATCGATGCAAAGGTATCGGCACTCAAGGATGGCGCGCGCGCCGAGCTTGAAACCATCGATTCAATGGGCGGCGCGGTGAACGCAATCGACTATATGAAGCGCCGCCTTGTCGAAGCGAATGGCGACCGGATCGGACGGATCGAGACAGGGGAAACCGTCGTGGTCGGTGTGAACAAGTTTGAGACGACAGAAGATAGCCCACTCACAGCAGGCAACGGCGCAATCATGGTCGCGGACGCAGCCGCCGAAGAAGATCAGATTTCCCGGCTCGATGCGTGGCGAGCAGCGCGCGATGAAGCCGCCGTCAAAACCGCGCTTGAGGACCTCAGTGCGGCGGCACGTTCGGGGGCCAATATCATGCCCGCATCCATTGGCGCGGCCAAGGCGGGCGCCACCACCGGTGAATGGGGGCACGTCATTCGGCGCACTTTTGGAACATATCGCGCGCCCACAGGTGTGGCCGCTGAGCCATCCAACAAAACCGAAGGGCTGGACGATATCCGCGATGCTGTGAATGCCGTTTCTGATCGTCTCGGGCATCGACTGCGCCTTCTCGTTGGCAAACCCGGGCTCGACGGGCATTCGAACGGCGCGGAACAGATCGCGGCGCGTGCGCGGGATTGCGGTATGGCCATCACCTATGAGGGCATTCGTCTGACAGCGGCTGAGATCGTCGATGCTGCGAAAGAAGCACAAGCTGACGTTATCGGCTTGTCCATCTTGTCTGGTAGCCACCTTCCATTGGTGCATGATGTCTTGGAGAAACTTCGATTGGCCGGAATGGCTGACACACCGGTAATTGTTGGTGGAATTATCCCCGACGAAGATGCCGCCGCTTTGACAAACGCTGGCGTTGCGCGTGTTTATACACCAAAGGACTTTGAGCTGAATCGCATCATGTTTGATATCGTTGCGATTGCAGAAAAACCGCTTATTGCTGCCGAATAACGTATTTACTTGCAAAACGAGCGTAATTCCTTGAGTCACTAGGTTTAGTGATTTTGGGAGAGTTGCAATGAAAGTAGATTTAAAAGGTCTTTCGAAAAAAGACCTCGAAAAGCTTGCTGCTGATGTTTCAAAGGCGATCGAAAAGCAAGAAAAAGACCTTCGCGCGGATGCGTTGGCTGCCGCGGAAAAGGCGGCTGCAAAGTTTGGATATTCACTCAACGATCTGATGGGCGCGCCCAAAGGACGCAAAACCGCGAAAGCAAAAGCGAAGTACAAGAATCCTGACGACAAAACGCAAACTTGGAGTGGTCGTGGGCGCCAGCCGGCTTGGTTTAAAGCTGCAATAAAGTCGGGCAAGTCACCCGAAGAACTTTCGGTCTAGGATCATGACTGTTCATATTGGTGCCAAACCGGGCGAGATTGCAGAAACGGTTCTTATGCCCGGTGACCCGCTTCGCGCGAAATGGGCCGCAGAAACGTTTTTAACTAATGCTAAATGTGTCAACGAAGTCCGCGGTATGTTGGGCTTTACGGGTGAATACAAAGGCAACCGCGTTACAATTCACGGAAGCGGCATGGGAATGCCCAGTCTGTCGATATACGCAAATGAACTTATTCGGGATTATGGCGCCAAAAACCTAATTCGCATCGGTTCGGCCGGCGCAATGCAAGAACATGTAAGAATTCGCGATATCGTAATCGCAATGACTTCATCGACACTTTCAACACCATCGCGTGGGTTCTTCAAGGAATTGAGCTTTGCGCCCTGTGCAGACTTCGGGCTTTTGCGCGCTGCCGTCGCCAGCGCAGAATCGCGGGACATAAGAACTCATGTGGGCGGGATTTATTCCTCCGACGTATTTTATGATGAACGGCCCGATCTGAATGAGCAGATGACCCGGCACGGAATTCTGGCCGTCGAGATGGAAGCGGCGGAGCTTTATACCGTTGCCGCGCGATATGGCTGCAAAGCTCTGGCCGTTCTGACGATCAGTGATCACCTGATTACCGGTGACGCACTTCCTTCGGAAGATCGCGAGAAAAGCTTCGGCGATATGGTCGAGATTGCCCTGGAAGCGGCGTTTGATTGATCCAATGCGCGGCGTTTTACACGCCGCGCGTACGGATTAAACCGTTCGTTCAACCATCATTTTCTTGATCTGACCAATCGCCTCGGCAGGGTTGAGTCCCTTGGGGCACGTCTTGGCACAGTTCATGATCGTGTGGCAGCGGTAAAGCTTGAACGGATCTTCCAGTTCGTCCAGACGCTCCCCCGTTGCCTCGTCGCGGCTGTCGATGATCCAGCGATAGGCGTGCAGCAAAGCTGCAGGTCCAAGGTATCTGTCGCCATTCCACCAGTAGCTTGGGCAGGATGTCGAGCAGGACGCGCACATCACACACTCATAAAGCCCATCCAGCTTTTTGCGATCCTCGATCGATTGCTTCCACTCTTTTTCAGGCCGCTGCGTCTTGGTTTCAAGCCAAGGCATGATTGACGCGTGCTGGGCATAGAAGTGGGTCAGGTCGGGGATCAGGTCTTTGATGACCGGCATATGCGGCAAGGGGTAGATCTTCACGTCACCCTTGATCTCATCCATGCCATAGATGCACGCAAGCGTGTTAATGCCGACGATGTTCATCGCGCATGAGCCGCAAATCCCTTCGCGGCACGACCGGCGGAAGGTTAGCGTTGGATCAATCTCGTTCTTGATCTTGATCAGCGCGTCCAGAACCATGGGACCGCAGGTATCCATATCGACCCAATAGGTGTCGACGCGGGGGTTTTCCCCATCATCAGGGTTCCAGCGATAGATCTGGAACTTGCGGACGTTGGTTGCACCCTCGGGCTTGGGCCACGTTTTGCCCGTCCGGATGCGCGAATTCTTGGGGAGCGTCAGTTGAACCATGGTCTCTTCCGTCTCTAAATACCTGTGCCGAGGTTGAACCCAACCTGTACGCCACTTGCACAATTTCCTATTGGGGTTGCGCCCGAGATAACGGTGTTGCCACCGCTTGCTGGACCCGCACTGGTTGCGCCTGCGCCCACCTGCCCAGTTACTGTAACACTGCCAGTATCACAGCCTGTCACAGCGCCAGGAGGCGCTTGCTTGGGTGCGCAGCCCGTTACCGCTGTCGCGCCCAACACAAGTGCAGCCAGCCGGATCAATAAACCCGCGCCTTTGGCGCGATCCGCTTGAGGTCGATCCCGCCCTCATTGTGACCGATCAACGGGTTCAGGTGGACGGGACGATAATCCAGTTCAACCTTACCGTTGACCGTGGCCAGCGTATGTTCGCGCCAGTTCTCGTCGTCCCGATCCGGATAATCCTCATGCGCATGCGCGCCACGGCTTTCCTTACGGGCCTCTGCACTGACAATGGTCGCAAGCGCATTGGGCATCAGGTTCGTCAGTTCCAGCGTTTCCATCAAATCGCTGTTCCAGACGAGAGATCGATCCGTGACGGCGATGTCGTCCATCTTGCCCGCAACGCCGTACATTTTGTCCACGCCTTCAGCGAGCGTCTTATCAGTCCGGAAAACGGCGGCATCAGCCTGCATCGTCTTCTGCATCTCCAACCGTAGCTCGGCCGTAGTCACTGTTCCCTTTGAATAGCGCAGGCCATCAAACCGTCCCAAAGCCTTGTCGACGGACGCTTGGTTGAGCGTTGAGTTCGGCTCATTCGGATCAACGACTTCGCCTGCTTTGATGGCAGCGGCGCGTCCAAAGACCACAAGGTCGATCAGACTATTCGAGCCCAAACGGTTCGCACCATGAACACTCGCACAGCCTGCCTCACCCACGGCCATCAGGCCCGGTGAGATTGCGTCAGGATTATCCTTGGTCGGATTCAGAACCTCACCCCAGTAATTCGTCGGGATGCCGCCCATGTTGTAATGCACAGTCGGCAGAACCGGGATCGGCTCTTTGGTCAGATCGACACCGGCAAAGATCCGTGCGCTTTCCGAGATACCGGGCAGACGCTCCGCGAGCGTTTCTGGCGGCAAGTGGTTGAGGTGCAGGTGGATGTGATCCCCTTCGGCACCCACTCCACGCCCTTCGCGGATTTCCATCGTCATGCAGCGGCTGACAACGTCACGGCTGGCCAAGTCCTTGTAGGTCGGCGCATAGCGTTCCATGAACCGCTCGCCTTCGGAATTGGTAAGGTAACCACCCTCTCCACGAGCGCCCTCCGTGATAAGGCAGCCAGAGCCATAAATGCCGGTTGGGTGGAACTGGACAAACTCCATATCCTGGAGCGGCAGGCCAGCGCGGGCGACCATACCACCGCCGTCACCAGTACACGTGTGCGCCGACGTGGCCGAGAAATAGGCACGCCCATAGCCACCCGTCGCCAGAACCGTCATCTTGGCGTTGAAGACGTGGATCGTCCCATCTTCCAGCCGCCATGCGACCACACCCTGACACTGACCGTCTTCGGACATGATCACGTCAATTGCGAAGTACTCGATAAAGAACTCTGCGTTGTTCTTCAGCGACTGACCATAAAGCGTGTGCAGGATGGCGTGACCTGTCCGGTCTGCTGCGGCGCAGGTCCGCTGAACCGGGGGGCCTTCACCAAACTCAGTCGTGTGACCACCAAACGGACGCTGATAGATCTTACCCTCTTCGGTTCGCGAGAATGGCACCCCATAGTGCTCAAGCTCATAAACCGCCTTCGGCGCCTCGCGTGCGAGATACTCCATCGCGTCCGTGTCACCCAGCCAATCCGATCCTTTGACCGTGTCATACATGTGCCACTGCCAATGGTCGGGGCCCATGTTGCTGAGGCTCGCCGCAATGCCGCCCTGTGCGGCAACCGTGTGCGAACGGGTTGGAAACACTTTGGTTATGCAGGCGGTCTTTAGACCTTGCTCTGCCATACCAAGCGTCGCGCGCAACCCTGCGCCGCCAGCGCCCACGACGACAACGTCATAGTTATGCGTCTCGTAATCGTACGAAGCCATGTGAGTGTCGCTCCTTAAAAGGCCATGCGCGCGATGGCGAAGACGCCCGTCGCGGCGGCCGCGTAACTTAGGAAGATGTTTCCGATGATCAGCGCAGCGCGTGTAGCACCGTGGGTGTAGTCCTCAATCAGGACTTGCGCCCCGCCTTTGAAATGCATGAAGCCAACCCAGATCGTCAGAGCCGCGATAAGTGCGGGGAAGGGTCGAGCGAAGGTCGCGGTGACCTCTTCATATGTCCCACCCAACGTGCTGCCGAACGTCAGCACGAAGAGCGGGCACAGAATTAAAAGCGCCCAGCTGGACACTTGCATCGACCAGTAGTGGTGGGTTCCATCCTTGGCAGACCCAAGGCCAACGGCGCGTTTCCTGTCAGTTACAAATGCCATTGCTCCGCCCCTCAGATAACCAGAACCGTCAGGATCGTCAGCACAACCGACCCAACGATCATGCCTATCCCAAGTTTTTCAGCGAAGGCCACATCATAGCTGCCGCCGTTGTCCCAATAGAGATGCCGCAGGCCACCCAGCGTGTGATACCAAAGCGCCCAGAGCGACAGGAACAAACCAGATCGCCAAACCACGAGCGCAAGAACCCGTCTGCGATTGCGAAATACTCCGGCGAAGAGGAAGCGGCGAGGAGCCACCAAACGATCATCAGGGCTGCAACCAACATCGCATTGCCAGTGATGCGCACAAAGATCGACGTCATCGACGTCATCTGTGGCCGATAGATCGTCAGGTGGGGCGACAGGGGCCTATTCCCCCGGTTCACATCTGCCATGACGTACTCCTTTATAGGACCCGGCTAGGATTAGCAGTTTTTCGCGCGCAGTCATCTCGTTTGCCTGCGGTTTTTTGGCACAACGGCTGATTTTCTTCATTTTGTGATCACACGGCTTTTTGTTGTGATCACAACATGCCTAAGTAGGGATGAGCGCCCAGAAATCCAGGTCCAGAAGCACGTTCGAGTCGTACTTACCTTCATCTGTTTTCAACGCGAACTCAGGGGCTTCCGCCTTGGCCGCCACAAGCCTTAGGCGGAGCGCACCAACACCCGGCGCATCAACCTCGGCCTTGTCCAAGACTTCGCTCCAGGCCTTAACCGTCGTTCCTGCAAAACACGGGTTGGCGTGTTGTCCGCCGTTGAGTGCGACCATCATCTGGGTGTTCGCCAATCCGTTAAAGCTCAAGGCGCGCGCAAGTGAGATCACGTGTCCGCCATAGATTAACCGATTGCCATCTGGTCGAACCGTGACGTCAAAATGAACCTTGGCCGTGTTCTGCCAAAGCCGGGTCGCCATCATATGTTCGGCTTCTTCGATGGTCACTTGATCGACATGGTCGATCCGTTCCCCGATTTCATAGTCGCCCCATTTGTGCGGCTCACCGGCAAGCGCGAAGTCATAGTCTGAGAAATCAAGCCCTTGCGGAACGACGAGCGCATCGGACGGCACGACCTTTTGCAACTCTGGCAAGGCAGGCCGGGGGGCTGGCGACCCAGCATCCCGTTTTCGAACCATAACCCAGCGGACATATTCCAATACCGGCTCACCGTGCTGATTGCGCCCCGTGGTGCGCACCCAGACGATCCCGGTCTTGCCGTTGGAGTTCTCTTTCACACCGATGACTTCGCTGGTCGAAGACAGGGTGTCACCCGGCCAAACAGGGAGCAACCAGCGCCCTTCGGCATAGCCCAGATTGGCGACCGCGTTCAGAGACACATCCGGGACCGTCTTGCCAAAAACCGTATGAAAGACGGCAAGATCATCCATCGGGGCCGCGCTCAGCCCGCAGGCCTGCGCAAACGTATCAGCCGAGTATATCGCGTGCCGCGCCGGATAAAGGGCGTGATACAAAGCGCGCTCACCCGTACCAATTGTGCGCGGAACACCGTGTGTGATCACATCTCCGAGAGTGTAATCCTCAAAGAAACGACCTGCGTTCGTTTTGGTCATTAATGCTCGCCCAACCGTTTATCCGGATCGTAAGCCGCGTCAGTTTCCTTGGTGACGGCCTGCGCACAGCGCATGACGCCGTTCGCTGCGTCGAACGCATATGCCGGGGAACCGTGCAGCACCCAGCCCTTCTGCAAAGCCTGCGTGACTTTGTGGCAAAAGGCCGACGTGTCGTCGCCCGTTAGCACTCTGTAAAGTGTCGTCATTGTTTGATTACCCCGGAAACGGCCAGTAGCCGAGCCATGTGTGAATGCCGGAAATTACGGAAAAGATGACAAGCGATATAATAATCAGCCTGATGTCTCCGCCCTTGGTGCCGGGTTCAGGTCGATCCCAGACCGGTACGGCACGATTGATCACGACCATCTCGACCACGGCCCAAACCGCAAGCCCGCCAAACAGAACGACCGAGGTCCAGTCGCCATTGACCAGCAAATGCGCGACCGCCCAAACGATAACGCCGCTGAGCATTGGGTGGCGCAAGGCACCGCGAAAATGGCTCTTGGAACTGCCCAATCCGAAAAGCGCAACGGCAAAAAGCATAAGAAGATTGTTCAAGTGTACGCCCCAACTGGGCGGCACATAGGCAAGGCCGGTCACCCAACTCCGATACCCGATGACCATCAAAACGATGCTGGCAACCAGCGCGACTGCGACCATCCCTTTTGACGCGTCACCCATGCTGTCTTGCATGTTATCTCGTGCGGCGGGTGCAACACGTTTGAACAGGTGCGCCCCCACCAAATGATCATTCCAAGAATTAGCCAGATCATGCGCTCTCCAGTTTGGCTATGGCGTCGGCCTTTGCCAGGATCGACCGCGCCGTGGCTACGTGAAGGTTTTCGACAATCTTGCCGTCGACCACGGCCACAGCTTCGCCCCGTGCAAGCGCTGCGTCAAACGCTTCGATCTGGCGCTTGGACAGATCAACCGCGTCTGCGCTGGGGGCAAAAACGGTGTTGGCGACATCCAACTGGGCGGGATGGATCAAGGTTTTTCCATCCATGCCCAGCGCCGCACCCTGCTCACATTCAGCGCGCAGGCCTTCCGCATCTTTGAACGCGTTAAAGACACCGTCGATGCAAGCAACTCCGGCAGACCGTGCTGCCAGCAAGCTCATCTGAAGGGCGGTCATCATCTGACTACGTCCGCCGCCGGTATCACATCCCAGATCTTTGGCCAGATCGTTGGTGCCCATCACAAACGCCTCAAGCAAGGGATGGTCTGCGATGGCAAGCGCGTTCAGAACCCCGCGCGGCGTCTCGATCATGGCCCAAAGCGGTCGTGTTTCGGTTGTCAGAGACACCGCGTCCAGCGCATCGGGCCCGTCGACTTTGGGGATCAGAATCGCATCACAGGCCATATCGGCAGCCGCAGAAAGGTCATCCGCGCCCCATTCGGTATCACGCCCGTTGACCCGCACAACCTTGATCCGGTCGCCATAGCCGCCTGCATCGAGCGCCGCGCGCAATGTTTCCCGGGCGGTAACCTTTTCGGCGGGCGCCACTGCATCTTCGAGATCGAAAATGATCGCATCGGTTGGCAACCCCCGCGCCTTTTCCAACGCGCGCTCCTTTGACGCTGGAATGTACAGGACCGAACGCAGTGGACGGTTGCTGGTTGTCATTTTCTTGGCTCCGCAATTTTGTTGCGCAATACATCGCAGAAACGCAGCAATTGACAAGTCCATTTTTGCTGCGACGCAGCAAATACCTGCGAACGGGCCGTTAACCATTTTTTCGCCGCTGGGCCTCAGTCTTTGCAAATCCAAGCGGCACCCCGCCCTTGGGCTTGAGGCAGGGTCTTTTCTGATCGGACGAGACCCGGAAAGGGACTTGGAATGACGAAACAGCAGTTCATGACGGCCACATTCGGAATGGCTGCGCTGATTTTGACGGCGTCGCCAGTATTCTCACAAAACACCAACAGGAATTGCGGACCTCGCGACGGCATAATTGATCGCCTCGCGGAACGCTACGGCGAAGCACGGCAATCCATCGGGCTTGGCGCACAGAACCAAGTTGTCGAGGTCTATGCATCGACCGAGACCGGGACATGGACGATCCTCGTTACGGGATCGAACGGTATGACATGTATGGTTGCCTCCGGTCAGGCGTTTGAAAACGTCACCGAGGCGTTGCCCGCATCTGGCACTGACGCCTAATTAAGCGCATCCCAAATCAGCTTGGTTCCGGTGATCGCGAGCAGAACGTATGTAATCGCGAAAAACAGCGGCTCTGGAACCAACCTGTGCGCCCGCACCCCAAGCCATGTCCCCAAAATCGCGAAAGGCGCCAAGATCAGATTTGCGGTCAACGTTTCGACCGTAAATAGCCCCAGAAAGGCATAGGGCACCGCCTTGAAAATGTTGATCGCCCAGAACGTCAGGACCGTGGTCGCCTGATAGGTTGTTTTTCCCAACCCCTGCGCCAGCAAGTATATCGCCACTGGCGGCCCGCCGGCATGGCTGACAAAGCTTGTGAACCCGCCGATGCCGCCGGTCAGAACCCCGACCCACGGGGCGAATGGCTCAGTTCGCCGAGAAAAGACCCCAGCCTTCGCGGCTATTTGCCAAACGATGAACGCCAGAGCGATGACGCCAATCAAAAGGCGCAGGATATCGTCATTGGCCCAGCGGAATACGAACGCGCCAATCGCCACGCCCGGCAATGACCCAATGATAAGCCGCTTGACGTCAATATCGCTCCACTGCTTCCAATAGGGCCGGATTGCTGACACATCCATCAACATCAAAAGCGGAAGCATAAGCCCCACGGCAATGCCGGGATCAACGATCATCGCCATGATCGGCGCCGACACAAACGAGGCCCCGGAGCCAAACCCGCCCTTTGAAATTCCGGCGAAAATGACCGCCGGAATGGCCAGAGCGAAAAACAACGTATTCAGTTCCATGCCCTGCCACTATCCGCTTCCGTGGACATGCGAAAGTCAGACACACTTGCGACTCTGCGCGCGCTTCGCTACGCAATGCGCGAAAAAATCAGGGACCGGAGATCTCAGACCATGGCCAGACCCAAGATCGCGCTGATCGGCGCGGGACAAATTGGCGGAACCCTCGCCCACCTCGCAGCCCTCAAAGAACTGGGCGATGTCGTCCTGTTCGACATTGCCGACGGCACGCCACAGGGTAAGGCACTCGACATTGCAGAAGCCGGGCCGTCCGAAGGTTTCGACGCCGCGCTCAAAGGCACCACGGATTACGCAGATATCGCGGGCGCAGATGTGTGCATCGTCACCGCCGGTGTTCCCCGCAAACCGGGGATGAGCCGCGATGATCTTTTGGGCATCAACCTCAAGGTCATGAAATCAGTGGGCGAAGGCATTGCCGCCAACGCGCCAAACGCTTTTGTCATCTGCATCACCAACCCGCTGGACGCGATGGTCTGGGCGCTGCGCGAATTCTCGGGCCTGCCTCATAACAAGGTTTGCGGCATGGCTGGCGTTCTGGACAGCGCGCGGTTCCGCCACTTCCTGAGCCTTGAATTCGACGTTTCGATGAAAGACGTCACTGCCTTTGTTCTGGGTGGCCACGGCGACACGATGGTCCCGCTGACGCGGTATTCGACCGTTGCAGGTATCCCGTTGCCAGATCTGGTGTCGATGGGCTGGACCACACAAGAAAAGCTTGATGCGATCGTACAGCGCACCCGTGACGGCGGCGCAGAGATTGTCGGTCTTCTTGGCAACGGCTCGGCCTATTACGCCCCGGCCACCAGCGCGATCGAGATGGCAGAAGCGTATCTCAAGGATCAAAAGCGCCTGTTGCCTTGCGCCGCCTATTGTGACGGAGAGTTTGGGCTGAAGGGCATGTATGTCGGCGTTCCAACCGTGATCGGTGCCGACGGCATTGAACGCATCGTCGACATCAAGCTCGACAAAGACGAGCAGGTGATGTTCGACAAATCCGTCAACGCAGTGAAAGGCCTCGTGGAGGCCTGCAAAGGCATCGACGACAGCCTCGCATGACCGAAAGGGCGCCGGGAGGGGGCGGTGACACTGGTGTGACGCAAGCTTTGCCGTCAGACCAGATCACCGATCTGTCCGGCGCCCTTCTCATTCCCATCCGTCCAAAGGCCAGGCGATCCCCGGGGACACGGGATTGTGGCGTCCTTACGTCTGACTTCACGCCGCACCCCATGGCCCATTTGGCGTGTCGCCAATGGGCGGCCAAACCAGAAACTGATACCGGAAGAGACGCTGCTCCAACTGCAGAGCGGCTTAAGGGGCGGTGGCTTCTTGGCGGGTTGTGCCGCGGCCATTTTGGGCACGTTCTGACCAATTCTCTGGGGCGGCTCTGGGCACTTGATGACGTCGAAAACATTGACGGTGTCGTGTTCGTCGGACACGCAACCGATGCGTCACAGGACCCAACGGTCGCGGGAATGCTCACAGCCCTTGGGCATGATATTGCGCATCACATCTGCACCGACCCAACCATCGTCGAAACGCTGATCCTCGCCCCCGATCTCTACAGCGAAACGATGTCATCCAAGGCAGAGCCAGCCTATGCCGCGTGGTTCAAAAGCAAGTTCGCGCCGCAGCCTGAAAATCAACCAATCTACATCACCCGGCGCAAGCTGCCGCCCGACCACGGGCGGGTCCTGTGCGAAGATGTTCTTGAACAGAATTTTGCGCAGGCTGGGTATCGTATCTTTGCGCCTGAACAGCATTCGGTTGCGGATCAGATCGCAGCCTATGCTTCGGCGCCGCTGATTGTCGGATGTGACGGATCGGCTTTGCATCTTGCGGCGATGACAATGCCCGAGACCACACGGCTCGCCGCGATTCATCGGCGGATGGAGGCGACCCCCCTCCTCGACGCCCAACTTGCCGGTTTTGCTCCGGATCGGGTAGTGTGGGTCGACGCGCTGACCGACGAACGCCACCGCGATTTTCGCGCCTCGCACAAAGGGTACGCCACGCTGGATTTCCGCGCTGTGCACCAGTCACTGGTGCAACATGGATTTCTGGACGCTTCGGCGGATTGGGCCATTCCGACAAGTGCGCAAGTCGCGCAAGACCTTGCACGCTTTGACACGCCTGGCACGGCGCTTTTGTCGTTTCACGAACACCAAGCCCGCTTCACCGGGCGTCACCGGGAAATCCGCGACATCGCCCGGGATATTCAGGTTCCGGAAATGGATGGCATCGGATATCGGCGGGTCCTGAAGCGGCTGCACGCGGGGCTCAATCCTGATTGGTATCTTGAGATCGGGACGTTTCGCGGCCTCAGCCTGGCCCTGAGCCAATCCAATACCGTTGCCGTAGACCCTGAGTTCCGCCTCGATACGCCACCAGATCTGGGCGACAAAGAATTGCACATGCAAGAGATGACGAGTGACGCATTCTTTGCCTCCGGCTTTGTCCAGCAGCGCGGCATTCGCTTTGGTTTTGCGTTTCTGGACGGGCTACATCTCTATGAGGCAACACTGGCCGACTTTCTGAACGCCGAACGCGTGATGGCGCCGGGCGGGATCATTGCCATTCACGATTGTTGTCCCACCACCGTTGAAATGGCGGCTCGCGACAGGCCCAAGGGCTTGTGGACTGGAGACGTCTGGAAAACGCTTCTGTTTCTTGCCGAGTGTCGGCCTGATCTTGATATCCAAGTCACCCGCGCAGCTCCAACGGGCCTTGCACTGATTGGGGGGCTGGATCCAACCCGCAACACTGTTGACGACGATCTTGCCTTAGCGCGAGAACGCTACGACGATTTGGCATTCTCGGACTTTGCCGATGGTCTGGCAGGCTATTACCGGAATATTCCTCTCGTACCCCCGGCACGGGCGTTGCGGCACTTCCTGCCCAAGACATAAAGTCGATCAACTGGGTGGCCATGCGCCAGGCCCAATGATTCCTATAGTTTGTTCGTGCTTCCTGATTTTGTGATCACACTATTTTTGACTGTGATCACAAAAGCGGGAAAATGCGTTAGTTCCAGCGATCTGCGACATAAAGACGTTTTGGAGCGCCCTTGCCCTGTGCAAATACCGTTCTAATGCAGCCAAGCGGGATACTATTGTGAACATCCACGAATATCAGGCGAAGGCCCTCCTTCGCGACTACGGTGCTCCGGTCTCTGACGGACGGGTCGTTTTGAAAGCTGAAGACGCCAAGACGGCGGCTGGCGAACTTGATGGTCCGCTATGGGTCGTCAAGGCGCAAATCCACGCCGGTGGACGCGGCAAAGGGACCTTCAAGGAACCTGATGCAGGTGAACAGGGCGGTGTTCGTTTGGCTAAATCGGTGGAAGAAGCGGCCGATGAAGCGCGCAAGATGCTGGGTCGTACGCTGGTCACAAAACAGACCGGCGACACGGGCAAGCAGGTGAACCGCATCTATATCGAAGACGGATCGGGCATTGAGACCGAGATGTATCTGGCGCTTTTGGTGGATCGCCAAACCAGCCGCATCTCATTTGTGGCCTCGACCGAAGGCGGCATGGACATCGAAGAGGTGGCCGAAAGCACGCCGGAGAAAATCCTGTCCTTCAGCGTCGATCCCGCAACGGGCTATCAACCCTATCACGGGCGCCGCATTGCGTTCATGCTCGGCCTGACAGGCGGCCAGGTAAAACAGTGCGTCAAGTTGATGGGAACGCTGTTCCAGCTCTTCGTCGACAAAGACATGGAGATGCTTGAGATCAACCCGCTGATCGTCACCGATGGCGGCGACCTTAAATGTCTCGACGCAAAGATGGGTTTTGACGGCAACGCGGTCTACCGCCACGCCGATATCGCTGCGCTGCGCGACGAGACCGAAGAAGACCCCAAAGAGCTTGCCGCGTCAAAGTTCGACCTGAACTACATCGCGCTCGACGGAGAGATCGGCTGCATGGTCAACGGCGCGGGCCTTGCCATGGCGACGATGGACATCATCAAGCTCTACGGTGCAGAGCCTGCGAACTTTCTTGACGTGGGCGGTGGCGCTACCAAGGAAAAGGTGACCGAGGCTTTCAAAATCATCACGAGCGATCCCAATGTCAAAGGCATCCTTGTGAACATCTTCGGTGGCATCATGCGCTGCGATATCATCGCAGAAGGCGTGATTGCTGCGGTGAAAGAAGTGGGGCTGGAAGTGCCCCTTGTTGTGCGTCTGGAAGGGACGAATGTGGAGAAGGGCAAGGAGATCATCGCGACCTCCGGGCTCAACGTGATCGCGGCGGATGATCTCAAGGACGGCGCCGAAAAGATCGTGAAGGCGGTGAAGGGGTAAGCGGCGTCGGCCGCCCCCCGATCCGGGTAGTTAACCGTGAAGAACGCCCCACCAAACCGTCGTGCAATCGTCCATATCGGTCTTAACAAGACCGGCTCGACGACGCTGCAGTTCTGGTTGGCCAACAATGCCGACAAACTGCGCGAGCACGGCGTCTGGTTTGACGACTTGCGTCCGCATGGTGGGCCAGAGCTTTCGACGGCGGTCGGGTGGAAGACTTTCGCCTGCACTGCGCTCCCCAAATACAAGGTCGACCAGTGGGAGCGTCAAGTCTATGACATGGATACCAAGGAAAAGACGGCTGAACGGGTCGCGACATTTCTTGACCGTGTCGAAGCCACCCTGCCCCCCGAGGGTGAGACATACGTAACCTCTGCCGAACATATCGGCACCGGCGTGCGCGCGCCGCAAAGCATCCGGTTGCTGCACAGCTGGTTCGCAGAGCGCTTTACCGAGGTCAAATACGTCGTCTACATCCGGGATCAGGTGGACTGGATTCCAAGCGCCTATGTTCAGGCGATCCGGTCCGGCGCAACTCTGTCGATCGAAGACTTTATCGAAGCCAAGGGCGCCAACAACTTCTTCTATCTGGTCAACAATTGGCGCGAGGAAACAGGTGCGGATTCGGTCATCGTTCGACGGCTTGACCGCAAGGTGCTGGTCGACGGTGATCTGGTGGCGGATTTTGCATCGATCATTGGGGTCAACCCAAATGACTTCGCCCCCGCCAACCGGCCAATGAAAGCATGTCGGCGCTGCAGACCTCCCTGACGCGGTACTTTTCGATCTGCTTTGGCTGGGCTGTGAAGCGGTTCAACCTGCTGCCATGGCAACGCAGGATCTATGACCGCAACTGGAACCTGCCCGCGCGTTTCAAGAAACCCAAACTCAATGACAGACAAGCCGCGCGCGTGCGCGAACTGAATGCGGAAACAAATGAAAAGCTTCGCGCGCTGGTCTTTCCTGACGAACCCACGCTGTTCCCCTCCGCCCGCCATATCGCGGAGGCGCATAAATGAACACTCAATCCGAACCACATAAGACTGCAGCGGTGCTGCGACCTGCAAAAGAAAAGGGGCTTTAGATGGCCGTACTCGTAGACGAAAACACCAAAGTCATCTGTCAGGGTTTCACTGGCAGCCAAGGCACCTTTCACTCGGAGCAGGCGATTGCTTATGGCACCAAAATGGTCGGTGGCGTGACGCCGGGCAAAGGTGGTCAGTCGCATCTCGACCTGCCGGTCTTCAACTCCTGCCACGAGGCGGTCCATGCTACGGGCGCGAACGCGTCGGTGATCTATGTCCCGCCCCCGTTCGCGGCGGATTCGATCCTTGAAGCCATCGATGCCGAAATCCCACTGGTCGTGGCCATCACCGAAGGCATCCCGGTGCTCGACATGATGCGCGTCAAGCGGGCGCTTGAAGGGTCGGACACCATCCTCGTCGGCCCCAACTGCCCCGGCGTGATCACGCCCGACGCGTGCAAAATCGGCATCATGCCCGGCCACATCCACAAGCGTGGGTCGGTCGGCGTGGTCTCCCGCTCAGGCACCCTGACATACGAGGCGGTCAAGCAGACCTCAGACGTGGGTCTGGGTCAGTCAACCTGCGTCGGCATCGGCGGCGACCCGATCAAAGGGACCGAACATATCGACGTGCTGGAATGGTTCCTCGCCGATGACGAGACGGAGTCGATCATCATGATCGGCGAAATCGGCGGATCGGCCGAAGAAGAAGCCGCCGAATTCCTTGCCTCGGAAAAGAAGAAAGGTCGTTGGAAACCAACGGCTGGCTTCATCGCAGGCCGTACCGCCCCTCCGGGCCGCCGCATGGGCCACGCGGGCGCAATCGTCGCTGGCGGCAAAGGCGGCGCCGAGGACAAGATCGAAGCGATGAAGTCTGCCGGCATCGTTGTCGCAGAAAGCCCCGCCGGTCTGGGTGAGGCTGTGCTGGAGGCCATCGGCTAATCCAATGCGACGCGTCCTGAATAGCATTCTGGCCTTTGCGCTCTGCACCACTGGTGCAGGGGCAAAGGCTGACGCTCAGATGGACGCGGATTGGCTTCTGGCCGTGTCAGACACTTGCGTGACGATGACGCTGATGGACTTTGACGCCCCGCAGCCGGACCTGACGGGTCTGGGCTTGATGCAAGGGGATCAGACCTATGACATCGTTGCGGCAATCGGCGCGGACATCATGCGCTTTTACAAGGGCCGCACCCGCGAACCCGCCGATCTGCGCAGCCCCGAGGACTACGGGGCAGCCATCGCCACATCGATGGTCAACCCAACAGACGAGGTTAGTCCAAAACCGTCCCGCGTCTGGAGTTACTCGCGCGATGGCCTCGGCCTGTCGCACCTCCGGTTTGCCCCCGGCGATAGCGACTTTGCCGAACGCTGGCCGCGGGGCTTTTGCCGTATCTATGCCAAAGCCCAGATGACCAGCCGCGACGCCGAAGGCGTCGCCCGCGCGGTCGTCGGTGAGCGTGCGAACTGCCGCAACACGGGGCGCAACGGGACGACAGTGGTCTTCTGCGAACGCTGGCAGGGTCGGATGGACATGTCGTTTGAAGTCCAGATCTTTGATGAAATCGAGGCGCTGAATGGCTCCCTCGTGTCCCCAAGCCTTGCCGTGACGTTCAATCACCGGGTGGAGCGTGCGTCATGACGTTTCAACAATCCATCCGCACCTGTTTCTCGAAATACGTCACCTTCTCAGGCCGCGCGACGCGGTCAGAGTACTGGTGGTTCGTGCTGTTTCTGTTCTTGGGCTCGGCAATAGCGGGCGTGCTCGATACCTCGCTCTTTGGATGGGACGGCGGCGAGACGATGACCACATTCACAGGCACCGAATTCGAGACGGGAACCAGCTATCAATCGGGTCCCTTGGGATCGATCTTTGCGCTGGTGACCTTCCTTCCCTACATCGCCGTCGGTTGGCGGCGGATGCATGACACGGCCGCGCGGGGTACATGCTGTTCTATCCGGTTCTGGTGATGATCGGCATCGGCATCTGGCTCGCGCTCTACGGCAACAGCGGCGTCATCGGCGGTCCGCTTATGACCATCGCGTTCATCGTCCTGTTCATCTCGCCGTTTCTGGTGATCTGGTGGCTCACCCGCCCAACACAACCAGAACCGAACGAATATGGCCCGGTTCCAATGAGTATGCCCGCATGACGCGCCCCGGCTTCAAAACCGCGATCACTGCATCGCTTGTGGCCGCTGCCCCGGTGATGGCCGACAGCTCAGAGCGTTTTCGCGAGGCGATGAGCGTCTGCACCCTGCCCGGTCCGGGGATTGAGGCGCGGGTTGAACGGTTGAAGTCTCTGGGATGGCGGACCGCCATCGATCGCGAGGCGCTTATCAGTCAACATGCCGATGGACTGGCGATTGGTAACGTTTCAGAGGATTGGGAAGCGATAC